>OHAJ01002877.1_pt1 | contig 11334 bp, 9 predicted proteins | sample 1577101 | NCBI WGS metagenome assembly OHAJ01 (sample SAMEA3541531, study PRJEB24748) | human gut metagenome | biome: human gut; feature: human-associated habitat; material: faeces | place: China | collected 2012 | reverse complement strand
TTGGCGTAATGGTGGGCGCGCCGCTGATGACGCTTCTACTTTCTCATCGTGCCCGCCGCAGTGCGTTGATTTTCCTGATGGCAATTTTCACGCTAGGCAACGTTCTTTCCGCCATCGCGCCGGATTATATGACCCTGATGCTTTCACGCATTTTGACCAGCCTGAATCACGGAGCATTTTTTGGTTTGGGTTCAGTCGTGGCCGCAAGCGTGGTGCCAAAACATAAACAGGCCAGCGCAGTTGCCACTATGTTTATGGGGTTAACCCTGGCAAATATCGGTGGCGTGCCGGCGGCGACCTGGTTGGGTGAAACCATCGGCTGGCGGATGTCATTTCTGGCAACGGCGGGGCTGGGAGTGATTTCAATGGTAAGTCTGTTCTTCTCATTACCTAAAGGTGGTGCAGGGGCACGACCTGAAGTGAAAAAAGAGCTGGCGGTATTAATGCGTCCGCAGGTGCTGTCTGCATTGCTGACGACGGTACTGGGAGCTGGTGCAATGTTTACTCTCTACACCTATATCTCTCCGGTACTGCAAAGTATTACCCACGCAACACCGGTGTTCGTCACGGCAATGCTGGTGCTGATTGGTGTCGGATTCTCTATCGGTAACTATCTCGGCGGCAAACTGGCAGATCGTTCAGTTAACGGCACGTTGAAAGGCTTTTTGTTGCTGCTGATGGTGATTATGCTGGCAATCCCGTTCCTGGCCCGCAATGAGTTCGGCGCAGCTATTAGCATGGTGGTGTGGGGCGCAGCAACCTTTGCGGTCGTACCGCCGTTACAGATGCGCGTGATGCGTGTCGCCAGTGAAGCGCCGGGTCTGTCTTCATCAGTCAATATTGGTGCCTTTAATCTTGGAAATGCGCTGGGAGCAGCTGCTGGTGGTGCGGTAATTTCCGCTGGGCTGGGATACAGCTTTGTGCCGGTGATGGGAGCGATTGTCGCGGGACTGGCATTATTGCTGGTGTTTATGTCAGCCAGAAAACAACCTGAAACAGTTTGCGTTGCTAACAGCTAATTAAACAAAAACGCAGAAGGATAACCTTCTGCGTTACAGTTGCTGACAACGTGCGATTTATCTTGCCGGATGCGGTGTTAACGACTCATCCGCGTTGACATGAAAAGACGCGTTAGGCGTCGTATCATGCAGCGCTTGTCGGATGCGGCGAGTGCCTTATCCGACCTACATCGATGATCCGCGTAGGCCTGATAAGCGTAGCGCTTCAGGCAATGCTGCATTTGCCATCAGTTATTATGCAGCGAGATTTTTCGCTACGAATTCCCAGTTCACCAGCGCCCAGAAGTGCTCCAGATAGCCAGGACGTGCATTGCGATAGTCGATGTAATAAGCGTGTTCCCAGACATCAACGGTCAGCAGCGGAGTCGCATCGGTGGTCAGCGGAGTACCCGCGTTAGAGGTTGAAACGATAGCCAGTTTGCCATCGCTGTTTTTCACCAGCCAGGTCCAGCCAGAACCAAAGTTTTTGATCGCTGCATCAGTAAACTGCGCTTTGAAATCGGCAAAGCTGCCAAAAGATGCGGCGATAGCTTCAGCGACTTTTCCAGTCGGTTCGCCACCGGCGTTCGGTGCCAGGCAGTTCCAGTAGAAAGTATGGTTCCAGACCTGAGCTGCGTTGTTGAATACGCCACCTTCAGAGCTGCGAATAATCTCTTCCAGTGATTTACCTTCAAACGCGGTACCTTTAATCAGGTTGTTCAGGTTAGTGACATAAGTCTGATGGTGCTTGCCGTAGTGATACTCGATGGTTTCCGCAGAAATGTGCGGTGCCAGAGCATCTTTAGCATATGGTAGTGCAGGTAATTCGAATGACATTGCTACTCTCCTTTATTATTAATTTGCATACGTACAATAGCCTTATTGTGCGTATGGATAGGGTAGCAAATTAAAAGGTGAGACAAAAGATGAACTTACCCTGTTGCCGTAACAACAGGGTAAAGTTTTAGCGAAGTGTTTTTGGGGTCATTACCCGACGAGCGCCAACATAGTGGCGCTGCCAGTAGTCTTCACTGAGAGAAGTGATTTGAATTTCCTGACCTGTGCGCGGTGACTGAATAAATTTGCCGTTGCCGACATACACGCCGACATGATCGGCTGTGCCGCGTCCCTGAGTACGGAAAAAGACCAGGTCGCCGTTTTTCAGTTCACTACGTTCGATTGGCGCTGCATCACGCAGGTGATACATTTCATTCGCCGTACGCGGAATACGAATTTTCACCAAATCTTTATAAGCGTAATAAACCAGGCCGCTGCAATCAAAACCGGTACGCGGTGAGCTGCCACCCCAACGATATGGCTTACCAATTTGCTGCATCAGTTTATTCATTGCCACTTTCGTAGCTTTTTGCACCTTCGCTTTGTGCGCGTCGGCAAGAGTTCCTGACGCGGCATTTTTGACTTTCACACAATGCGATTTATAGCCCTTACGTTTGGTACACTTTTCGGTAAAGCTGGCTGAGGCCGTTTTATTGACGGCGTGTTTGCTGCGAGTTTTGGCGTTTTTAGAAGCGGTAATGGAAGATTTTTTAACGGAAGAAGCGGTTTTGCTTTTGGTCGTACTTTTACTGGCGGCTTTTTTCGCTGTTTTCTGGGTCTTTTTGGTGGTTGCCGTGCTTTTCTTTTTATCTGCTTTTTTGGTGATATGAGTGGTAGCAGAACTCTCCCTGGCTTGCTTTGAAGCATGGGCCATAGGCGTTAAAGGCAGGGTGGTAAAAAGTAAAGCACAGAGCGTGATCGAAATACGGTTTATCCGCGCCACTGAGCGTCCCTCTGTTAAGGCAGGTCTATCATGCCTGCGTCTGATTTACAAAACTTGATGATTCTAATGCATAGAAGAAGAGAAAGTTAATAGCTTTTATTGTTAAAAAATACGTTTCGTTGGCGAGCGCAAAAAAATGCAGCAGTGAAAGCTAAAAATGGTTATAAATACGCCAGTTTGCCGGCATCAGAGAAGAAACGAATATTTGAAATGCAACAAATAGAGCAAAGGGATAAAATAGCAAAAGCGTGATGAAAATGTTATTTTCCGATGCCGCACTGACCCGCTACAATGTCAGATTACTGCCGTAAAGAAGTTTGAGGAAGCAAGACAATGAGCACCACTATCGAAAAAATCCAACGCCAGATTGCTGAAAACCCGATCCTGCTGTACATGAAAGGTTCACCGAAACTGCCGAGCTGCGGTTTCTCTGCCCAGGCAGTCCAGGCGCTTGCCGCATGTGGCGAACGTTTTGCCTATGTTGATATTCTGCAGAATCCGGACATTCGTGCGGAACTGCCGAAATATGCTAACTGGCCGACCTTCCCGCAACTGTGGGTTGACGGCGAGCTGGTCGGCGGTTGTGATATCGTGATCGAAATGTATCAGCGTGGCGAACTGCAGCAGCTGATCAAAGAAACTGCCGCTAAATACAAGTCTGAAGAGCCGGACGCGGAATAATCCGTCCTGCAATACTGACGGATGCGAACGGGCATCCGTCAGTCCTTTCTCTATCCCCAATCCAGCCCTTGTGGCGAACTTGAAAATCCCGCCTCACGCAGCAGCGTAAACATCGGCGTTTGCCGGACCGGTAGATCATTCACTTCTGTTAGCGTAAAGCGCAGCCGTGGTTCGCGACGCAGTGCGGTAGTCAGCGCGTGGAAAACCTCTGGGGCGAGTAATTCCTCTTTTTCCTGCCAGACCAGCATTTTTTTGCCACCTTGCGCCAGATAGAGTAACAATTTGCCGCCAGAAACGACCACCAGCGCACCCGCCCGACGCGTTGGAACCAGCGTTGCCGGATGTGCAGGCCAGGGCAGAAGATTTCCCTACACATTAGCCGGATCGTTGGCAGAGAGCGCCACTGGTGTATAGTGGCGCGTTTGCGTGGCTTGTGTCGCCAGATCGCGCAATCGGTCAATAGTCAGACGTTCAGCGAATTGCGCGCCACCCAGACCTTCTACAAAACGACCTCGCATAATTCGCCCGGAGTCTTCCATACTTCGACAAAGCGTTTGCATCGATGGAAACCCGCCAGGGATATTTTCGGCTATCACCGCCTGACGACTGATGATGCCGTAGCGGTCGAGCATATTTTCCGCCAGCGCCAGCATCTTTTCGGTATCGTTTAGTGGCTCCACCTGCAATAACGACCAGCGTCCAGCCAGATTTTGTGTGTTGTAAGATACCCGCGGCGAGACGGGTTGCGCATAGACAGGACGTCCACGACGAGCCCGGTGACTGCGGCGAGTTGAGGTGCGTGCGTTGGAACTGCTGCGGGTGAGGGCGCGTAACGGTGCCCAAATGTCGCTGGTGATGACGCCTTGCCAGACCAGCGCCCATAACGCCTCTTGCAGGGCAGAGAGATCAACCGATTCGCCGATTTTGTCGCGTATCCGTTGGCTGATTTGTTGTGCAAACCAGGCTCCTCCGTCAGCCAGAACAGCGACTATCGCTTGTTGCAGCGCCGAACGATTCGCCTGATCCGCTTCGGCGGGAGTGAACGATTCTGCAGCATATTCCTGTAGATGCAGTGCCACCAGGCCGTCATCTTCACCCAGTTTTTTTTGCCCCGACCAGATAACCGCACCGGTTGCCAGTAATTCATCGAGCATTTCTGACGAATAGTCGCGTACGCGGGCAGGCAGGATCTGGCTTTCCCAGAGTGAGGCGGGTAAACCGACTCCGGCAAGCTGTTCGATCACCCGCATCACGCCATCTACGCCCTCATAAACGCCTGGCGATGTTGAGGCAAAGAGCGCCGGGCTACCATCGGTGGCGGGTAATACGCCCTGACGTTCCAGCAGCAATCGCGCATAGGTCGTGGCTGCAACGGGACGCGTCGCTTCTCTGGCGGCTTGCAGCGAGCGCAAACGCAGACGACGAAATACTTCATCGCTCACCCAGATGTCTTGTTGCAGATTCATCACCAGACCCTGTTCACGCAGTTGCTGAAGCTGCTCTTCGACAATGGCAATACCGAGACTAAACTCATGAGCCAGTTGTTCAGCCGTGACCAGAGCATGAGCCCGGAGATAGCGCAGAAAGAGGTCGCGAAGCGGGTAACTGACTCTATGTAAATAAATCTCTGGCAATGACTCTGGTAGTCGTACGCCGAGGGCATCACGCAGCCTGGCGGCATCATCCATACAGGCAAGACGCTCCTGTCCGCTAATCATCGCTGGGAAGATTCGTTTTACTGCAAGAAGATTTTCCAGATACGACGCAACCTCTTCACTGCTGCCTGTATGCCGTTGCGCCAGGTCTTCAACGGTCATTGGCCCCAGTTCGCGCAGCAGGTCGAACAATCCTTCTTCACCTTTCGCTCTTCTGCCAGGAGCCAGTCGTTGCAACTCTTCTTCCACCTGGCGAATGACCTGCGGGTCGAGTAATTCCCCCGGATCGACCTGTCCGAGTAGATTGCGCAGTAACTCGCTGTCCAGCGACAGTACGGATGCCCGGCGCTCTGCCAGCGGGGCGTCGCTCTGGTACATAAATTCCGCGACATAGCCGAACAATAAACTTGTGGCGAAAGGCGAGGGCGTAGTGGTCGTTACATCGGATATTTGAATTTCGCCACCGTTCAGGCGACGCATCAAACGTTCCAGTGCGGGAAGATCATAAACATCTTGCAGACATTCGCGTAGGGTTTCGAGAATGACCGGAAAATCCGGATATCCCTGAGCGATTTCCAGCAACTGACTGGCGCGCAGCCGTTGTTGCCAAAGCGGGGTGCGATGGCCCGGAGTGCGCCCCGGCATTAATAATGCCCGCGCGGCGCATTCGCGAAAACGGGCGGCGAAAAGTGCCGAGCTGCCTACCGCCTCGCGGACAATTTGCAGCAACTTTTCTGGTTCAAACAAAAAAATCGCGGCATCGGGCAATTTACCATCGGTGTCAGGAATACGTGCAACAATGCCGTCATCACTGGCGACCACCGACGCGTCAGCGCCCCATAGCGCATGTATTCGCCCGGCAATCGCCAGCGCCCAGGGTTCATGCACCCGTCTTCCATAGGGAGAGTGCAAAATAATACGCCAGTCACCAATTTCATCACGGCACCGTTCGAGGACCAGATGGCGACTCCCCGGAACGATGCCCGTCGCGTTGCGCTGCTCCTCAATCAACCCCTGAATATTGGCGATCGTATTTTCTTCTGCCAGCCACGGGGGAATAGTCCCGGAAAAGAACGCGCCATCCGCCAGCAAATGAAGAAAATCGCCGATCATCTCGCCTAATTCAGCCGGACGTCCGTTACCTTCACCACGCCAGAAGGGGAGCCGGGCAGAACGACCCGGAGCAGGAGTCACAATCACCTGATCGCGGGTGATTTGCTGGATCCGCCATGAGGTAGCGCCGAGAGTGATAATGTCGTTCACCCGCGACTCATATACCATCTCCTCATCCAGTTCACCCACCCGCCGCGAACCGGCCTTTTCTTCACCTTCGGGTAATAACACGCTATACATGCCACGATCCGGAATGGTGCCGCCGCTGGTAACCGCCAACAATTGAGCGCCAGGTCGGGCGGTCAATATCCCGGTCTCCCTGTTCCAGACCAGTTTGGGGCGAAAAGCAGAAAAATCGCCAGAGGGATAGCGCCCGGAAAGCATATCCAGCGTGGCGTCAAAAACACGTCTTGGCAGATCTTTCCACGGTGCGGCACGGCGTACGCGGGAGTACCATTCGTCTACCTGTAATGCATCCATCGCCGCGGCGGCAACGGTTTGCTGCGCAAGGACGTCGAGAGGATTATGCGGTGGTGTCAGGTTTTCCAGCCTGCCTGCGAACATACACTCTACAATGACTGCGGAATCGACTAAATCACGCCGGGTACGGGGGAAAAACAGCCCTTTAGATACACCGCCAACCTGATGTCCGGCGCGACCAATGCGTTGTAACCCACTGGCAACAGAAAGCGGCGTTGCCACCTGAATCACCAGATCCACCGCGCCCATATCAATCCCCAGTTCAAGACTGGAGGTTGCGACCACGCAGCGTAATTCACCCGATTTCAGCGCCTGTTCGGTGATTGCTCGTTGTTCTTTAGAGACGGAGCCGTGGTGTGAGCGGGCAATAAAAACGTCGCTACTTTGTACACGGTTAGAGGTTGCGCCGGAGGTCGACTCGAAATGGGCCGCATCAACGGCGATAGACGGGGAACGCTGTAAGCGTGCGGCGTAAAGCTCATTTAATCGTGCCGTCAGTTTTTCCGCCAGCCCGCGTGAATTAGTAAAGACAATGGTCGAGCGATGGCGCAACACTTCATCAAGGATACCCGTTTCAATATATGGCCAGATGGAGCCTTCCCGGCCGGCATGGCTGTCTTCGCCGGTGCCGCTGGCGACCGATGAGACATCATCCATATTGGCGACCGGTACGACAATTCGTATCTGCGGATGGCGCATTGCGGGCGGGTTGACTACCGTAACCGGGCGATCGCCACCAAGAAATGCTGCCACATCGCTGGCTGAGCGCACAGTGGCAGAAAGGCCAATTCGCTGTGCTGAGGTGTGGAGCAGCGCATCGAGCCGCTCCAGACTTAACGCCAGATGCGCACCACGTTTACTGCCCGCTACCGCGTGGACTTCATCAATAATTACCGTTTCGACGCCGCGTAGCGTTTCGCGCGCGCGGGAGGTCAGCATCAGATAGAGTGATTCGGGTGTGGTGATCAGAATATCCGGCGGATTACGGGTGAGTTTGCTGCGTTCCTGTGCAGGCGTATCGCCAGTACGGATCCCTACGCGAAGATTGACTTCCGTTTCGCCGCGCCGCCGCCGTTCATCGGCAATACCCTTCAACGGGATCTGCAAGTTGCGCTGAACGTCGGTGCCCAGGGCTTTTATCGGTGAAATATAGAGGATGCGTGAGGTTTTACGCTTATGCGCCTCGCGGGTATCTTCGCCGCCTTCGCGGAAGAGCCGATCGAGGGCGTAGAGAAATGCTGCCAGCGTTTTCCCGGAGCCGGTCGGTGCAATCACCAGCGCATGTTCGCTTCGCGCCGCCACATGCCAGGTTTGCGGCTGGACAGCGGTCGGCTGTTTAAAGGCGCGAAGAAACCAGTCGCGGGTCGCCGGTGAAAACACGTCCGGCAGGAGCGATGAAGGGTCTGGATTATCTGCCATTAACGCTATTCCCCGTGAATATCATGCAGGATGCGTGGAATAGCCTCACTATAGATGCCTGAATCATTGCATGTCATCAGGCATCGACTCGATTACACCTCTTCGGCGGCAGGTAGCGGCCAGCCTCCCAGACGTTTCCAGCGGTTGACGATTTCACAAAACAGCACAGCAGTGCGTTCGGTGTCGTACAGCGCGGAGTGCGCCTGGGTGCTGTCGAAGTCCATGCCAGCGGTCTGGCAAGCCTTTGACAATACGGTTTGTCCGAGTGCCAGCCCGGCCAGTGCAGCAGTGTCAAAAGTGGCGAAAGGGTGGAACGGGTTACGTTTCAGTGAGGCGCGTTCTGCGGCGGCCATCATAAAGCTGTGATCAAAATTGGCATTGTGCGCCACCATAATGGCGCGGTTACAGCCGCTCGCTTTAATACCTTTACGTACAACTTTAAAAATTTCGTGCAGCGCCTCGTATTCGCTGACCGCGCCGCGATCGGGATCGTTCGGGTCAATGCCGTTGAAGGCGAGGGCTTCTGGTTGCAAATTTGCGCCGACAAATGGTTCGACGTGGAAATGTAATGTGGTGTCCGGCATCAGCCAGCCTTGTTCATCCATTTTCAGGGTGATGGCGGCAATCTCAAGCAGCGCATCGGTTTTGGCGTTAAATCCGGCTGTTTCAACATCGATCACAACAGGATAAAAACCACGAAAACGGTCGCACAGACCGGTAAGTTGAGCGTTATCGGACATCTGATTCTCTTAATACGGATAAATTGCAGCGCGCATTATGACAAATATTACTTGTCGATGCAGTAAAGATGCGGGCGCGATGAGTTCACGCCCGGCAGGAGATTAGTTGCCCAGACCGCGACCGGCGTCTTTCTCTTCGATTAACTCAATTTTGTAACCGTCCGGATCTTCCACAAACGCGATAACCGTAGTACCGCCTTTTACCGGACCCGCTTCACGGGTCACGTTACCCCCGTTTTGACGGATTTTTTCGCACGCTTCAGCGGCGTTATCTACGCTAAGCGCGATGTGACCATAAGCAGTGCCGAGTTCGTATTTATCCACGCCCCAGTTGTAGGTCAGTTCAATCACCGCTTCTTCGGTTTCCGGGCCGTAGCCAACAAACGCCAGTGAGTATTTGTATTCCGGGTTTTCGCTGGTACGCAGCAGTTTCATGCCCAGCACTTTGGTATAAAAATCGATGGAGCGTTGCAAATCGCCAACGCGCAGCATGGTATGAAGAAGACGCATCTTTTTATCCTCAAAATGGCTAACAGATTCAAAATGTTGTTTTAGTATAGCGGCGGCTTTACGCCGCTCGCAATGTTGGATTACAACGTCGGGTAATCGGTATAGCCTTCCGCGCCGCCACCGTAGAAACTTTCGGCACGCTGTGGGTTAAGCTCAGCTTTGCGCTGCAAGCGGGCGACCAGATCCGGGTTCGCAATCCAGTCACGACCAAATGCCACCGCATCAATTAACCCTTTGCCGATCAGCGTTTCAGCTTTTTCTACTGTGTATGCACCTGCGCCGATAATCGGACCATGGAAACGGGCGCGTACTTTTTCGCGGAACGCATCAGTATACGGTTCACCCCCCGCCCAATCTGGTTCTGACATATGCAGATAAGCAATGCCGCGTTTACCCAGTTGTTCAATCAGATACAGTGCATCGGCTTCTTCATTCGGGCCGTTATCTGTGTTCTGGAAAGTACCGATTGGCGAAACGCGAATGCCAATGCGATCGGCACCCCATTCTTCAATCCCGGCATCGACCACTTCCAGTACCAAACGTGCGCGATTTTCCACGCTGCCGCCGTACTGATCGGTACGATGGTTTGAAGAAGGAGAAAGGAACTGATGCAGCAAATAACCGTGAGCAGAGTGGAGCTCTACCAGATCAAAACCGGCTTCACGCGCGTTAGCAATGGCCTGACGGAAATCATTGACGATACCTGGAATCTCTTCCAGTTCAAGCGCACGCGGCATGGATGTTTCAACACGGATCGCCTGACCATTTTCATCGCGCAGAGAAGTACGTGTTCCCGCGCTAAGTGCTGAAGGCGCTACCGGTGCCTGACCGCCAGGTTGCAGGCTGGCGTGAGAAATGCGTCCGGTGTGCCACAGCTGCACGGCCATATGACCATTTTCAGCATGAACGCCAGCGGTGATTTTTTTCCATGCGGCAATTTGCTCCGGACTATGGATGCCAGGCGCACCTGCATATCCTTTTGCCTGGGCAGAAATTTGCGTGGCTTCACTAATAATCAAACCGGCACTGGCACGTTGGCGATAGTATTCCGCCATCAACGGGGTAGGAATGTCACCCGGTTCAATACTGCGCAGACGCGTCAGCGGTGCCATAAAAATACGGTTTGCCGCCGTGATCGCGCCCACTTTCAGTGGGGAATACAGTTTTTCAGATGACATAAAGGCTCCCGGTCGTCTGGTGATAAAAAATGCCTGCTAAACGGCAGGCGTCGCAATAATGTTTTTTACATGGGCCAGCGCGTTTTCCAGTGGCTCGAAACTGCGCGAAATTTTGGCCTGCAGATTCGCGCCAAGCCACAGTGCGTAAAGCACTTGTGCCTGTTGCAGCGGTTCGCCACAAAAGGTTAAACAATGGTTCTCACGGCCATTTTCCAGCGCCTGAGAGAGCAGGGCGATCACGCCGCGAGCACCTTTATCCATCGCGCTGCGCATATCTTCTGACAGATCGCACACTTCGGCAGAGAGTTTTACTGTCAGGCAACCACTGATGGTTCCATGTTGGCAAAACTGGTTCAGTGTTTGCTGGTAATAAGCCAGTATGCGGTCGCGGTAGTTACCTTCGCCGGATTGCAGCAACTCAGTCAGTCGCTGGTGATATGCGGCGTAATGACGCTCAAGCATGGCAACGCCAAACGCTTCTTTAGAGCGAAAGTAGTGATAGAAGGACCCTTTCGGCACTTCAGCGGTTTTTAGTAATTCGCTTAGCCCCATCCCGGTGAATCCACGTTGCAGGCAAAGTTGCTCGCCCGTCGCCAGGAGATGTTCGCGAGTATCATGTTCGGTGTGTTTGTTCATGCGTTGGAGTGTAGTAGACCAGTCGGTCTAGTGCAAGCAAAGTTGCTACTTTGGACATTAACAGCTTCAATAATGGTAATAATCTTATCTGAGGAGGGCGAAGTGGCGGAGCAATTAGAGTTCTTTCCCGTCCAGAGCCCGTGC
>OHAJ01002873.1_pt1 | contig 11344 bp, 7 predicted proteins | sample 1577101 | NCBI WGS metagenome assembly OHAJ01 (sample SAMEA3541531, study PRJEB24748) | human gut metagenome | biome: human gut; feature: human-associated habitat; material: faeces | place: China | collected 2012 | reverse complement strand
TAGTTGCTGAAATCGGCGCTTATCAGGGCGATGCGCTCCAGTTGCGCGGGCGTATAGTCGGCATCCCACACCCCGTCGAAACGGATATAGGAGGGATATTTGCCGAAATCGGCCGGTGCCGGGACACGCCCCGTGACAACGATCCGCACGGCCTCGGGGTTCACCGCCGGGTCGAACACCTCGGGATAGCGGCCCAGCAATGCCGCAACGGCCTGTAAAGTCGGTTCGGTAGCAGACTTGAGCTCGACCATCAGTTGAAGGTGTTCGCCGGAATCCTTCCATGCCCGCCCGCCGTTACGTCCGAAGAGCGTCACCAGTGGTTCGACGTAGAGCGCCTCGAAGCTCATGCCGGGCGAAAGGTCTTCGACCTCGTGCCCCACGAGCAGCTTGCCGCCGTGCAGGAACACGTCGGCCTCGATGGAATAGACCTGCTGGGCGTACGCCTGCCAGAAGGGGGCACGGCGGCAATAATCGTTGTGCGAATGGATCAGGATGGGGCGCTCGGCCACAGCCGTGGCGCAGGTGCACAGTGCTGCGAACAGCAGCCAGCTTTTGAGTATCTTTTTCATTGCGGGATGTTATTTTTCGAATTTGACAATGGCCATCACGGGGGCATGGTCGGAGACATAACCGCCACCGAGCGTATCGGGCAGCACCTCGTAAAGGTCGGCGGCGATGCCGTCGCTCACGAAGATGTAGTCGAGCAACGGGCGTTCGGCCTCGGGTATCTGCCCGAAGTCGGAAAAACTCCACTCCGTGCCGGATTTACGGGCGGCGACCTGCTTCACATCATGCAGCACGCCGTCTTTCTGCACGTGCGCCACGACCGACGAGCCGGGCTCGGAATTGAAATCGCCCGTCAGGATCACAGGCCGATCCCCGCGCAGCGCTTCGATGCGCTCCCTGAGCAGGTTCACGCCTTCGTCGCGGGCGACCTGCCCTACATGGTCGAGGTGGGTGTTGACGAAGAGGAACTCCCTGCCCCCGTCCCTGTCATGCAGTACGACCCAGGTTGCCACGCGCTCGCAGGCGCCGTCCCACCCTTTCGAGCCTGCGACGTCGGGGGTTTCGCTCAGCCAGAAAGTCCCGGATTCGAGGGGTGTAAAACGATCCCGCCGGTAAAATACGGCACTGAACTCGCCCGCCTCGGCACCGTCCTCACGGCCGACGCCCACCGCAGCATAGCCGGGCAGCAAACGCTTCAGGTCGCCGAGCTGGTTGGCAAGCAGCTCCTGCGTACCGAAAACGTCGACGCCGTGCGAAGCGATCACCTCGGCGACCCGCCCGCGGCGGAAACGCCAGTTGTCCGCCCCGTCTTCGGGGTTGTCGTAACGCATGTTGAAGGTCATGACGCTGAGCGTCGTGGCCGAACCGCAGGCAGTGAACGCCGCTGCCGCCAGAAGATAGAACAATCGTTTCATAACTTTATAGTTTAATCACCGGGACAATTGGGAAATTCGACGCACAGACGCTCCGCGGGGATCTGCTCGAAGAGAGCCGCTCCGGGCGCCCTCCAGCCCCAGGAGAGATCCTGCCCCTCGTAATCCTCGAAATACATGAGCGTATAGGGATGCAGACCCGCTTCGAGCGCCACGCGCCCGGTCGCCATGACCGAAGCGTGCGACCCGTCGTTGTCGACCACCTTCCGGTCGCCGATCACGAGCACGCTGCCGTCGTCGCTCTTGGTCATGAACTCCCACACGCCCCGTTCGGGAATGCGGATCCAGCCGTTGAAAATATATCCGAAATGGTCTTCCTGCGGGGCATCGGCAATCGACGGCTCGGGCATTGTCCCGGACGCCACGAGCTTCCCCCGGCGAATCTCGTCCACATGCGAGAACACGCCTTCGTAACAGGCATAGGCGACGCCCGGACGCATGGCCGCGCCCGCTCCGGACAGCCCTTTGCGGAATACGGCCTTCTCGGCTTGGAGCGTCAGCGTACGGCTCGGTGCGGCCCCGGGTTTGAATCCCCGCGCCTTGAGCGTCAGCGAGCGGTCGACAACGACGGGCCCGGCATAGAGCGCCGAGGTTTCGTCCGGCTCCGAGCCGTCGAGCGTATAGCGGATTTCGGCCCCGGCCGTCGTCGTGGCCAGGGCGACGGCCACAGGCTCGGTGAAGAGGCTCACGTTCTGCGTGGTATAGGGGATCGAAACGACCTGGCCGCGCGTGAGCGAATAGGGTTCCGCGGCAGCCTCCGTACCGCGCGTGAAGTCAGGGCGCTGCCGGAGCGTAAAGTGCAGTTCTCCCCCCTGCATCAGTTGTTCGTAGGTGATGAAATTTTCGGTCACGGGCACTCCGTCGAGCGTCACCGAAGCGATATAGGTATTGCGGCGGGGGTTGTTTGCCGTAACGGTCAGCGTGCGGCCGTTGGCCAGGCGCACGACGGCCTTCGGGAATTGGGGGGCGGTCAGCGCAAACTGGTTCGAGCCGGGGCAGACGGGATAGAAGCCCAGGCTGGAGAAGATGTACCACGCCGACATCTGGCCGCAGTCCTCGTTGCCGATGATCCCCGCGGGCGTCGGGGCGTACATCCCGTGCAGCAGGCTGCGCGTGAGCTCCTGTGTCCGCCACGGCTGCCCGACATAATTGTAGAGGTAGGCCATGTGGTGGCTGGGTTCGTTGCCGTGGGCATACTGCCCCATGAGCCCCGTCACGTCGCTTACGTCGAGCTGCATCTCGTCCGATTCGAGCGTAAAGAGCCGATCCAGTTCACGGACGAATGCCTCGCGGCTGCCGAAAAGCCCGGCGAGCCCGTTCACGTCGTGCGGCACGAAGAAACGGTAGTGCCACGGCGTGGCCTCGGTATAGTCGCGCCCCGTGGCGAACTCTTCGAACGGCTCAGACCAGTTGCCGTCCGTCCCGCGGCCGCGGAAGAAACAGGTCGACCCGTCGAAGACATTGGCGTAGTTGAGCGCCCGCTGCGCATATTCCCGGGCGACGTCGTCCCGGCCCATGGCCCCGGCCATGCGGGAGATCGCCCAGTCGTCGTAGGCATATTCCAGCGTGCAGGAGACCGACTCGCGCTTGATATTGGAAGGTATAAACCCCTGTGCCACATAGTAATCGGAACCTTTCTTATTGATGTTCGACGAGCGGATCATCGCATCGAGGGCCTTTTCGGCATCGTATCCGCGGATACCTTTCAGGTAGGCATCGGCAATGACCGACGCGGCATGGTAGCCGATCATCGTCCCCGTCTCGCCCGACGCGAGCGGCCAGATCGGAAGCTCGCCCGTTATGTCGTACATGTCGAGCATACTGCGGATCATGTCGTTGACTAACGTCGTATCCACCAGCGTCTGCAACGGGTTCCACGCGCGGAAAGTGTCCCACAGCGAGAATGTCGAATAGTAGGCACCGCCCTGCGGCATACGCGCGATGCGCTGGTCGTGACGGCGGTACTCGCCGTTGACATCGCTCATCAGATTGGGCGTCAGCTTGGTATGGTACTGCGCCGTATAGAAATTGACCATTTCGTCGCGCGAACCGCCCTCGACGACGATGTCGCCCAGCGCTTCGCGCCACAGCGCGGCGGCACGCGCATGCACGGCATCGAAATCCAGCTCCGGCACCTCGGCGACGCTGTTGAGACGGGCATTCTCAGCGCTGACCGACGACAACCCGACGGCTATCGTAAGCGTTTCGGTCTCCGGCGCAAAGGTCAGCACGGCCTGTTTGTCGCCCAGCAGCCGCACGTCGGCGAAAGGCTCCGAAAAACGGGCGGAGAAAAAGACATACTGGTCGGGCACCCACCCCTGCGTGCGGCGCATCCCGGCGATCTCATCGGGCGCCGTCGTCCGCAATTCGCGCATGTCGACCTGCTCCTCGGCGATCGTGTGCATCAGGTCGACGACCACCTGCCGCGGCCCCTTGCCCGTAAAGGTATAGCGGTGCACGCCCGTACGGGGGGCCGCCGTAAGCTCCACCCGGATATTTTCACCGGGTAACTCCACGGCATAATAGCCGCAGGAGGCCTTCTCGTCCCCGTGCGAAAAGAAATAGGGCTGCAGGACGCAGGCGCCGTCGTGCAACACGATTTCGCGCGTGGTGGGATGGAACAGGATGTCGGCCAGGTCGGCACACCCCGTACCGCTGAGGTGCGTATGCGAAAAACCGTCGATGGTCGTATCGTCGTAATGGTATCCGGCGCAGGCGTCCCAGTCCCCGGCACGCGTGTCGGGGCTGAGCTGCACCATGCCGAACGGCGTCGTTGCGCCCGGGTAGGTATGCCCGTGGTAGCCCGTGCCGATGAACGGGTCTACATAATCGACCGGGCCGGCCGGTCGCGGCGCGCACGCAAGGAGCCCGAGGGCCAGCAAGGCGAAGGTAAGTTTTTTGGTCATGGCAGTTTCGGTGTATGCGCCCCGTCCGTAAAGCGTTCCATCAAAGATAAGGATTCCGGGGCGGTATTGCAAACCCCGGCAGCCGTATCTGCGCAGCATCGGAACCGGTCGCAGTTTAGGTTATACAAATATAAGAGAAGAGAAGCGTCCCGTCCGTGGCTATTTGCGCTTTTACATCCTCACATCGCGCAGAACCTTCCTATCCGGCGCCGAAACCCCGGCAGGAGTGCCTTTTCGCCCGAAATTCCGTCCTGGGGCAGAAAATTCCCGAAAAAAAGCTATCTTTACCCTCGAAGAGACCCAACCAGACCATGGCACGCGTAATTTTCCTGACCGATTTTTCCGAAGCCTATGCCCGCGAACTGCTGCTCGGCATGGCCCGCTATGCGCACGACACGGCGCAGGCGTGGAGCCTTTGCCGGCTGCCGTTGTCGATACGCGACAAGTTCGGCATAGAGGCGGTGGTCGAATGGGCCGTGCGGATGAAGGCCGACGCCGTGATCGGGCAGTTCTACAACACGGACAACGTCGGTCTGTTCCGCGAAAACGGCATCATCGCCATCGCGCAGGATTTCAAGAAGCGTTTCACGACGATCCCCAACATCACCGGGCCGCACCACCTTGCCGGCCGCATGGCCGCGGAGTATTTCCTGAAAAAGGGGTTCCGCAACTTCGCCTTCTACGGGACGCGGGGCATCGACTTCTCGGACGAACGCTGCCAGGGTTTCCGCGAGACCATCGAGCAGGCGAACCCCGATTTCACCTTCTCGTCGCTGCGCAGCGGAGCCCAGAACGACCTGTGGTACTACGACACGGCGCAGCTCATCACGTGGCTGCAATCGCTGCCCAAACCGGTGGCTATCATGGCCTGTGACGACAACCAGGCGTACCATATCACCGAAGCGTGCCTCCAGATCGAGGGGGGGGGGAAATTCGCGCATCCCCAACGACATAGCCATCCTGGGGGTAGACAACGACGAGACGATCTGCAAGCTCTCCGCCCCGAACCTTTCGTCGCTCAGCCAGGGCGTCGAGCAGGGCGGCTACGACGTGGCACGGCTGATCGACCGGCTGATCCGCAACCCCGAAGCGGAATGGGAAGACGTCATGGTGATGCCGCTCAACATCATCACCCGGCAATCGACGGACATCTATGCCAACAACGACCCGCACATCGCCGAAGTATTGCGCTACATCCATGAGAATATCAGCCAGAAGATCACGGTGGACGACCTGGTGAAACTGGTGCCCCTGTCGCGCCGCCTGCTCGAAACCCGCTTCAAGAAGGGCATGGGCACCTCGATCTACGATTACATCATCCAGACACGCATCGAAAAGATGATGCAACTGCTGTGCGAAGGGCTGAGCGTATCCGAGGCGGCCGCCGAGCTGGGTTTCTCCGACATCAAGAACGTCTCGCGCACGTTCCGCCAGCTCAAAGGCCTCACCCCGTCGGAATACCGCAGCCAGGTCGCCCCGAAAAGGCGTTAGCACCGTCCCGCAAACAGGTGTCCCGCCCCGGGCATTGCGCACGGAGATCAAAATTCAGGCATATCGGCCGTTTTTTGCGGAGGATTTACTATCTTCGGGGCAAATTAACCGTTCAAACTGAATTTATGTCCTTAAAACCGCTATTCCTATTCGCATGCACCCTGTGCGCGCTGCCGCTCATGGCACAGAAAAACTACACGCTCACCTCGCCCGACGGCACGCTGCAGGCCACCGTCGCCACCGGCTCCGACCTCCGGATCTCGCTCTCGGCCGACGGCGAAACGCTGCTCGCCCCGTCGCCCGTCTCGATGACGCTCGGCGGCGGCGAAGTGCTGGGCAGCAACCCCAAAGTCACCAGGGCCAGGAAAAATACGGCCGACGCACGGATCGCCTCGCCGTTCTACAAGAAGAGCAGCGTCCGCGACCACTACAACGAACTCGAGCTTACGATGCGCGGCGATTACGGGCTGGTAGTCCGCCTTTACGACGACGGGCTGGCCTACCGTTTCACGACCCGGAAAAAGGACGGCATCCTGGTCGAGAACGAGCAGGTCGCCTATACCTTCCCGGGCGATTATACGGCGTACGCCCCCTATGTCGGACACAAGCGGCTGCTCGATTTCGAAGGGCAGTTCCGCAATTCGTTCGAGAACACCTACACCCGTCTCCCGCTGACGCAGCTCGACCCCCGCAAACTGATCTTCCTGCCCGTGCTGGTGGAACTTCCCGGCGGCCGCAAGATGGTCATCACCGAGGCCGACCTGCAGGGTTATCCGGGCCTCTTCCTCAACAACTCGACGGAGGCCCCCGTACTGAAGGGCGTGTTCGCCCCCTATCCCAAAAAAGAGGAACAGGGCGGCCACAACCAGTTGCAGATGCTGGTCACGGAGCGCGAACCCTACATCGCCGCGACCGAAGGCACCCGGTCGTTCCCGTGGCGCGTAATGGCCGTATCGAAGGACGACAGCCAACTGCTCGACAACGACCTGGTCTACCGCCTCGCCCCGGCCTCGAAGATCGCCGACACTTCGTGGATCAAACCCGGCAAAGTGGCCTGGGAGTGGTGGAACGCCTCGAACCTCTACGACGTCGATTTCAAGGCGGGCATCAACAACGAAACCTATAAGTATTATATCTGGTTCGCCTCGCAGCACGGGATCGAATACGTGATCCTCGACGAGGGATGGGCCGTGAACAAACAGGCAGACCTGATGCAGGTAGTGCCGGAGATCGACCTGGAAGAACTGGTCGAATACGGCCGCGAGCGCAATGTGGGCATCATCCTCTGGGCGGGCTACTACGCCTTCGAGCGCGACATGGAACGCGTCGTGAAACATTACGCCGACATGGGCGTCAAGGGTTTCAAGGTCGATTTCATGGATCGTGACGACCAACGGATGGTCGATTTCCTGCACCGCGCCGCCGAAGTCTGCGCCGAACATAAGATGCTGCTCGATTTCCACGGCGTATTCAAGCCCACGGGGCTCAACCGCACATGGCCCAACGTACTCAATTACGAGGGCGTGTTCGGCCTCGAACAGCTGAAATGGTCGGCCGAATCGACCGACATGGTGAAATACGACGTCACGATGCCGTTCATCCGCATGGTCGCCGGGCCGATGGACTATACGCAGGGAGCCATGCGCAATGCCTCGCGCGGCAACTACCGCCCGGTGCACAGCGAACCCATGAGCCAGGGCACCCGCTGCCGCCAGCTGGCCGAGTACGTGGTCTTCGAGTCGCCGATCACGATGCTCTGCGATTCGCCGTCGAACTACATGAAGGAACCCGAGTGCTTCGCTTTCATGGCCTCAGTCCCGACCGTATGGGATGAAACGGTGGCCCTCACGGGTTCGGTGGGCGAATATATCGCCATCGCCCGCCGCTCGGGCGACACGTGGTACATCGGCGCCATGACCGACTGGACACCCCGCGAACTGGAGCTGGATCTGTCGTTCATCGGCAACGGCAACTACGACGTCGAGAGTTTCGCCGACGGCATCAACGCCGACCGGGCAGCCCGCGACTTCAGGAAGACCGTATCGGAGCTGCCGCAGGATCGCAGGCTGAAGATCCGGATGGCCCCGGGCGGGGGCTATGCAGCCCGCATCTACGCACGATAAACCAGCCTGCCCCCAAAAGGCAGCGGCCTGCGCAGGCCGCTGCCTTTTCATTGCGGGCGATCCGTCCGGCGATGCCCTGCAAAGCGGGAAATCGCAGGCGGAACCGTGCGAAAGCCCCTGCCTGCGATGACAATATGAAAAGAATTTCGTATCTTTGCAGGCGTTATTGAAATCTAACGACAAATAAATAGAATGGCTTTACAATGCGGCATCGTAGGTTTGCCCAACGTGGGTAAATCGACCCTTTTCAACTGCCTGTCCAATGCGAAGGCGCAGGCGGCGAACTTTCCTTTCTGTACCATCGAGCCCAATGTGGGCGTCATCACGGTTCCCGACCAGCGGCTTGTCAAACTGGCGGAGATCGACAATCCCAAACGGGTGATCCCGACCACGATCGAGATCGTGGACATCGCCGGGCTGGTGAAAGGGGCGTCGAAAGGCGAAGGGCTCGGCAACAAATTCCTGGCCAACATCCGCAACACGCACGCCATCATCCATGTATTGCGCTGCTTCGACAACGGCAACATCACCCATGTGGACGGGTCGATCGACCCCGTGCGCGACAAGGGCATCATCGACACGGAGTTGCAGCTCAAAGACCTCGAAACCGTCGAAAACCGCCTCGCCAAAACGCAGAAGCAGGCCACCTCGGGCGGCGACAAGAACGCCAGGCGTGCCGTGGAGCTGCTCCTGCAATACAAAGCCGCGCTCGAACAGGGGAACAGCGCCCGCACGGTGGAACTGGAGAAGGAAGACCGCAAGCTGGTCGCCGACCTCAACCTGCTGACCGACAAACCGGTGCTCTACGTCTGCAACGTAGACGAGAAAAGCGCCGTGACGGGCAATGCCTATACCGAAGCGGTGAAGGCGGCCATCGCCGGCGAGAAAGCCGAAATGCTCGTCGTCGCAGCAGCGACGGAGGCCGACATCGCCGAACTGGAAAGCTACGAGGAGAGGCAGATGTTCCTCGAAGACCTCGGCCTCGAGGAATCGGGCGTGGCACGCCTGATAAAATCGGCCTACAAATTGCTGAACCTCGAAACGTTCTTCACCACGGGCGCCGACGAGTCGCGGGCCTGGACATACGTGCGCGGCATGAAAGCCCCGCAGACGGCAGGTATCATCCACACCGACTTCGAAAAGGGATTCATCCGCGCCGAGGTCATCAAGTACGACGACTACGTGGCGCTGGGCTCGGAGAAAGCGTGCCGCGACGCCGGTAAAATAGGCATCGAGGGCAAGGAATACGTCGTGCAGGACGGCGACATCATGCACTTCCTGTTCAACGTCTGACGTCCCCATCCGGCACACCGAAACGCAGCGGACACCCGCAATAAGGACACCCCGGACATGGACACGTTGTGCAGCATACTGTTCTCCCGCCGGACGCAGGGAGTGCTTTTCGGCCTGATCCTCGCCGCTGCGATCCTGCGTAACCGCACGATGTGGATTATCACGGCGGCAATCGTGGGAACAGCCTGCGCGGGCATGGCAATCGTCGCGGCCGCCGGGCTGCGCAGGTGCGGCAGGGCGTGGCGCGATTTCCCGGATACGCCCGAATACGACGCTTACGCCCGGCGCAGGGAAGACGAACTGAAACGAAACGACAAAAACAAAATAGAATCATAACATGGCAAGACCCGTAAGAGTGCGCTTTGCACCGAGCCCCACGGGGCCGCTGCATATCGGCGGCGTCCGCACGGCCCTTTACAACTACCTATTCGCCCGCAAGATGGGCGGCACAATGATCCTCCGCATCGAGGACACCGACTCGCAGCGTTTCGTACCGGGCGCCGAAGAGTATATCCTCGAATCGCTCGAGTGGTGCGGCATCCGGATCGACGAAGGCGTCGGCGCGGGCGGCCCCCACGCCCCCTACCGTCAGAGCGAACGGCGTGAGATATACCTCAAATACGCCCTGCAGCTGGTCGAAGCCGGGTGGGCGTACTATGCGTTCGACACGGCCGAAGAGCTGGACGCCCTGCGCAGGGAGGCCGAAGGACGCGGCGAGGCATTCGCCTACAATTACACCGTGCGCGAAAAGCTGGCCACCTCGCTGGCGCTGCCCGCCGAAGAGGTCAGGGCGCGTATCGACCGCGGCGACCAGTGGGTGATCCGTTTCAGGATGCCTGAAAACGAAGTCGTCGAAATGGACGACCTGATCCGCGGCCACGTGGAGGTCAACACCTCGACGCTCGACGACAAGGTGCTCTACAAATCGGCCGACGCACTGCCCACCTACCACCTCGCCAACATCGTCGACGACCACCTGATGGAGGTCTCGCACGTCATCCGCGGCGAGGAGTGGCTTCCTTCGCTGCCGCTGCACTACCTGCTATACAAGGCATTCGGATGGACGGCGACGCAGCCCGCGTTCGCCCACCTGCCCCTGCTGCTCAAACCCACGGGCGGCGGCAAGCTCTCGAAACGCGACGGCGACAAGATGGGATTCCCCGTATTCCCGCTCTTCTGGAAATCCCCCACGACGGGCGAGACCGCGCACGGATACCGCGAGGACGGCTATTTCCCCGAGGCATTCATCAACATGCTGGCGCTGCTGGGGTGGAACCCCGGCACCGAGCAGGAGATTTTCTCGATGCAGGAGCTGATCGACAATTTCTCGCTGGAACGCGTTTCCAAGTCGGGCGCACGCTTCCAGCCCGACAAGGCAAAATGGTTCAATGCACAGTACATGCACCATAAGAGCGACGCCGAACTGGCCGCGCTCTACCAGCCGATCCTGCGCGGGCACGGCATCGAGGTCGCGGACGAGGTCGCAGGCCGCGCCGCCGGCATCATGAAGGAGCGCGCCACGTTCATCACCGACCTGTGGGATCTGACGTCGTTCTTTTTCGTGGCCCCGGCCGAATACGAGGAGAAGCAGACCAGGAAATACTGGAAGGGGCAGAACCCTGAAATCCTGCGCGAACTGCGCAGCGTACTGGCCGCGATCGACGATTTCTCGCTGGAAAATACCGAGCGGATCGTACACGGCTGGATCGAGCAGAAAGGCTACGGCATGGGGCAGGTGATGAACACGCTGCGCCTGGCCCTGGTCGGCGCCGGCAAGGGCCCCGGCATGTACGACGTGACGTCGTTCATCGGCAAGGAGGAGACCCTGCGCCGCATCGACCATATCCTGGCAACCTTAAAACCCGCAGAATAATATGGTAACTATCGAACAACACGTATGGGGCATGACGCCCGAAGGAGAGGCGATCATCCTCTACACGATGCGCAACGACAAGGGCGCCGAAGTGAAGATCTCGAATTTCGGGGCGGCGATCGTCTCCGTGACGATGCCCGACCGCGAAGGCCGCATGGCCGACGTGGTGCTCGGTTATGTATGTATTTAAAACTAAAGATGATGCTGATACCTTTGGTT
>OHAJ01002870.1_pt1 | contig 11351 bp, 7 predicted proteins | sample 1577101 | NCBI WGS metagenome assembly OHAJ01 (sample SAMEA3541531, study PRJEB24748) | human gut metagenome | biome: human gut; feature: human-associated habitat; material: faeces | place: China | collected 2012 | reverse complement strand
GTTTGCAGCCGTTGGCGTAGCAGTCCTCGATGTCGGCGCGGATGTTGAACATACGCCGTCCGTCGGTGACGGGCACTCCCACCGGACCGCGGGCACCGCGCTCCTCCACGAATTCCTTGATATAGGGATAGGCGGCCTCCGCCATCTTCTCCTTCTTGCGTGCAAGGGTCTCCATCACCGCCTCGTACATGCGGTCGATGACCTCCGAACTGTCGAGTTTGCCGAACTCGGCCTCGGTGAAGGGAAGCTCCATTGCGAGCACGGTGTTCACCTCCATCGAGAGTTCGTCGTATGCGAGACCTCGTCCGGCGAGGTCGCTCACGATCTCGTAGACCATGTTGGCGATGTCCATTCCGATACGCTCACCCTTCAGCGCGTTCTGGCGCTTGCCGTAGACACCGTTACGCTGGGCGTTCATCACGTCGTCGTACTCCACGAGGCGCTTGCGGATACCGAAGTTGTTCTCCTCCACGCGCTTCTGTGCGTTCTCGATGGACTTGGTAACCATCTTCGAGTCGATCATATCGCCCTCCTTGAAGCCGAGACGGTCGAGCGTCTTTACCACCCTTTCATTGGCGAAGAGACGCATCACAGTGTCTTCAAACGACACGAAGAATACCGAGCTGCCCGGGTCGCCCTGACGTCCCGAGCGGCCGCGCAGCTGACGGTCGACGCGGCGGCTCTCATGGCGTTCCGTGCCTATGATGGCCAGACCGCCCGCCTCTTTGACCTCCGGAGTAAGCTTGATGTCGGTACCACGGCCTGCCATGTTCGTGGCAATGGTCACCATACCCTTTTCGCCGGCGTGAGCCACGATGTCGGCCTCCTTCTGGTGCAGCTTGGCGTTGAGCACCTGATGCGGTATCTTGCGCAGCTGAAGCATACGGCTCAGCAGCTCCGAAATCTCCACCGACGTGGTACCCACGAGCACCGGACGGCCAATCTCTATCATGGCCTGAATCTCGTCGATTACCGCGTTGTATTTCTCTTTCTTGGTGCGGTAAACGCGGTCGTTCTGGTCGTTGCGAATCACCGGACGGTTGGTGGGAATCTCCACCACTTCCAGCTTGTATATGTCGTAGAACTCGCCGGCCTCCGTCATAGCCGTACCGGTCATGCCGGCCAGCTTGCGGTACATGCGGAAATAATTCTGCAGCGTGATGGTGGCGTAGGTCTGAGTGGCAGCTTCCACCTTGACACCCTCCTTGGCCTCGATGGCCTGATGCAGACCGTCGCTGTAGCGGCGACCCTCCATGATACGGCCCGTCTGCTCGTCTACAATCTTTATTTTGTTGTCGTCGATAACGTATTCCACGTTGATGTCGAACAGCGTGTAGGCTTTCAGCAGCTGATTGACCGTGTGTACACGTTCCGACTTGATGGAATAGTTCTGCAGCAGCTCATCCTTGCGGCTCTGCTTCTGCTCGTCGGTGAGCGGCTCGTTCTCCACTGCCGACAGCTGAGCGGCGATGTCGGGCAGAATGAAGAATTCCGGGTCCTGATTGGTGCCCGAAAGCACCTCTATGCCCTTGTCGGTAAGTTCTATGGAGTGGTTTTTCTCGTCGATTACGAAATAGAGCGGTTCCACAGCCTTCGGCATCTCGCGGTTGTTGTCGGCCATGTATTTGGCTTCCACCTTGAGCAGAATCTGTTTTATGCCCTCTTCGCTGAGATAGCGGATGAGCGGCTGATATTTGGGCAGACCCTTGTAGACGCGGAAAAGCGCCAGACCGCCGTCTTCGAGCAACTGTTCGGCGCTGAGAGCCTTCTTGGCCTTCTCCTCGGCCGGACGCTCGTCGTATTTGGCAATTTTCTCCGGGTCGCCGCTCATAGCCGCCGTAATCTTGTTGCGGGCTTCCACAAGCAGGTTCTGGGCCAGACGCCGCTGAGCGTTGTATACCTTCTCCACATTGGGCTTGAACTCCACAAACATCTGGTCGTCGCCCTTCGGCACCGGACCGGAGATGATAAGCGGCGTTCGGGCGTCGTCGATAAGCACCGAGTCCACCTCGTCCACAATGGCGTAGTAGTGTTCCTGACGCTGCACCAGGTCTTCGGTCATGAGCGCCATATTGTCGCGCAGATAGTCGAAACCGAACTCATTGTTGGTGCCGAAAGTAACGTCACATTCGTAAGCTGCGCGGCGTTCCTTGCTGTTGGGGCGCGTCTTGTCGATGCAGGCCACCGTGAGGCCGTGGAACTGATAGAGCGGACCCATCCATTCCGAGTCGCGCTTGGCCAGATAGTCGTTCACCGTTACGACATGCACACCTTCGCCCGTGAGAGCGTTGAGGAAGACAGGCAGCGTGGCCACCAGCGTCTTACCCTCGCCCGTAGCCATCTCCGCAATGTTATTGCTCACCTTCTTGCCGTCGATCATCATGCCGTGAAGCACCTGGCCGCCGATGAGCTGAACATCGTAATGCACCATATCCCATTTGGTAAGATTGCCGCCGGCCACCCATTCATTTTTGTAGATGGCCTTGTCGCCCTCAATGGAGATGAAGTCCTTGCCCTGAGCCGCCAGCGCGCGGTCGGCGTCAGTGGCCGTAACCTCTAAAGTGTCATTCTCCTTGAAGCGGCGTGCCGTTTCCTTCACAATGGCGAAGACCTCGGGCAGCGCCTCATCGAGTTTGCGGGCATACATCTCGAACTTCTCCTCGCGCAGAGTGTCAATCTCCTTCCACAGCGGTTCGCGCTTGTCGTAGTCGAGTGTCTCGATTTCCTGACGCAGCTCGGCTATGCGGTCGGACGTCTGCTTTGCCACGCCGCGGATGTCGTCGCGAATCACGTCAACACGCGCGCGAAGCTCATCATTGCTCAGGCTCTGAAGCTCGGCACTGATGGGGTTTATCTGTTCTGTAACACGTTTCCACAGCGGACGCACGGCGCGTTCGCTCTGGTCTCCGAGTATCTTTTTCAGTATTTTGCCTATACCCATTTTCTCTGTTATGTAGTTTTATGCTGCCGGACACTGATTAAGCATTTTTATGCACCGGCAAAAATTATCCGCAAAGATAATAAAAATATGTGGTTTTGCAAAAAGGCTCCCTCTGCGGGCGCCCCGGACTCTTTTCAGTCCCTTTTTTAACTCTTTTCCGATTCTTTGCCGCCCGTTTTCCCTTCACGGCAAAACCAGCGAGCGCGCTATGGAGCCGTTGGGAGCCGGCAACCGCAGCAAGCGGCTCAGCGTGGGCGCGATGCGCAGTGCCGACACCGGTTCAGAGGCTTTTGAGGGCGTATGACCCGGAGCCATTATAACAGCCGGAGTGGCGGCAGTGTTCATCCGTATGGCTGTGCGCGTCGACGGTGTGGAATAGTCGTCGTTGAGCGTCCAGCCCGGCTGCACACTTATTATCAGGTCGCCGGCGGTGTTAGCGTCGAGCGCACGCGAAGCCCGTTCCAGAGCGTCGGTAGTGCCGCTGAGGATGTCGCCGAGCGTCGTCACCGTGGCTATGCCGCTCATACGGCTCAGAAAATCGCGCGCCTCCTCCAAGGGAGTGCTTCCCGATGAGGCAGGGCGGCGAGCCGCTTCCTCCATAGCCTTGTTGTTGAGATAGACGTGCGTGCCCGAGATGCCGTCAACGTAATCCGCATGACCATATTTGGCACCCATGTAAGAGTTCAGCAGCGCCGCGGCGCGTTTGGTGCTCAGCTCTCCCCCCGGTATGCGATACATCTCCGCAGGCTGCGCGTTGTTGTCGAAATGCCCCGTGGAAAGCAGGAAGACGACCGTTTTGTCGAGCCCTACCTCCTTGTCGATGGCATTTAGCAGCCGTTCCAAATCCCTGTCCAGACGCAGATAAGCGTCCGTCAGTTCCACGCGGTAATCCCCGTCGCGGTTGCGGTTGTAAGGAGCAAGACTATAGGCCAGATTGAGCATATCGATGGTGCCTTTGCCGTGTCCCGGCTTCAGTTCGCGCAGATACTGAACTGCCACATCGGTGATTTCGCGGTTGCCCGCCGGCGTGCGCCCGAAGGTGGTGTATACATCGCGGTCAGCGCTGCGGAAGCCGTGGCTGAAGGGGTAATACTTCTTCTGCGGCGGCAGCCCCGGATACCTGTCTATGCTCAGCAGTGGTTTCCATTGCATGGTGTCGATGCGGCGGCGCAGAGGCTGCTGCATATTGCGCATCACAAGGGGAGCCGGCAGAGCGCCGGTGTAATAGGGCGACGTTGTCCACTGGCCTGTGTTGGGGTCAATCCACGCCGCCGAAGTGGGCGTGTGGCCTCCCATAAGCACAGCAAACAGCGGGTCGGCAGCCACCGAATAGACCTTGTTGAACTTCTGGCCGTCAATCACCAGCTCGTCGGTGATGGTCGACAGCAGCAGTTGTTCGGGCGAGTAGTTGTTGTTTGCCATCAGCGCCGGAATGCGGCGGCGCGTCTTGCGGTCGAACGTCTCCGCCCCCGTAACACCGTTGTTGGCCGGCCATGACCCCGTGTAGAGTTGTGCTATGGCCGAGGCGCCGTCTGTCTGCGGCACGCCGAAGTCCAAATCGGAGATATAGAGCCCGTTTTTCAGCAGCCTGTTGAAGCCCCCCTCGCCCATCAGCGGCAGCAGGTCGTGCAGATAATCAGTTTGCAACTGGTCGGCCACTATGCCTATTACAAGCTGAGGGCGTTCGGCACGCATCGGCGCACAGATTGCCAATGCGGTGGCGAAAACAATTATGGCATATATACGGCGAACTCGATATTTCATGTTCTAATTATTGCGGTTTTTGAAAAATAACAGCGAATATGACACGGCAGAAATCATCTCCGTGAGGGCTATGGGCAGCATGGCGGCGTTGCCACACTGGGTCTGGAAAGGCCATATCACCGCCACAAACAACAGCGCAATGGCCTGTGCAGTGAGATATGCCACCGCTATGGGGCGCGTGCGGCGGCTCCACACAAGCAGCGGCACAATGAGCGCCAAGGGGTTTATCCACGTCAGCAACAGATTGGGCGACGCGGCGCGGTGTATGGAGAAAAACACCAGGAAGGCTATTATGCAGCCCATTAACCCCGTCATGCCGTAGAAGAGCGCCATGAACCAGTTCAGCACCCTCAGCCGGCGGCGGCAGAAGATGAAACAGGCCGCTGCGATGACCACGAGCAGCCATCCGGCAAACACCGGCGAGGCATACCACGGAGTGGGAGGCAGGGTGGCGTCGGGAGCGCCTTTCCATAGCACTGTGGTGTTGCTCACCAGGGGCTGACCGTTGCTCATCACCGCGTCGGCCACCTTGTCGTGAAGCACTATGGGCAGGAAAATCTGGTCGGAGTTGCTGATGGCCGTATCCACCGGATAGGCCAACGCAAGGTCTATGCCCAGACTGTACCACGGATAATGACTGTGATAGGCACGCATAGCCTGCCGATAGGTGGGGTAGAGCTGCCCGGCAGGCAGAGTTACGCCCCCGGCCGCTTTGTCGATTTGGTCCCATACGCGCGTGGAGCAATTGTCCTTTACATAGTCGTAGAGATAGACCCGGTTTTGCGGCAGGGCGTTTATTTGCAGTGCCTTGCGCAAGGCTTCGGCCTGCGGCTGAGTGAGATTGAGTGTCTGCTCCTCCACACGCCGTCCGTTCGACACATATTCGGGCATAAACCACTCAAACGGATAGCCGCCTACCTGATACATCATCTCACCCTTGACGAAGCGTCCCACGAAGTTCGGTTCTAAAAAATCGAACATGCCGTAGTTCCACACCGAGTCGAAGGGTTGATTGTTGCTGTCGGTGCCGCGTATGCGCAATGCCGTGTGGCCGTAAAGCTCATAGACCTCCTTACCGGGCCAGCAGGTTATCAGACTCACCCTCAGCTCTGCCGCCGCTTCCGACAGCATCAGAGCCGCCAGCAGCGTCAGCAACGTTGATATACACTTACCGTAATTCTTTCCCATACACCTTATATGTATTGCTTCACCGGCTTTTTGCTATAAGGGTGTGCCAAAACAACCTCTGACACACCCTATTATCTTACACTGTGTACTATGGATTAGTATTCGCAGTTCTTGGGATAACGCGGGAAGGGAATCACGTCGCGAATATTCTGCATACCTGTTACGAACAGCACCAGTCGCTCAAAGCCCAGGCCGAAGCCCGAATGAGGCACTGAGCCGTAGCGGCGCGTGTCGAGATACCAGTCCATGCCCTGCAGGCCGAGTTCGTCAACGCGTGCTTTCAGCTTGTCGTAGTCCTCCTCACGCTGGCTGCCCCCGATGATTTCGCCGATGCCGGGGAAGAGAACGTCCATGGCGCGCACCGTCTTGCCGTCGTCGTTGAGCTTCATGTAGAAAGCCTTTATCTCCTTGGGGTAATCGGTGAGGATTACCGGTTTGCGGAAGTGTTCCTCCACCAGATAACGCTCGTGCTCGGAAGCCAGATCAACGCCCCAGTAAACCGGGAACTCAAACTTCTTGCCGCTCTGCTCCAGAATCTTCACACCTTCGGTGTAGGGCAGGCGCACGAAGTCGTTGTGCAGCACGAACTTCAGACGCTCTATCAGACCCTTGTCGAACATATCGTTGAGGAACTGAATATCGACGGCGCAATGCTCAAGAGCGTAGCCAATGCAGTATTTCACAAACTCCTCGGCCAGGTCCATGTTGTCTTCAATCTCATAGAAGGCCATTTCCGGCTCAATCATCCAGAACTCCGACAGGTGGCGCGGAGTGTTGGAGTTTTCGGCGCGGAACGTGGGGCCGAAGGTGTAAATCAGACCTAAGGCAGTGGCGCCAAGCTCACCCTCGAGCTGACCCGAAACGGTGAGGGAAGCCTGTTTGCCGAAGAAGTCGCGGCTGTAATCCACCTTGCCCTCTTCGGTGCGGGGCAGGTCTTCGAGGTTGAGAGTCGTTACCTGGAACTGAGCGCCGGCGCCTTCGCAGTCGCTGGCTGTTATCAGCGGCGTGTGGAAGTAGCAGAAGCCCTTGGAGTTGAAGAAGTTATGCACCGCAAAGGCCAGTGCGTGGCGTATGCGGAGCACGGCGCCAAACGTGTTGGTGCGCGGACGCAGATGCGCCTTCTCGCGCAGGAACTCCATGGTATGACCCTTTTTCTGCAGCGGATAACCGGCGTCGGCGGTGCCGTACACCTCTATCTCATCGGCCTGCAGCTCAACGGTCTGGCCTTTGCCCTGGCTCTCGGCAAGAGTGCCCTGTGCGTGGATGGCCGAACCCGTGGTGATGAGCTTCAGAAGCTCCTCCTGACTGCCGAAGCGGCTCATGTCGAGCACTATCTGCAGGTTCTTGATGGTGGAGCCGTCGTTGAGGGCTATGAACTGAACGTTCTTGTTGCCTCGGCGCGTACGCACCCAGCCCTTTACATCGACCTCCTTACCTGTATATGCTGCCGCGTCTGCAAGCAGACTTTTTACGGTAACTCGCTTTATATCTTTCATTGTTGTGTTGCTTATTCAAACGACCCCTGGCGCAGATAGTTTACCTCTTCCTGTGTCAGGTAACGCCATTTGCCGCGGGGCAGATTTTTCTTTGTCAGACCGGCGAAATACACGCGGTCAAGCTTCACCACTCTGTAGCCAAGAGCCTCGAAGATGCGGCGCACAATGCGGTTGCGTCCGCTGTGAATCTCTATGCCGGCCTGTTTGCGGTCGGTGTCCGAGACGTAGCTGATTTCGTCGGCGTGAATCTCGCCGTCGTCAAGCTCTATGCCGTCGGCAATGCGCTGCATATCCTCTTCGGCAATAGCCTTGTCGGTCCAGACGTGATAGATTTTCTTCTTCACGAACTTGGGGTGAGTGAGCTTCGAGGCCAGGTCGCCGTCGTTGGTGAGCAGCAGAACGCCGGTGGTGTTGCGGTCCAGACGACCTACCGGATAGATGCGTTCGCTGCAGGCATTCTTCACAATGTCGAGCACCGTGGTGCGGCCTCCCGGGTCATCGCTTGTGGTGACGCAGTTTTTGGGCTTGTTCAGAAGCACATAGCATTTGCGTTCGGGCACCACTACCTTGCCGTCATATTCCACCACATCGGCGGGTTTGATTTTCGTACCGAGTTCGGTAACCACCTTTCCGTTCACCGTTACGGCTCCTGCCTGAATCTTTTCGTCGGCTTCGCGGCGCGAGCAGATCCCGGCGTTGCTCATGAACTTGTTCAGACGCATTTCGCTGTCGGGATCCGGAATGTCTACCGTATATTCTATCTGTTTGGGACGCGGGGTAAAGCGCTGAGCCTGCTGGCGGAAGGTGTTGCGCTGGTTGGGCTGACGGTTGTAGCCGCCCTGCTGACGCTGCTGGTATCCGCCGGGCTGACGCTGCTGATAACCGCTCTGCTGACGGGGCTGATAGCCACCCTGCTGACGCTGATAACCGCCCTGCTGGTATCCGCCTTGCTGACGCTGCTGATAACCGCCCTGCTGGTAACCGCCCGGCTGACGCTGCTGATAGCCACCCTGCTGATAGCCTTGCTGACGCTGCTGATAACCGCCCTGCTGATAGCCCTGCTGACGCGGCTGGTAACCGCCCGGCTGACGCTGCTGATAGCCACCCTGCTGACGCGGACGGTAACCGCCCGGCTGACGCTGCTGATAGCCCTGCTGACGCGGTTGGTAACCACCCTGCTGACGCGGCTGATAGCCCTGCTGACGCGGCTGATAACCGCCGCTGCGGTCGTTGTGAGGACGATAGTTGGAATAGGGTTGCTGAACGTCGTTCGATTCTCCGTTGATAGCATCTTCTCCATCGCCCTGAGGTTTGTTGTAGGATGCACCCTGTCCGTAGGTGTTCATGCGCGGACGCTGCTGATAGCCGCCCTGATAGGGATGCGGCTGATAGGGACGCGGCTGATAGCCTTCGCGGCCATTGTCGGTTGCCGGGTGAGGGGTGTCACCTCCAAAATTTACTTTCTCGTAATGGGACTGTTCAATCGGACTGCCGCCTATGGGCGTGGCCCCGATACGCGGGCGTTTAGGTTTCTTTTCTGTATCCATGGGTATGTGTTCTTGACGCGATGCATCATCTCTGATGTGGTCGGGCCGCTTTGGTTTTAAAGGTTCTTTGTTTGTGTTTGTGTGTATCTATTTGTTGCTCTACAATGTGATGTTGCCTGCCTTAGGCAAACTTTCTTGCAAAGATAACAACTTTTCTTGGAATATTGACTGACCATGGGCAAAAAAATCACCCCGGACAGGCAATTTTTTTTATCCGGGGTAATTTTTATGGGTCTATTGGCGCTGTTCTCGTAGCTTTTACAGGCGCTTTCAGAAGGGGAGTTCCTCGTCGAAAGCCGAGTTAGCGGCGGTGTTGGAGATGGTGTTGGAGGAGACGGTGTCGGCGGCACGCGATGCCTGAGGCAGCGTCTCGAGGCTCTTCTTCAGTTCCTCGTCGCATTTGGTGAGTTTGGCGCGGCAATATTTCAGCAGGCTGATGGCCTGAGTGGTGTAGGCGCTCAGATTGTCGATGTCGCAGTTGGGCGACTGCATCAGCCCAAGTATATTCTCCAGTTTGGAAATAGCTTCGGAATAAGTGAGGTTCTGTTGGTCCATATCGGGTGCTATATGTTGTTTTCTATGGCTGTTACGGTTGATGTGAATTCACCTTTTGCCAGACGCGTTGTCAGCGAGGTGCCGGGAGAAAGCTGCGAGGCGTCGGTAACGGCGTGGCCGTTGACCAGCGTCAGCGAATAGCCGCGTGCCAGGGTGGCCTGCGGACTATAGGCTTTTACCAGACGCGCTATGTTGTCGAGGCGCTGTGTGGCGTTCTGCAGGCCTGAAGTGGCTGCGCTGCAGAGGTTTTGCTGAAAATAGTCGAGCTTCTGGCGCTGCAGCCGCAGAGTGGCGCGGCCGGCGTCGGGCAGCCGGTGTACGATGTTGTCGAGGCGCTGTGCGGCATTCTGCAGACAATGGCGGCTGAGCTGCGGAATCAGCGATTCTATGGAGGCCAACCGCTGCGAGGCGTTGCTCAGTCCCTGACGAGCGGTGGTGTGCAGACGCGTCTCAAGCTGCGACAGCTGTTCGCGCGAGCCGCTGATTATGGACTGTGCCAGTCCGGCAATGTCGCGTGTCAGCGTCTCTATGCGCGCCAATGTGTCAGCGGCATGACTTATCAGCCATTCGGCCGCTGCCGTGGGCGTTTTTACGCGCGTATGGGCTATCTCGTCGAGCACCGTGCGGTCGCGCTCATGGCCTATGCCCACAATCACTGGCAGCACACAGCGTGCCACGGCGCGGGCCAGCTCCAGATTGTCGAAGCCGTTGAGGTCGGTGGTGGCGCCACCGCCGCGAATTATCACCACGCAGTCAAAGGCATCAGCCACCATCTCTATGTGCCGAAGGGCGCTGATTACGGTGGGTGCTGTGCGCTCGCCCTGCATGGTGGCTTCAAACAGCACCGGGTAAAAGACAAGTCCGTAAGGATTGCCGCCAAGCTGGTTGAGGAAGTCGCCGTAGCCGGCCGCTCCCGCTGCCGAAATCACCGCAATGCGCTGAGGCGCGAGGGGCATGGTGCGCGTGCCGTTGAGCTTCAGCAAACCCTCCTTCTGCAGCCGCTCCAGAATCTCGCGCCGCAGCTGTTCCATGTCGCCCAACGTGTATCGCGGGTCGATGTCGGAGATGTTGAACGACATGCCGTATTGCTCGTGATAGATGGCCGAGCCGCGAAGCATCACCTTGATTCCCGACTGCAGGTTTGCCCCCGTGGCAGCCCGGAATTTGGCGTTGAGCAGATAATAGCGGTTGCTCCACAGGGTGGCGCGTATCTTGGCAATGGTGCGTCCGGAGGCATCCTTCTCAATCAGATCCATGTAGCAGTGATTGGCCACACGCACATCGCTCAGCTCGGCCGTAACCCAGCGTTCGCGCAGATTCGTGTCTCTGGCCACCAGATTGCGTATCAGAGCGGCATACTGGCTCAGTGTCAGGGCATTGCAGCCCCCGTTAGTGTCCATGGTCATTTCATTTCGCCCAGTTTTATGAGAGCGCCTGTGGCGGGTGGAGCGGGACGGCTATCCCCTGGCCGGCGGGCTGGAGGCCATGCTGGACCATCTGGCGTCCCGGATGGCGGGGAGCGGTGGGTTCCCCCATGAGGTGGGGCTGTTCCTGGGATATCCCGCCGAGGATGTGGAGGGCTTTCGCCGGCATGGCGGCCAGGGCTATAAATACAGCGGGCTGTGGAAGGTCTATTCCGACGTGGAGAGGGCCCAGAGATGCTTCCGGCAGTATGGCTGCTGCCGAAGGGCCCTGTGCCGCCGCCTGGAGGCCGGCTGCCGGCTGGTCCAGCTGTTTCGGACAGCTTGACGGAGATAGGGGATAGAGGCGGGGATATCCGCGGCGCCCGGATGGGCCCGCCCCCCCGTTTGCTATACAAACCAAATTTTTATTTTCAGGAGGTCACATACATGAGCAGGA
>OHAJ01002868.1_pt1 | contig 11353 bp, 8 predicted proteins | sample 1577101 | NCBI WGS metagenome assembly OHAJ01 (sample SAMEA3541531, study PRJEB24748) | human gut metagenome | biome: human gut; feature: human-associated habitat; material: faeces | place: China | collected 2012 | reverse complement strand
CTGCGGTACCTGCTGAGCCCGTGAAGCCTGTAATATATTTGCGTGCCTTAAAATGCTCTCCTACATACTCTGACTCATGAAAATCAGCAGTAGGTACCACATACAGCGAGATGCCCCTCTTTGCCATCTCACTTCTCAATGCTTTTAATCTATCCTGTATCATTTTATTATGCCTCTTTAAATTCAAAAAATTTTGTATCTAATTCCGGATACATTCTCTTTAATGAGATTGGTTTGCCGGATTTGTTCAAAAAGCAATGGCTGCTTTTTGCAGTAGTTCGAAGCTCGCCGGTCTCTTTGTCCTTCATGACATACTCAAGCTCCATCTTGATTCCGTTATACTTAAGCAGCTTTGTGTAGATAACAACCGTATCATCAAAATGTACCATACTGTGATACTCTACCGATATCGACAGCACCGGACTTATGATTTCCATATCCTCCATCTGCCTGTAGTTGAGTCCTATCTGATCCATCAAATCAAGTCTTGCTTCTTCCATCCACTTGACATAGTTTGAATGGTGGATTATACCCATCTGATCTGTTTCATAATACTTTGCGTGGTGCTCGTAAGGACGGATTCTAAGCTCGCCTTGTGAGCCGGCAATCTGTAACTCATTATTTGCCATAAAAAATTCCTCCATTCATATTTTGGTCTTATTTCTATTATGCCACATTGGACAGCTAAATTCAACGGCTTGACTGTAATCACTCAATAATCACTCAAAAATTAACACTATAGCGCATAACAATATTAAACCGGTTATTGCCCTCTACCTGCGTATCATGCTGTAGCAGTCCCTGCAAATATTACGGGAATTGCCAATCGGAAGTATTCTTCCGCAATAGCGGCATCTGATTATATACTCATCCTTACTCTTTGCAAGAAGCTGCATGATCTTGGCCTGTGTTTTGTCGCGCTCGTTATCAAGCCAGTCCTCATCCACAATTTTGCCCATGCGGACTGAAAACTGATAGTACAAATCAAGCTTTTTGTAATAGGATTCGTATTTCATGAGCCCCTGATACTTTGAATGCTTATCAGGCTTGTCGAGAGAGATATCAGATGTATACGACATGCAGTAGCGCAGCCATTGTCTGACAAGCTCCCTGTCCTTTATATCTATAGGACATGTAATCATCTTATAAAGCAGATATTTGTCATCAAAATCCGCGATAAAGTATCGCTCCTTATACGCATATCCATACAAAAACAATATCTCATCGACATTGATTTTCCTAAACGGTGCTGATGGCTTTGCCTCATGCCAGAGCTTAATTATCGCATCAAGCGGCGCATCCATTGTAAGGAGCACCTGCGGGAAGCCAAGACTTACTATATCAATATCCTGCTCCGGTATATTTAGCGTATTCTTCAGATAATTCAGATTCTTTTGTCCCAAAGCTGTCACATAACCTGTATCATACAGACCAAATCTGCCTGCACGGCCCGCTATCTGTTTTATCTCAGAGATGACAAGCGGACGTCTTGATACTCCATCAAACTTTTCCACCTCCAGAAATACAATTCTTCTGACCGGCAGATTGAGTCCCATTCCTATCGCATCTGTTGACACGACAACCTGTGTCTTTTTCTCATTAAAAAGCGTCATCTGCCTGCGCCTTATTTCCGGTGGCAGACTTCCGTATATGACACTTGGCTTTATGCCGTTTTCCTCCAGACGCCCTGCTATATTGAGTACCGACTTCTTTGAAAAGACGATAAAGGCATCGCCCTCTCTCACATCCTGTGGAAATGAAAAAGGCTTATCCTCCAGCTGTAGAGCTGTCTTTCTCTCATACTCCCTTATCTCATACTCGTCATGGCAAAGATTAATCAGATGAATGACAACATCCTTTGCCACCGGGCTCATGCATATATGAATCTCTCCTGCAAGTGTACCAAGAATTGCCCTGGTCCACGAATGTCCCCTGTCATCATCTGCAACCATCTGTGCCTCATCAATCACTGCGATATCATATTCCTTATCACAGTCAAGCATCTCCACTGTCGATGCTGTAATTCTGCTGTCTGATACCTCAAGACACTCCTGGCCTGTGAGCATGGTGCATGGTATGCCTGCATCATTCATCTTCTCATATACCTCAAGTGCCAGAAGGCGAAGCGGTCCCAGATACACTCCATTTTGCGCCAGCTTAAGCCTCTCAAGTGCCTGATATGTCTTACCGCTGTTAGTCGGGCCTATATGAAGTATGAAGCGCCTTTTCATGCTCTGTGCTTTTGGAAACTCAAGCTCCGGCCGTGCCGGAACCAGCGTGACAATCTCTCTTCTAAGCTCCTTGCTGCGGTACTCATTGTAAAGCGCCTTCATGCTCCTTGTGCATATCGCACCTGTATACTCCTTGCGCAAAAGCTTTAGAAAATCCTCTGTGAGATACTCTGCCTCCTTCTCATCAAACTGCTCCATATCCACCCTGACGAGCTGCGGAATGATTTCTCTATTTAAAATATGCTTTGCATTCTTATTGTTTGAATAGTAGGTGATCAATGCAAGCCTTTTTATTTCCTGATGCAGTTTGTTGAGTGCCACAGTCTCATTTTTTGAAAATCGCGCATATTTAATTGATTTTGCTTTACTATTGAGCCTGTGAATATAGTGTGCCAGCTTTACAGGTTTACCTGTACTTTTCTTCGCATTCTCCCTGTACTGGTCAATATAAAACTGTACCAGCACATCTTCAAACGATTTTTCCATATATGTGTATTATCCTCTTTATTTGTATACGCCGTTGAGTGTCACTTCAAAAGTAACATCCTTTCCGGCAAGCTCCGTATTTACCTTATAATCATCCGGAAATTTCAGGTTTAAATCAAAGGTTTCTCCCACCTTGTGACCTACCACTCCGTCCTCAAAGCCATCTATATAGCTGCCTGAGCCAAGCACCAGGTCTGTGCCCTGTCCATCAGTGCTTCCACCCTTGAATTTTTCTCCGTCCATATATCCGGTGTAATCAATATTTACCTTATCTCCGTTTTCTGCAACCGTGTCAGTCTCTGTATTCAGTGTTGCTGCCTTGGTCTGTGAATCACTGCTTTGTGTCTCGGATGCCTGAGATTCTGTGGTCTGTGATGCAGCTTGCGTACCGGCAGTGCCCTTTGACGATGAACCTCCCGATGTCGCAACTGCCCAGATGAGCACTATGACTACCACGACAACTGCCACTACCGGCACCCAGAATTTCAGCAGATTCACAACCTTTGCCTTCTTCTGCGCTTTTTCTCTTTCGACTCTTCTTTTTTCCTGTGCGATTTTTTTGTTTTGTTTGTTCATTTTGTTAATCTCCTGTTTTAGTTTTATTATTTTAGTATACTATTACAATTTGAACATTCTGTGTTTCTCTCAATTTACTGCATACGTTAACTGCCACTGTAAGCATTATCTGTCACTGTGAGATTTAAGCTGTAACCGTCTGCGTCTCTTAACCATTTGGCGCACCAATAAAAGTAATAGAAAAATACCCACACTGCATACGCTTATAGCTGCCCCGGTCTTAAGTCCCGGTGTCTCATAATTTAGCTCTATCTCGTGCTCTCCCTCATCCAGATGAATGCTCACAAAGGTATCTGAAAAAACCTCATACTCTGTATCCTTCCCATCCACCTTCATAGTCCAGCCCTTTTCACTCGGAATAGAAAGTACAAGTCTGCCTGCCTGCTTCACATTTATGTGTCCGCTTATGTGTGTGTCTGAAAAATCCTCCACCGAAAGTGTCTGCTCACCTAGTGCATTGTAAGCACCTTCCACTGCTGCAGCATTTAGCTCGTATACGTTAAACCTCACAGCATCGGCATCAGTGTTTGTGACTGTAACTGTCTCCCCGGCCTTCACATATCCCAGGTCAAACAGATACCTGTGAGTGGTTTTCGAGTAAGTGGTCTCATACTCTCCGTGGCTGAAGGTCAGACTGTCGGTGCTGCACGAATCGTATGCCGCATAGTAATATCCGTCATGGTCAAAGGTGAGAGTCGTAGTTCCCGGATTTTCATCCTGAGTGCACTCTGTCAGGGTCAGCGTATCATCTGCTGCACCTAGAAGCCTGCCAAGAAAGTTAATCGAATAGATTTTCGATGACGAGGATGGTTTCCACGCATCAATCACTCCCTCATCCATCATAAAACCAAGCGGAAGTGTGTAGTTATTCCGATACAGATAGTGATTTCCGCATTTTCCCACAAGTGTAGTCAGCTCATTCTGTGGCTGTATGGATTTTGTAACCATATATCTGACCGAAAGCATGGCTGACGTGACAGGTGTGGCACCGTTATAACAGTAGAAATTCTTGCCTCCCTCCATATAAAGTGCCTGATAAAAATGACTCACATTTATATTCATCAGGGAAGAAAACTGTGTTCCGGAAGCATAGCCGTATCGTGTGCCATCATTTTTAGTAAGTCGGCCTGTATCCTCAACCCTGTAAAATGGTACATCGTTGTCAGCTGCATCCTCTTTTGCCAGCTTAAGTGCCTTTTGCATATCGTCCACATTGGCATTGTAGCTGCTTCTGCCGGTACATCCAAGTCCTGTCACAGCCATATTGACAGCCAGTTCCACAATCGCAATACCGCATGTTATGACCATCAAAAGCTCTCTGTTTTTTCTTGCTGCGAGCTTTAAAAGTACTGTCATAATGCCGTACAGCGCAACAAACAATATGCTTATGATAACTGCATAATACTCTGTCACATCCTCACCGACAAACATCGTGCTTACTGCCATAAGCGCCGCTGCAAATACCACTGCCACACCAATATGCCACAGTCTTATGCCACGCCACTTTCTTACTGTAGCATAGCCTATGGTCAATACAAGAAATGCATACAGATACGACTGTCTGCCCGGCAGCGAATCCGGAAAATGCAGTCCGTGCCATATAAAGTCAAGCTGTTTATTCGCAAAGCTCACCATGAAAAAAAGCACAAACAATACTGGAGCTATTTTTTTCTTCCAATTAATCCTTTTGTTGAGCACAAACAGTATCAAAAGCATCACACTAAAGGCTCCGGCATACAGATTCGGCCAGTTCTCTGCACCCTCATAGACGCTTGCTGTCGTGCACATCCTGCCGACCTCTGATAAGAGATTAAAATACCACTCTATCTGCTTTGGGAACTCAATCCCCGATGAACCGCTGTAGCTTAAAATGATAAGCTCCGGGATGATCAGCACCATCGCAGTGCCTCCAGCCAAAAGCGAGTAAACGGCAAATCTCACAATTGCAGCCATTTTACCGCCATTTTGCGTAAAGAAAAGCCATGCAAACCAGAATACCAAAAAGATGCAAAGCATGATGCTCAGATAATAGTTTGACAATATACAAAGTGCCAGTGATACATAGTAAAGCACCGGCTTTTTGTCTCGCACAAGCTTCTCAAGTCCCACTATCGCAAGCGGTGCAACCGCCACAACATCCATCCACATGACATCCCAGCTATACGCAGCTACAAAGCCGGAAAGTGCATATGCTGTAGAAAAAACAAATGCCGGCACAAATGTATTATCGTGATACCTGTTATCCTTTCCAAGAAGCACAAAGTGCTCCTTCAAAAAATAGAAAAATGTTGCTCCGCTTAACGAAATCTTAAAAATGATAAGCAGCTCAATAAACTCAATAATATGGCTCTTTGGAAAAAGCACCACAAGCCAGTTTAACGGACTCGCCAGATAATAGGCAAATACCGATACAAAATCACTGCCAAGCCCGATATTCCATGTATACATGAGGCTCGCACCATTTCTCAGCTTCTCCCACAGCTCATTAAAGAAAGGCAGATACTGGTGATACAAATCCATATGCAAAAGGCAGTAATCGCCAAATGGATATACACCATTTCCTATACAGATGATTATACATATGAAAAACGGAATTAAAAACGCTGTCAAAAGTGGATGCTTTTTAACAAAATTCATCACTTATCCTCCCAGTCAAACAGTCTGTAATATTGCAAAAGCTTATAATCGTTTAGCATATCCGAATCGGCCTGCTTATTTTGACTGCCGGTTGCCTTGTCTGATTTATTTGATGCTTTATCTAATGTCTTATCTGCAGTTTTATCCGTGCGTACCGCTGATATAATTGGATACTCCTCCTGCAGCTTTAGCAGAAAGCTCTGATAGTCATTTGTCGGCACACCTGCCGCTTTAAGTACGTTTGCAGCCAGATAATTAACGCTCGTGTCTTTTCCTGTGGCCTCATCAATATCATAATTTGCCCAGATAACATACGGCACCTGATAGCGCAGCTTAAGCTCTTCATTTGATAAATTATTATAGTCCATGCCGTTTGCTGCAAGAACAGAGCTTGCCACAGTATCATTTGGCTGATGATCACCAAAAAATACCACTATAGTTTTCTCATCCACATTTGAGAAATATTCAATGAGGCTCTTTAAATCCTCGTCTGTCAGCTTAATCAAAGAAAGATACTGGTCAAGTGCAGAATTATTGAGCTTATCCGCGGTCACCGTATTGTCAAAGCCGTAGTAGGTATCCGTGTATCCACCATGGTTTTGCATAGTGACATTGAATATAAATGCCGGCTGACCATCCGGTTTGTTCTCATAGGTCTCAATAATCCTGTCAAAGGATGTCTCATCACTTATATATTTGCGCACAAACCTCTGATTAGAATAATCCTGCATAAACGAAAGCTTGTCAAATCCCAAAAGAGGATAGACCGTATCCCTGTTCCATCCACTGCCATAGTACGGATGCTGTGCATACGTTGCGTAGCCTATGCTTTTTAAATAGCTTGCAAGGGAAGGTGTCGTGCTCTTTATATACTGCTGATAAGGAATACTTCCTACCGGAAGAAAAGCCATCGTATTGCCTGTCAGAAACTCAAACTCGGTATCGGCGGTATTGCCACCGCATACAGACGTATTCAGATATCCTGTTATAGTGTTTTCATTGCCCTTTTCAAGACTGTGCACAAACGGCATATAGTCTGTATTTGTATCAAAATCACCGAGCACTGACAGGTCTGAAAATGCCTCATCCATCACAACTATAATATTCGGATAATCACTTTTATCTGTAATTGCAGTATTATCATCTGTACCGGCATAGCTGTCAAGCAGCTCCTTTGCCTTCTGTCTGCTATACCCATCAGGCTTATCAACCGCCACAAACTTAAGATCCATCGCAAAGGTCACCGCCATTCCATTCACCTTTGTCATATATGCAGGTGTAAAGAGAAACGGATACAGATAATTGTCCGTCTGGAAATCCTCATCCTGCAGGGCATTCACAAACAGACACAGCGCAAGTATTCCAAGCACAGTCGGAATTAGTCTGAACCTGAATTTCCACTTAATTCTGAAATCAACAAAATGCATCAGCATAATAAGAGCTATAAATATAACTGTAACAACAACTACTCCTGCAGTCGGTGCGAAATCATAATTGGATGCAACGCTTGTCGCCGTACCAATTGAAAAAATATCCCATGGAACAAAAGGAGTCGAGCGGAAAAGCATAACATAATGATTAATCAGTCCAAAAACCATTGCCACGATAAAAACTGCACGAAGTGCCCATTTCGCCCTGCCTGTAACAAAATAAAGAATCCAGGCAATCAGCTCAAACAAAATAATATTAAAAAATCCCGCCATAAATCTGACTTCTTCAAAAGGATTATGTTCGTAGAACTCCATAAGATAAAAAGCCGCAATCGGGAAAATCGAGAAAAATATAACATTGAATATAATTTCATATTTTTTATAAATCTTTTTTATCATCATAATGCTCCTGTTTACTATCTGGTATTACAGCCTATATGGCAGATTTTTGGGTACCTTTTTGGGTACAATTTCTGGACAAATTTTTCTTAAAAGTACCCTAATTTCTTTAATTTTTTGAAAGATTGTAAGTAAAGAAAAACCCCGCAAACCCTTGATTTTACTGAAAATCTTGGATTTACGGGGTTTTGCAAATAGTGCCGGCAGTGGGACTTGAACCCACACGGGCTTGCGCCCAACAGATTTTGAGTCTGCATCGTCTGCCATTCCGACATGCCGGCGTCTTACGAACAGACAATATTTTATCACAGTTATTGACTTCATGCAACTAAAATTTGTAATTTCATTATAAATTTCATTATAAATATCTCAGCATACAACCTTATTCTTACCGGTGCATTTTCCGACATAAAGCTGTTTGTCAACAAAATTAATCCATTCCTTGTAATCCTGCCCCACTTTATATTTCCCTGCACCTATAGTCACTGTCATCCTTCCGCTGCCCTTAGATGTCCAGAAGGATTTTGAATTAATCTCCACACGAAGCTCATCAAGAAAATTCTTAGGCACCTCTCCGTCGACACATTTGCCAAGAAGTAAAAACTCCTCTCCTCCCCATCTGCAATAGCTAAGCTCAACACCTCGAGCCTTGCTTACGATAGTACGAGCGAGTATCTTAAGTGCATCATCTCCTACATTATGTCCGAATGAATCGTTAATTTTCTTAAAATCATCAATATCAATCATCGCAAGGAAATATTCCCCCTGCTTCTCAGCCTCAAAAAGATTCTTAAGCTTTGCCATCATATAGAAACGATTTGGAAGCTCCGTCAGCGCATCAAACTGTGCCTGCTTTTCCATTGCCCCCTCCTCGGAAGACATAAAATGCAAAAGGCACATCATACATATTATTATCAAGAAAACTACACAAGAAATCATAGCAATAGAAATACTCTTAATAACAACAGAATCCAACTTATATAAAGGTGTGTAAAAGCCATCAAGCATATAAAGAATAATCAGAGCAATAGCATATACACAGCAAATCAGAATGGCGACATGATTCTTTTTTTTCTTCCTGAGGACCACATAATCCATGGCAAAAAGAAAAAACATTGCATCGATCAAAAAAAGCTGGAAATTACATTGAATTCCGAGACAAACCACCGCAAGTATCATATGAAGCAATATCTCAACAGCCACACTATAAACATATATGCTCAGTTTTTCAGATTTTGTCAGACTGAATGCAAGGAAATAAAAGCATATGCTGATCAGATTGACTCCTGCCATCAAGTCTACACCTAATGATGAAAACATAAATAGCATCAGCAGATGGATGACAAGAAATATTTTGTTTACATTAAATAGAAAGCTCTGCTCCTTAGCAGTACTATCATTGCTACCCATTGTCCAGTACCTTCATAAAAAATATCTAATATATTACTATAGAATAATAACACATTTTAGCCAATATAACAATATATTATTGTGCAAAAGTACTAGACTATTTTGCTCTTTTTTTTCTGATTATATATCCAATAAGAATAATAACAGCACTTGTTATGACACTTCCATAAAATGTCATTCCCCTGCACAAAAGCTCCATATTTGCTGCATTACTACCAACAAGCTGTTTAAACCCATCAATCATAATATAATCTGCCACTCCCATAGCACCGGGTATCGGCACACAATTGGAGCCCATCGCCACAAAACACTGTATCACACTCACATCAACTGCCTTATTTACGCCTTCGCCGACTGCCATAAAAATCATAAACGATACCAAAAGCTGTGAAACTCTCTGCATTATATTCCAAAAGAAAATCTCGATGAGAAGCCCGGTCTGCCCTGTGATACTGTTTGAACATTCCTGATATTCTTTCATAGTATTTTTAAGCTTTATTCGAAGCCTGTCACCATGCCGTATTATATGTATTTTCTCTAAAAGCCGGATAAGACTATCACAAATTGAGTATAGTATGCTTCCCTTCCTTAGCAGCATATAAAATACAAGAGCCAGAAAAATCAGCACTACAATCCCCAAACATATAAATATCCGCGAAATACCTGAAAAATTTTTCAGCAATGGATACTTAAAAATCATGCATAGTAAGCCAATTGTTAAAAGTGAAAGTGTATACATAACAAGATTAATCAGCAGGGCCACTGTAGCAGCATAGCCCGGTATGCCATCCCTTATCATGAAATACGCACTGGCTGGCTGTCCTCCCGATGCCGATGGTGTAATAGCCGAAAAATACACATCAGCTCCACCATACACAGTACCATCAATCGCGCTGGTTTTATACCCAAAGTGTCTTGCCATGCGTACAAGAGCAAAGCCTTCAAACCAAATAAACCCAAACGTACAAACAAAACTCATAAAAAGCCAGCCTTTATTTGCATTTCTGATAAAACTCATAAGAATCTCAAACGAAAAATGCTTGCTCTGTGAGACAACAGTCCATATGCTTAAGATAGCTATAAAAACAGAAGCTATCGCCCAAAATATCTTTTTTCTGTCCATTAAATCTAATCCCCTTAAAAAAACTGGTAAAGTGAATTATGAAAATACACCATACCAGTTTATTGTAGAGAATATATATAACTTTATCAAGTAAAATATTATTAATATCTTTTTAACGTTTGTTAAATTATTTACTGTTACAACTAACAAATCCGTCTAAATACAAATTAACTTCTATGATTCCTCTTCCTCATCATTGTCAGTGTTCATCATATACACACCCCTGCTTGCATCTCCATCAGGATTCTTTCCAAACTCGTAATCATTTCCCGGCAGAATAGCATTTAAGAAAATTCCTGCGATTGCTGCAATTGCCAAAGCAGTCAGTGTAATTGATGTTCCTGCTACAGTAAATGTCAGTCCATCTCCAAAGCCAAGACCACATACAAAAATAACACCTGCAATAATCAGATTTCTTGATTTAGTCAGATCTACCTTGTTTTCAACAACATTTCTAACTCCTATTGCTGAAATCATTCCATAAAGCATAAATGAAACTCCACCAATAATCGCTGATGGCATAGTAGATATTACAGCCGAAAACTTTGGAATAAACGAAAGTACAATAGCAAAAACCGCTGCAATACGGATAACTCTCGGATCATATACCTTAGACAGCTCAAGTACACCCGTATTCTCACCATATGTTGTATTAGCCGGTCCACCAACGGCTCCTGCGAATGCAGTCGCAATTCCATCACCTATAAGTGTCCTATGAAGCCCCGGATCAGCGATGAAGTTCTGCTCTACCGTGGCTGAAATAGCTGACATATCACCAATGTGCTCCATCATTGTCGCAATAGCAATAGGTGCCATAACAAGAATAGACGTAATATCAAACTTCATGAACTGGAATTTAGGTATTCCAACCCACGCAGATGATGCAATTGATGTAAAATCAAGAATTGACGAACCATCCGGATTAGTAATTCCTGCAGCATTCATAATGAGAGCTACTACATATGAAATAATTACTCCCATTAGAATAGGAATGATCTTAAATAAGCCCTTTCCCCATATATTGAAAATAATTATAACCCCAAGTGCGATAATTGCAAGAA
>OHAJ01002864.1_pt1 | contig 11368 bp, 10 predicted proteins | sample 1577101 | NCBI WGS metagenome assembly OHAJ01 (sample SAMEA3541531, study PRJEB24748) | human gut metagenome | biome: human gut; feature: human-associated habitat; material: faeces | place: China | collected 2012 | reverse complement strand
CCCTGCTTGCGTGCTCCGTCCAATCGGCTCAACGAATTATAATATGCTGCCGACAGGCTCGGCAACCGGGAGACCCGCGCCGATAGCGGCAGCCATAGGCTCCTCGATGATGGAAACGCGCTTTGCGCCCGCGTTCTGAGCCGCTTCCTTAACGGCGCGGCGCTCTACCTCGGTAACTCCGGACGGAATGCAGATGATGACGCGCGCCTTGCCCCTGCCGCGCAGAGCCTTCTTGATGAACTGCTCCAGCATGCTGGATGTCATGTCGAAGTCGGCGATAACGCCGTCCTTGAGCGGACGTACAGCCACGATGGAGCCGGGGGTGCGTCCGATGACGTCCTTGGCTTCCTGGCCTACGTAGCGCACGCACTGGAGCTTCTTGTCCACTGCAACCACCGAAGGCTCGCGGATAATGATACCCTTGCCCCTCATATATACAAGCGTGTTCGCCGTTCCTAAGTCGATACCGATGTCCTTGGTCATTCCAAACATTGTGCTTCCTCCGTTATATTCTGTGATATTTTACAGTATGCGGTCATTTCCTCGCACATACCTCTTATACATAATTGTACAATTATAATTATAGCATTATTGTGCTCTGTACGCAATGCATTATTAGCATAAAATTTCGGCTTTCTCAGACTTTTTTTTGGCTATTTTTCGGCATTTTTCCCAGGCGCTGAATTTATAGACCCGGCGGGAGATTATTTTTGAAAAAGCACTTGCAATAACTGATATTTTAAGATATAATATTAATATACAGACCATTCCAGACTTTTTCTGACTTTATAGATCACATCAATGAAAGGAAAACCGCCGACATGCTCAACGAAAAAGTGACCGTTACAATATGCGGAAAAGCGTATAATCTCCGCACGGACAATGCTTCCTCCCTGATACGCCAGGGTGATGAGTATTTTCGAGCCTATCGCTCTAGCCTCTATCATTATCACGGTAGCTTATGGATTCAAGTGGTTACATGTATTCAATCGGATGGGAAATTTCTCGTATGGTATCTTCTTGATTCATTTCCCGATCATCCAGATATTCATTCATTACGGACTTGATCAATATAGCTTTATATTGACATTGGCTCTTACCACTATCCTTAGCACCGGATTAGGTATGTTATCCTGGAAATACATAGAGAAACCTTGTTTATATCATCCTAAAAAGAAAAACCAGATGAACGCAATGCTCGGATGATCGGATCTGTTATCTTCTCCGCTCCTTTCGCAGCGATTAATGCCAAGAACCAAATTCCACCATCCGTAAAAGAGGGAAACAACTACGACTGCAGAATTTATTTGCAATCGTAGTTGTTTCCCGAAGACAAACCAATATAGTAAAGATACAATATCAATGCTTTATACCCTCAAACATCTCCGAGCGATCTTCTTTCGCTTGGGTGGATTTAGCCTTGAAACTATTAAATGTCCAACTCAACGTCAACGTGATTTGTGGATATTTGGGTTTGATACGTGTCAGGGAGCGTAAATCTGCCGTTTGGATATCGCTGATATATTTGGCAGAACGGAAAATATCCCGGAAAGCTAAGGTGGCGGTTAGTTTTCGGTTACATAGTTGCTGACGGACGGCTACGTTCGCATACCAATAAGCGTCCGTACGGCCCTCGGACTGAATAAGGTCTTCGGCAGCGAAAGTGCGACGATCGCGATACCGATGGCGGTAATAATTGCAATCATTATTTGGGTCGTTCTTGAAAAAACAAAATTCGGTTATGAGATAAAGGCAACGGGACTGAACCGCAATGCGGCAAAGTACTGCGGAATGCGTGAAAAACGCAATATCATCCTGACGATGCTGATTGCGGGTGCGCTTGCGGGCATTGCGGCGGCAATGATGTTTCTTTCGGGTTTTATGGAGTGGGACATCAACCAAAGCTCCGTTCCCGCAATGGGCTTCAACGGCATTGCGGCGGCGTTCCTCGGCGGACTGAATCCGATAGGTGCGATTTTTTCTTCCTATTTTATCCAGCATATCACGGACGGAGGCAGTTCTCTCGATACGCGTCTCTATCCGACACAGATTTCCGACCTGATTTCATCGCTGATAATCTATCTCTGCGGCTTTGTGCTGTTCTTTAAGCTTCGCATGAATGCGCGCATTGACGGAAAAAACAAAAAACAAACGGCCAAGGCCGAACCGGCAGCGTTGGGAACAGAAACAAAGGAGGAACAAAACTGATGATGCTTTTGATTCAATACACGCTCGTTTTTTCATCCGTTTTGCTGCTTGTCGCACTCGGCGGCTGCTTTTCGGAACGCTCGGGCATTATCAACATCGGGCTTGAGGGCATAATGGTGATCGGCGCATTGGGCGGCGTGATGGTGCTTCACAACCTTTCACCTCAATTGCCCGGGATTGTGATACTGCTGCTGACGGTTGCGGCTTCAATTGCGGCAGGCATGATATACTCGCTGCTTCTTGCCGTGGCAAGCATTAATTTCAAGGCGGATCAGACTCTTGTCGGCACTGCAATGAACATGCTCGGTCTTGCGCTTGCAACCGTTATTGCAAAGGCATACAACATTGCGACAACGTCCGGTGCGGACAACTCGGCGCGAATCGCTTTTGTTGAAAACAAAAAAGCTCTTGCACTTGTTGAAGGAACGGAATTCAACTGGTTTATGGTGCTTGCATTTGCTGCGCTTGCCGTCGGCTGGGTCGTGCTTTACAAAACACGCTTCGGGCTCAGATTGATGGCATGCGGCGAACATCCGCAGGCGGCAGATTCCGTCGGCATAAACGTTAAAAAAATGCGTTACAGCGGCGTTCTGATTTCCGGAGCCGTGGGAGGATTGGGCGGCATTGCCTATGTTACGGCGGGCGTCAGCATGTGCAATTTTGAAGTCGGCGTTGCAGGTTTCGGCTTCCTCGCACTTGCAGTAATGATTTTCGGTCAGTGGAAACCTTTGCGCATTGCAATTGCGGCACTGCTGTTCGGATTCTTCCGCGCACTTGCAAACGTATACAGCGGGTTCGACTTCCTGACTGCGCTCAATATTCCGAAGCCCGTTTACAACATGCTTCCGTACATAATTTCCCTCATCGTGCTTGCTTTCACTTCTAAAAAGTCGCTTGCACCGAAAGCGGAAGGCATTCCGTACGACAAAGGCTCAAGGTAAATATCGCGGCGGAATCTGTTCGTGCATTCCGCCGAAAGCTTAAACTCTTAAACTGAAAAAAACCGCTCGCAATGAGCGGTTTTTTTATTGGAAGCATTGATTGAATTTTTATTTTTCGGGATACATATCGATCGTGCGGAAGGTGTATCCGCGGGCGATGAGATCCTCGATCATTTCCGGAAGAACATCCACGGTGTCGCCGCAGGTGTCATGGCAAAGGAACACAACATGCGGACTGTTTTCCTTTTCGTGCCAATCCATGCTCTTGCGGTAGGATTCAAGAAGGTACTGCTTTATGGGCAGGTGATTGACATTGCCCTGCGGCCAACGGTCGTTGTTGCCGGCATTCCAATCGAACCATGCGTAACCTTTTTCTGCAAGACGGGCTTTGATTTCCGCCTTTATGTCCTTGGGACAGAGCCCTGTCGTGCTTCCGCCCGGGAAGCGAACGCGGATGTTCGTTTGCGGTGAACCGACTGCTTTTTCATATGCCGCTGCCCATTTGTCGATTTCCTTCATGAACGCATCGGCAGAGGCGTAACAGGTCGGAAAATCATGCGTGTAGGAATGGCATGCAACAAAATGCCCGCGGCTGACGGTTTCGCGCACGATTTCGGGACGACGGTCAACAAAATATCCGACGGTGAAGAATGTTGCCTTGACGTTGTATCTGTCCAAAATATCCAGAACACGGTAGGTGTTCTCGCATGGACCATCGTCGAAGGTCAAATAAATATATTTTGCGCCGCCGGTGTTGGGCTGCGAAGAAGGCTGCGGCGTTACAGCATCTGTGGGAGAAGGTGCTGCCGTTGAACTCGGTTCCGAAGTTAAGACCGGGGTTGCGGTCGGAGCCTGCGAGGCTGCATCCGTTGCAGGAACGTCTGTTGCGGGCATACTCGGAGCGGGCGTCTCCGCCGAAGCGGGTGTGCCTGAAACATTCGGCCTCGGAGCGGAAGAGCCGCCGATGTCAACGATGCTCCCGCTGCCGCTTCCGGACGGGCCGCACGCAGTGAGGAAAACTGTTGCTGCAAACAGCAGAGTGCCGATAATTTTCTTTAAATATTTCATAATCATAAATGCCGAAGCAAAAATTCCTTTATCATTATTAGCAGAGAACGGGCGGCATGATTCAGGCAATAAAAGGCCGGACAAAATGCTGCACGATTTCCGTCATTGGCATAATATCATGCTTCTCAGTCGGGTTCAATATCTATTTGTTAACATTTTGTGACAAATTTCACCGAATTTGAACAGTACGGATTGGTGTACATGCAGAATTGCTGAAAAGTTGAATTCACTGCGAAAAAAACGTGCGCCGATTTCGGCCGCGCAATGCATGTGCCCGAAAGGTCGGTATTGCGCAGCAAAAAAACTGCCGCAAAAGCAGGTGCTCGCTGCGGCAGTCTTTAAAAGAGGGGTGATAAGTCAGTGCTTTTTGTTTTTTATGAAATCGGTTTGATTCTGCGGACCGCGTTAATCGATTTTGAGCGGAATTCCGTTCACGGCAAAATGCACTTCGTTGATGCTGCCGTAGGGCAGAGCAGTCAACAACACGGACTGGGTCGCAAGATTGAGCAGCCCTGCATCATTTGCAACTGTTTCAAAATCGGATGAAAGATTCACGGTCAAAATGCCGTTTTCGATAACAGCTCCGAGAACAAGCGTGTTTTCCGGAAAACAGCTGCGAAGCCCGCGCAGCTCCGTTCCCGCTGCAAGCTGCTGTATACAGGAGTATAAATCCGTGCTGCCCTCCGCGTAACGTGTTATGGGAATCATCAGGCTTCCGGATTCATTCGGGAAATACAGTGTCAGCGGTTTAGCCGAACCGGAGGTCGCAATTTCGGCGTTTTCAACGTTTAGGGCATATTTGCTGTGCTTTTGCGGCGGAAGGCTGCCGTTTGCGGTGATGTCGTTGCAGCCGTTCAGAAAGATTGAAACGGTTTCAATCGAATCGAACTCAGTGAGCGTGTTTACAACGGCAGCAAAAAGCTGCTGTTCACTGTCGTAATCGGGCATGACGGGCAGATTCACAAGGTTCACGCGCGCTTCACCGTTCTGAATGCTTATCTGAATCTCCGTCCCCTGCGGTATCACGGCTTTAAGGCCGTTTTTGGAAAGTGCGGCGCGGTTTTCGTCCGAAGCAGTCATTTTTGCAAGGCAGGCTTTTGCAATGCCCGCTTGCTGCGGCACGGATGCAACAACCGGAAGGAGATAGCCTTCATCGGTCAGATAATAAAGAGTTTTATTGACTTTTTTGCCATCAGGTGCGGCGTCGGCGGTTGCGGGTGCGGAACAGACGGGAGTCGGCACGGCAGTCGGCACGGGGCTGCATGAGGTCGGCGGCGGAGTCGTGACGCAGTCCGGTGCATCGGAACAGCCGCAGAACAAGGCTGCAATCGTCAGCAGAACGAGTATAAGCGCAGAAAATCGTGCGGTATGACGGCATGTTGATTTCATTGTTGTTTCAATTCCTCCGAGAAAATTTTGCGGGCGGCGTTTCGTCTGTGCGGAAGCAATTCCGCTCGGCTGATTAATTATATTTGCTTTTTGAAACAAAAATACTTGAACGAATGCAAATTTGCTCTGCTCGAAATTATTCGATAGTCGAATTATCGATAGTATAACGATCGAAATAATGAAATTATTGGACAAAAAACGAATAAAAAACTTGACATGCGTCAAAAAAATGATATAATGAGCCTGAGCGAAAGCTGTATTCCGTTCCTGCATCCCGTGCAGCGGAATGCTGCCGTCGCAGCTGCAACTGAATAGAACAGGCTTTCTTCCTGCGTTCCGCAAAGGGGGAATCGGGTGCAAATCCCGGCGAGTCGGTCACTGTGAAGTTCGGATTGTTTTTGTTTTTTATTAAACAGAGTATATCGATATTTTGATATCGATAACGCACGGAATATAGAGATAAAAACATTCGAAATAAGTCAGATTACCCAAAGAAGGCCTGAGCTTCTGCCGTCACCGGAGGCTGAATGGATTATGCACAGTCGCGTTTTGTTTTGGGAACAACCGGGTGTGAGCTGAACGGTTTGATTTTTGCAAAAATTCGGGATGAACGAGTTCTGCAAAAGGATTTTGATTCAGCATTCACAAAAAAGGGTGTTACCTTTGCACTGCGTCTCGATTCCGTCTTCCCGATTACGACCGGCTGAAGCGGAATCATTTTGTTTATACGGCTGTTTTCGGAAACTTTTCAGCTCATTTCAACCGCCGAACAAATTCGGCATACAACATTCAAAATCCGACAGAATCGGAAACAGGAGGTTTTTCAGTGATCGAACTTATTCAGCACGGCATGTACCTTGTGAACGGCGTTCCCTGTGAGAGCGTTCCGGTGCCTCCGGCGGAGGCACGCCGCGAGACCATGGCATACAAAATCTTGCAGGCACACAACACTTCGGGCGACCCCGAGAAGCTCAAAATCACATTTGACGCGCTTGTGTCGCATGATATCACATATGTCGGCATTATCCAGCAGGCGCGTGCTTCCGGAATGAAGCAATTCCCGATGCCCTATGCGCTTACCAATTGCCACAACAGCCTGTGCGCCGTCGGCGGCACGATAAACGAGGACGACCATGTGTTCGGACTTTCCGCTGCAAAAAAATACGGCGGAATTTACGTTCCCGCAAACCAGTCCGTAATTCACTCTTATGCACGCGAGCAGATGGCGGCCTGCGGAAACATGATTCTCGGTTCCGATTCGCACACACGCTACGGTGCATTGGGAACCATGGCCGTCGGCGAGGGCGGACCGGAGCTTGCAAAGCAGCTTCTCAAAAACACTTGGGACGCGCCCATGCCCGAGGTTGTGCTTGTGTACCTGACGGGAAAACCCCGCCGCGGCATCGGACCGCATGATGTTGCGCTCTCTCTTGTTAAAGCAACGTTTGAAAGCGGTTTCGTAAACAACCGTGTGCTTGAATTCGTCGGCCCCGGCATTGCCAACCTTCCCATCGATTTTAGAAACGGCATCGATGTTATGACAACGGAAACAACCTGCCTTTCCTCAATTTGGGAAACGGATGAAGAAACTCAAAAATTCTATACAGCTCATAAACGTCCCGAGGCTTACAAAAAGCTGCATCCGGGTGCGATCGCTTATTACGACAGGATGATTACAATTGACCTCGGCAAGCAGGAGGCGATGATCGCCCTGCCGTTCCATCCTTCCAACGCATACACAATTTATGAATTCCTGCAGAATGCGGAAGAGCTCCTTAAAAAAGTCGAGCAGGATGCGCAAAAACGCTTCCCGAAGGCGAATGTGAAGCTTGTTGACAAGATTCACGACGGCGGCGTTTGGGCCGATCAGGGCGTTATTGCCGGCTGTTCCAGCGGTCTGTTTGACAATATCGCCGAAGCTGCGGATATAATGCGCGGCGGAAGCACGGGGAACGGTGAATTTGCGTTGGATGTTTACCCGACAAGCATTCCCGTTTCGCTTGCACTCACAAAACACGGCGCGACGGGCGACTTGCTTTCCGCCGGTGCAATAATCAAGCCCAGCTTCTGCGGCCCGTGTTTCGGTGCGGGTGATGTTCCCGCCAACAACGGCCTTTCACTGCGCCACACAACGCGCAACTTCCCCAACAGGGAAGGTTCAAAACCCGGCGAGGGTCAGTTTGCGGGCGTTTGCCTGATGGATGCACGTTCCATTGCCGCAACCGCGCTGAACGGAGGAAAGATTACCGCGGCGACGGATATTGAATACGAATGCACCGCACCGGAATATGAATTTGATTCTTCGGCATACGACAGAAGGATTTATTACGGCTTCGGCAAAGCGGATCCGTCGGTTGAGCTTGTGATGGGTCCCAACATTACGGACTGGCCCAAAATGTATGCCCTGACCGAGAACCTGCTTGTAAAGCTTGCTGCCGTTATTCATGATCCGGTAACAACAACGGATGAGCTGATTCCCTCCGGCGAAACGTCCTCCTATCGCAGCAACCCTCTGCGCCTTGCGGAATTTACCCTGTCAAGACGTGAACCGGCATATGTCGGCAGAGCGAAAGAAATTGCAAAACTTGAAGGCGAACGCCGCAGCGGTGCAGTGCCGGCGGAAATTGTCGAAACGCTGAACCGTGTCGGCAACGGTGCAGAGCTTGCGAACAATACTCAGTTCGGCTCATGCGTGTTTGCGAACAAACCCGGTGACGGGTCTGCACGCGAACAGGCGGCTTCTTGTCAAAAGGTTTTGGGAGGTTTCGCAAATATCTGCTATGAATATGCAACGAAACGCTACCGCAGCAACTGCATCAACTGGGGCATTTTGCCGTTTACCATTGACGACGGAACTGAATTCAACTATGAACCCGGCGACTGCGTTTTCGTGCCCGGCATCCGTGCGGCGGTTGAAAACGGCACAGAAAACATTCCCGCAAAAGTCATAAGGCAGAACGGTGATGTGTGCGATATCATGCTTCACCTCAGGGGGCTTACTCCGGATGAAAAGGAGATTATCCTTGACGGATGTCTGATGAACTATTATGCGGCAAGAGCGGAATAAGCAAAGAGCGGGATAAGAACCGAAAGCAACCGGCGGGCGTTTCCGTGAACGATTCCGGAAACGCACCGCTTCCGAACAATATTCATACAAATTTGAACATGGAAGGAAATACCGATGGAAAAGATTAAGATGACAACCCCGATAGTCGAAATGGACGGGGACGAAATGACGCGTGTGCTTTGGGGCATGATAAAAGACGAGCTGATTCTGCCTTTTATTGACCTTAAAACGGAGTATTACGATCTTGGCCTGCTGCACCGCAACGAAACCCAGGACAAAGTGACCGTTGACGCTGCGAACGCAACCCGCAAATACGGCGTTGCAGTCAAATGCGCAACAATAACCCCGAACGCACAGCGCATGAAGGAGTATCCGCAGCTTACCGAAATGTGGAAAAGCCCGAACGGAACAATTCGTTCAATTCTCGATGGAACGGTTTTCCGCGCACCGATACTCATCGATTCCATTCATCCCGTTGTCAAAAACTGGAAAAAGCCCATTACCATTGCCCGTCATGCCTACGGTGATGTTTATAAAAGCGTTGATATGTACACGACCGAACCCGGCACCTGCACAATGACTTTTGTCGGCGAAAGCGGAGACACCAAAACGCTCACCGTGCAAAAGGTTGACGGTCCGGCGGTGTGGCAGGGTGCGCACAACAAGGAAAAGAGCATCCGCTCGTTTGCAAAGGCTTGCTTTAAATATGCAATTGACACAAAACAGGATTTGTGGTTCTCAACAAAGGACACGATCGCAAAGATTTACGACGGCGAGTTCAAACGCGTGTTTGAAGAAGAATTCGAGAACAATTATCGTGCCGAATTTGAAAAACTCGGACTGACATATTTCTACACGCTGATTGATGATGCCGTTGCCCGCGTTATCCGCAGCGAAGGCGGATTCATCTGGGCGTGCAAAAACTATGACGGCGATGTTATGAGCGACATGGTATCGACCGCATTCGGTTCGCTTGCAATGATGACTTCCGTTCTTGTTTCTCCGGACGGCACAACCGAATACGAAGCAGCGCACGGAACAGTCACAAAGCACTATTACCGTCACCTTAAGGGCGAAGAAACTTCAACAAACCCGATGGCAACCATTTATGCATGGACGGGTGCGCTCAGAAAACGCGGACAGCTTGACGGCATTACGGAGCTGCAAACTTTCGCGGACAAGCTTGAAGCAGCCTGCGTTGAAACGCTTAACAGCGGAATCATGACAAAGGACCTTGTCGGGCTTGTGGATGACCCCGCTTCCGTAAAGGCCGTCACGAGCGCGAAGTTTATTGCTGCCATCCGAGAAAAACTTGAAAGGACTCTTGCCTGAGCAGCCTGAGAAAGTTTTTACGAATAAAATTCGGATATTAATCGGGGCAGGCCGAAAATATCAGCCCGCCCCGCGATGAAAAAAGATTTGAAAACTGTCGAAAATGAATTCGCAGGGAGGCAATCACAAACAATGGAACTTAAAACTAACAGCACCGCCGGAACGATGGAATCCAGTGACATAATGATAATGCTTGAGCCGCGCACAGAGGGCGGAATCGAGCTTGAGCTCACGAGCAGCGTTATGCAGCAATTCGGCAAACAGATACGCAAAGTTATTCTTGACACGCTTCAGGAATACGATGTTCAAAATGCAAAAGTAGAGGCAGTGGATAAAGGTGCGTTGGATTGCACCGTTCGCGCCCGCACCGTTGCCGCAATTTACCGTGCGGCTCAGCGCAGCGATTACCGCTGGGAAGTTTAAACGGATTTATCCTTGGGAGGAAGGATGCTTTTGCGGAACAGAGTATCGAAACATTTAATATTTTGATGCGGAATAAAGCCGCCGCAAAAGCGGATATAAGAAAATGTACATTAAAGATCGTTTAAGAAGAAGCATGATGTTCATTCCGGGCAACAACCCCGGCATGATACGTGATGCGAATATTTACGGTGCGGACAGCATCATGTTTGACCTTGAGGATTCCGTTGCCTACACCGAAAAGGATGCGGCAAGGCTGCTTGTTTACAACGCACTGAAAACATTGGATTTCGGAAGCAAGGAAACGGTTGTCCGCATCAATGACCTTTCAAGCGGACTCGGGGTTGCGGACCTTGAGGCCGTTGTCCGCGCCGGCGTGCAGGTCGTTCGCCTGCCGAAGACGGACAGCGCACAGGATGTTATCGACTGCGAACGCGAGATTGAGCGCATTGAAAAGGAAGCGGGCATTCCCGTCGGCACAACAGGCATGATGGCGGCTATTGAGTCTGCAAACGGCGTGCTGAATGCGGCGGCAATTGCAAAAGCGAGCGATCGCCTTATCGGAATTGCTCTCGGTGCGGAGGATTATGTCACCGACCTTAAAACCACCCGTTCGGACGGCATTGAGCTGCTTTTTGCCCGCAGCATGATACTCAATGCGGCAAGGGCAGCGGGCATTGCCGCACTGGACACGGTTTATTCCGACGTGAACAACGAAGAAGGCTTTGTTGCGGAAGCAACGATAATCAAAAAACTGGGATTTGACGGCAAATCCATTATCAACCCGCGCCAGATTGAGCCGCTGCACAAGGTCTTTATGCCGAGCGAAAAGGATCTTAACAAGGCGCGCGCAATAATGGATGCGATTGCGGAGGCGAACGCACGCGGCAGCGGCGTTGCAAGCCTGAAGGGTAAGATGATAGACAAACCCGTTGTCATTCGC
>OHAJ01002863.1_pt1 | contig 11370 bp, 8 predicted proteins | sample 1577101 | NCBI WGS metagenome assembly OHAJ01 (sample SAMEA3541531, study PRJEB24748) | human gut metagenome | biome: human gut; feature: human-associated habitat; material: faeces | place: China | collected 2012 | reverse complement strand
CCTGCACCCTGCAAGGGAGTTCCTCCCTTGACCCTTTTTCGCGATTGAGTTGGTCGCATTTTCATACAGTGTCCGCGTGTTTATCCATGCAAAATAAGACAGCCCTCCCTGCCGTGTGACAGAGAGGGCTGTTTGTGGCTTATTGTGCGTCGTCGTGCGGTTCGCCGCCAACCGGGATGGCGTCATCCGACAGTTCGGGCTTGTCCGCTTCGGCGGGTTCGGTTTCCTTCGGCGCTTCCGGCTCTTCCGCGGGTTCGGGGTCAGCCGGGGCTTCGGGGGCATCCGGCGTTTCAGGCGCATCCGCAGTCGGCGCGTCAGCCGCTTCGGGCGTTTCCTTGCCCCAAATTTCCTGATAGTCCATTTCTTCCAGCTGATGGCGCAGTTCCGCACGCTGTTCCGGCGTCAGCTTCGAGATGTCGATCTCGCCGCGCTTCATCAGCCCGTCGCAGAACTCCTGAAGCCGACGCTTGATGTCGTCCGCCGTGTCCTGGCTGTTCCGGACAGTTTCCTGCCCTTTCTCCACCAGCGAGCGCGCCAGATCGCCGCCCTTTTCCACCAGAGACGCTGCCGCGCCGATTCCGCCGTACATGACGTTTTTCACAAATTTCTCCAGATCAGGCATGTTCGTCACTCCTTTCGTTCCACCTGACATGCTCAGTATACCCCATTTTTCCTTTGAATCGCAAGGAAAACAGATTAGAATTTGCTAAAAAATACATGATGATGGTTACAACCGCAGCATGGCCGCTTCCACGAGCGTCTCCGCCGGTGTGTCGGGCGCGGAAAACCACCGCTGCCGATTTTCGGGCATCATTTGCTGCAGCGGCTTTTCTGCCCCGTCCGCCACGACGAAAATCGCCAGCTGCTCCCGTGCCTGCACTTGCATCAGCGCGTCGCAGAACGCCGGACATGCCAGCATTTCCGGTTCAATCCGGTCGATGAGGATGGGCGTGCGCGTGCTGAACGTTCCGCACAGCCCCGGCGCGGCGATTTCCTCCATTACTTGCGGCAGGAGCAGCCAGTCTTTTTCCGTCAGCCGGACGCGGCACAGCACGTCGTTCAGCCGCGGCTTTGGCGGCGGAAGCAGCAGGTGCAGCGCTTCGCCGCGCAGGCTGCCGCCAACGCGCACGGGGGTCAGTTGGAAGCCGGAAAACGGCACATTCAGCGCGTTCATAAGCTGTGCGGCGCTTGCCGAAGCCCCGTCTCCTGTCAGGTACAGCTGCTGCATCGGATGATTCCTCCATCATGGTCTTTTCGGGCACTAATTGACGGAATTTCTCTATGCCTTATTGTACCCGTTCGCATTTGTTTTGTCAAGCAGTGCATTTTTCCGCCGTATTTTCCGCGTGGGCAAAAAAACCGGAAAAGTACGGAAATACAAGGCTTTCAGCAGGATTTCCGCCGTTCAAAGTCGAATATCTTCCTTGTGCGTTTTCAAGCGCTGGAGAATTGTAAATAATCCGCCTGTTTGCTTGACACCGCCCTCGATTTGTAATACAATGTTAACAAACCATCTTTGCGCCTTGGCGCACGAACTTTGAGGTGAACCATTGATGAAGCACAGCTGGCATTGGATGCGGACTCTCCTGACGCTGACCCTCGTGCTGACGCTCTGCGGGCTGACTCCCGCCGCCGTCCCCGACGTGGGCTATGCGGAATCTGCTGCGGAAGGAACGACCGCCGCCGCCGCGTACGGCATGGCAACGGCGGATGATGTTATCGTCCGTAAGCAGCCGTCCACGAGCGCGAACTACTGGTTCCGCATCAATACGGGATTCGTCTGCGAAATCCTTGATACCGTCGTTCGCGGCGACACAACGTGGTATAAGGTCAACAGCACGCATCCGACCCCCAATGGGCGCACCTACATCGGCTATGTGCGCGCGTCGTTCTTCCGTCCGCTGACGGCGGAGGAAACAGAGGCGTACCTTGCCAGCGGTCGCGTGAATGTGACGGCGACCCCTGCCCCCGCGCAGACACCCGCGCTCACGCTTCAGCCTTCGGCGGATGATGCCCTTGTGACCGCCACGCCTGCCAGCGGCAGCGATTTTCCGTTCGATACCAGCATCATGGGCGGTACAACGTCGACTCCGCTTGTATCGCTGATTACGCCCACCCCGACGAACTCTCAAGTCACTTACGGTACGGGTGAAATCACCGCCAGCGGCACGAACTTCCGCGTTGCGCCAAGCCTGAGCGCTGGGGTCATCGGCAAGCTGAACAGCGGTACGGTGGTGACGCTGCTTACCATTCCGGATACAATTGACGAAAATCACTGGTATCAGATTCGCTACAACGGACAGGAAGGCTATGTCCAGTCCAACTTTATCCGTGTGCTGACCGCGGCGGTGACGGCGACACCTCAGCCTTCCGTCTACGGCACGGTGAAGCTGCTGTATGACTCCGCGAACCTGCGCGACGCGCCCAACGGCACGACCCGCGCGCTCTGGCAGGGAAAAGGCTCGACGCTCTCCGTCGCTGGGATTTCGCAGGATAAGGGCGGCTTCACCTGGTATCCGGTGTATTACGGAACGGACAACACGGTCTATTATGTCCGCTCGGACGTGGTGGAATACACGGCGGGCAGCGGCGTCATCAACACGCCCACGCCTACGCCGGCATCCGGCAGCGCTTACGGCTACGTCATCACCACGGCGGCAGGCGTCAACCTGCGCCTGAGCGCGGGCGGCGAAGTCATCGTGCAGGTTCCGCGCAATGTTGTGCTGACCTGCATCGGCGCGCCTGTCCAGACCTCTGGCAGCAGTTATCTGTGGTATTACGTCCGCTACAACAATCTGGCGGGATACATCCGCGGCGACTTCGTGCGCGTGTGCGACCAGAACGGCAATCCGCTGGGCGAAGCGACCGCTGCGCCTTCCGTTACCGCGACTCCTGTGGTCTATTCCGGCTATGTCAAGCTGACGAAAACCGGTGTCAACCTGCGTGTTTCCCCCGCGGGCAGGTCGCAGGGACAGTATGACATCGGGCTGATTCTCCCCATTGCGGGCGCGACGGTGTCCTCCGGACGCTATCAGTGGTTCTGCGTTCGCACGCCCGACGGCAAGACCGGCTATGTGCGCTCCGACTGCGCCGTGCCGTGCGACCTGAACGGCAATCAGGTGACTGTCACGCCGACGCCCGCGCCGACCACGACCACGAGCATCAGCACTTACGGCTATATTCAGATTACCAAGCCCAGCACGAATCTGCGCCGCACCATCGGCGGTGAAACCATCCACCAGCTGGCGAAGGAGTCTGTCTGGCCGCTGATTGGCACAGTTATCACCACGAACGGCGTGACGTGGTATCCCGTCTCGGCGGACGGCTACACGGGCTTTGTGCGCGGCGACTGTGCCTACAAGCTCTCTGCCACGCAGGAAGCCAGCTACCTCGCGGGCAAGGGCATCCCGAAGGAAACGCCCGCGCCTACGGGCAGCATTCAGCAGACCAGTTATGTTCAGACGACGCTGGATTACGTCAACCTCCGCCAGACGGCCAGCCGCGACAGCAAGTCCGTCGCGAAGGTGCGTACGGGCACGGTGCTGGCGTTCAATGCCACGACCACGGCGGGCACGTCCACTTGGTACCGCGTTGTCTACAACTCCACGGAAGTGTGGGTGCTGGGCAGATGCGTCAAGGTGATGACGCAGGCGGAATATCAAGAATGGCTGAACAAGAACCCCGGCGCGGCAACGCCTCAGCCTGACGCGGCAAAGGGCTACATCGTTACCACGCGCGACGGCGTGAACATCCGCGCCACCGCGAACGGCAGCAGCATTCTCACCCGCGTGAAGAAGGGAACGGTGCTCCCGTACTATACCGAGAATATCAAGGCGGGCAGCTATACCTGGTATCTCATCCGCCTGAGCAACGGCACGGAAGGCTACATCCGCTCCGATATGGTAAGCAAGAGCAACAATAACGGCGGCACCCTGCCGACCGCGACGCCCGCGCCCAGCGGCAGTCCCACCACGAAGCCGAGCGCAACCTATACGACCCTGCGCCTTGGCTCGACGGGCGACGCTGTAACCCGCCTTGTGCAGGAACTCATCAATCAGGGTTACTACACCGGCAGCGTTACGAACGTGTACACCTCCGCGGTTCAGGCGGCGGTTCGCGCCTTCCAGAGCGCCAAGGGCTTGACGGTGGATGGCATTGCGGGCAAGCAGACGCAGCACGCGCTGTTCGGCACAGTTGAACCCGGCGCGGACGACTACACGGACTACAACTTCCAGTTCTACCCGGCAGAGAAGATTGACTGGTACACAGGCGGCATCCAGCAGCTGTGGGCGAAGGGCGCCAGCTACAAGATTTACGACGTGAAGACGGGCATCGTCTGGTGGGCGCGCCGCTGGGCGGGTTACAGCCACGCGGACATTGAGCCCGTGACGGCCGCCGACACTGCGCGCCTGTGCCAGATTTACGGCGTGAACAACGCGCAGGAAATCTGGGATAAGAACCTGTGGCAGCGCCGTCCCTGCCTGATTACCATTGGCAACAGGACGTTCGCGTGCTCCCTGTTCGGTATGCCGCACAACCCTGACGGCGACACCATCCCGGACAACAACATGACGGGTCAGATTTGTATGCACTTCACGAATTCGAAGGGTCACGAATCCGGCAAGGTGGATACCTACCATCAGCAAGCCATTGAGTACGCATGGCAGAACTGCCCGGCAGGACACAAGTGACAAGGGGCAGCGCTGATTGACCTGTCCGCGCAATTTGCAGCGGCAGCAAAAGCGCAGGAAGCCATCCCAAAAGAAAAATGCGCCCGGCGAGTGGAGAAACAATAATCCTCCATCCGCCGGGCGTTTTGTTATACCACGGCCATGCCCTTTTCTTCCGTCAGGCGAAGAATCGCGCTGTCAATGCACTGCCCAATCTGCGTGCAAAGCCCAACTTGCAGCGCTTCGTCCTCTGCCAGCGCATCCCGAATCGTCTGCGCCATCTTTTTCTGATTGCTGTCGCTGAGCAGCCGCTGTTCATTCGCCGTCTTCCGCAGAAGTTTGGGGATGTTCATCTGCCGCATCAGCGGACGGGTCAGCTTGTCCAGCGCAGGACGGCTGACGAACATGGCAATCAGCCCAATTGCCGCGCCGATAACCAGCCCCACCGGGCCGGACGCAATCAGCGCGATCCCGCCGCCGCCGCAGAGGTTCGCCGCCATCATCGCGACGATAATATCCAGCAGCACCTCCATCAGCGGCATTTCCGGCATCGGCAGATTGTCCCGCATCGGCAGGGTGCTCGTTGTTACCATTGCTTGGCGAATCTGCAAGCGCTGCACATCCACGCCATACTGCTCGCAAAGGCGGTTGAGGTCACGCTGCACGTCCATCAGAATGTTGTCCAGCCACGGCGAGACCACTTCTGACAGCGCTGCGCTCCATTCCGGTGACATCAGCAGCGATTCCGCCCGCTTCTGGCACGCATCTTCCATGTCGCCCAGCGTTGCCGTTTCGCCCTGCCGCCACTTTCGGTATTCCGGCACGAGCACGCTGTCCGTCAGTTGACGCGCCATTGCGGCGGAAAGCTGCTCCGTCAGCGCAGGCATAGCGGACTGCACCTTCTGCTCCACCGCATCGCTTTCTACATACGCCGCGGCATCGGCCTTCAGCCGCCTGACCATTTCGTCCACATGCCCCGCGTACGCCAATCCGCGCGCAATGTCAAATTCCGGCGTGGCGGAAACGTGCAGCACGCTGTCCGGGAATGTCTCACGGCAAAGCTGCCGGAAGAACGTCATCCGCGACGCGCCGCCTGTCAGCAGCACGACCTTCGGCGGACGCTGCGCCGTCATTTGCTGCGCCATCAGAAGACAGTTCATCATCCGGCTGCGGAAGGATTCACCCTCCAATAGCGGTGACGGGCGCTCGCACAGATCCTCGACGATGGCGGCGCTGATGGTGAGGTTCAGCACATGCCGCCCCTCGCAAAAAATCGTCTCGCGCTTCGTCAGCTCTTCGCCCGTGCCGAGCGTGAAGAACTGCTCCTTGAGCCGCCGCGCGGACAGCATCATCCGGCTCTTCCACGCGCTTTTTTCGCGCAGGATTTCCCGCACAAGTTCCGCTTCCTCTGCGCACAGCGCGTCTGCCGCCCGCTCCAGCAGCAGCTCATCCAGCATACCGCCGCCCAGCTGCACGCCCATTGTGCTGACGGCGTACTCCTGGCCGTCGCAGACATACGCTAAATCCATGGTGGAGGAGCCAAGGTCAATCACCAGCGCGCAGTCCATCAGCGCCCGGCGGAGCGTTTCGTCCTCTTCCGCTGTCGACGCGGACAGGAATGCCGCTCGCGATTCTGGCACGATACGCACATTGGGCAGCCCCGCCGCCATCAACAGGGATGCATAGCGCGTGCGGTCGCTGTCCGCCCAATCCGCCGGACAGCCCACAATGAAACTGACGTCTTCCGTCTCCATGATATGGCGGACGACGCTATGGTCTTGCAGAGCGGTCAGAACACCTTTTGCGAAGGCGGCGACGGTCTGGTTGACGAAATCGCTGTTGGTGCGGAAGTTGCGCTTGAAGCAGACGCGGAGGTCTTCAGCCTGGGGGTTATCGCTGGCAAGTGCGCCAACGACGGGATGACCATCATAGCGGGCGAGAGCGGTGATGAAGCTGTTGCGCCCGTGGACGGGGAGGATAACGGGAGCAATGTGCTGGTCGGAATAGAGGGCGACACAGCTTTCACCGTCGCCCAGGTCAAAACCAAAATAACGCATAATTCACCTCACTGGGATAGGAATAAGAGAATAAACACGCGGAAGAACTATGGTAGAGATGCCAACTCAATCGCGCGGAGGGGTCAAGGGGGGGGACTTCGTCCCTTTTCGTCTGCCCCTTGTGGGGTTTGGGGCAACGCCCCAACCGTTCCACGGGCGACCGATTCAAAGGGAAAAGCCAACAAAGGTGCAGGCAGCGAAGCGTCCCTGCCAGTAACTTTGCGCTTCCTCAGAAGCGCCCCCCAAGCTGCTCTTTTCAACGTTTATGCTGTGTCGCGCAGATGGCGCGACCGAACTGCTTGTCTTTCAGACATGGCTGCTTGTTTCCGCAAGCAGGGATTTCGCGCCTGCGGGCGCGAGTCGGGGGCTTTGCGGTCGCCCCCGACACCCCTTCGCAGCGCTCACCCATGCGGCTTGACTTTTATCGCAACATTAGTTTGCGCATCTGCCGACGCAATCATGCCCTGCCGCAATGGATTTGCGGATGTTTGAAAAAAGGGGCAGGGAAAGCCAAATGGAACTGACTTTGCCCTGCCTCCTGCATTGCGCAAAATGGAATTAGCGCGGGATTTCCTCCATGATGAAGCACTCGACGACATCGCCTTCCTTGATGTCGTTGTGCCCTTCCAGACTCATGCCGCACTCGAAGCCAGCCGCCATTTCCTTGACGTCTTCCTTGTAGTGCTTCAGGCTGCTCAGTTTGCCCTCAAACACGACCACATTGTCGCGCAGCAGGCGAACCTGCGCATTGCGCTGCACCTTGCCGTCGGTCACGTAGCAGCCGGCGATAACGCCCGCGCCCGTAATCTTGAACACATTGCGCACCTCGGCATGACCCAGCAGCACCTCGCGGTACTCCGGCGCAAGCAGACCCTTCATGGCCAGCTCCATGTCCTCAATCGCCTTGTAGATGACGGTGTACAGGCGCACATCCACCTTTTCGCGCTCCGCCGCTTCCCGCGCGGACGCATCCGGGCGGATGTTGAAGCCGATGATGATGGCGTTGAACGCGCTGGCAAGGTTCACGTCGTCCTTGGTGATGGCGCCCGCCGCGCTGTGCAGCACATGCACCTTCACTTCGTCGCTGCTCAGTTTCTCCATTGCCTGCTTGACAGCTTCGACAGAGCCTTGCACGTCTGCCTTGATAATCAGGTTCAATGTCGTCTGCTTGCCGGATTCCATGTTCGAGAACATGTTCTCCAAGCTAACCTTCGCCATCGTCGCCTCGCGGGATGCCTTGACCTTCGCCTTGCGTTCCTCCGCGACCTGACGGGACAGACGATCGTCGCCGACAGCCTGCATCTCGTCGCCCGCAGACGGCACTTCATCGAAGCCCATGATTTCCACAGGCGTGGACGGACCGGCTTCCTTGACCTTCTCACCGCGGTCGTTAATCAGCGCACGGACGCGGCCGCTCGCCAGACCCGCAATGATGTTGTCGCCCACATGCAGCGTACCGTTCTGCATCAGCACAGTCGCCAGCGGGCCGCGCGCCTTGTCCAGCTTCGCCTCGATGATAACGCCGCGACCCAGACGGTTCGGGTTCGCGCGCAGTTCCATCGTATCCGCCTGCAGCAGAATCATTTCGAGCAGTTCATCGACGCCCTCGCCAGTCTTGGCGGAAACGGGGCACATAATCGTGTCGCCGCCCCAGTCCTCGCAGACGATGCCGTACTTCGTCAGGTCGGTCTTGACGCGCTCCGGATCGGCTTCCGGCTTATCCATCTTGTTAATCGCCACGATAATCGGCACATTCGCCGCCTTCGCGTGGTTGATGGCTTCAATGGTCTGCGGCATGACCGAGTCATCCGCCGCGACAACCAGAATCGCAATGTCCGTCGCCTGTGCGCCGCGGGCACGCATCGCCGTGAAGGCTTCGTGACCGGGGGTATCGAGGAACGTGATATCGCGGCCGTTCATCTTGACCGTGTATGCGCCGATATGCTGGGTGATGCCGCCCGCTTCGCCCGCCGTGACGCGGCTATTGCGGATGTAGTCCAGCAGGGACGTCTTGCCGTGGTCGACGTGACCCATGATGGTCACAACCGGCGGACGCGGCTGGAGGTTCTCCTCGCTGTCGTCGAAGTTCTCGGCAGTCAGCTGATCCTCCGCGGTCACTTCCGGCTTCTTTTCCAGCGTGATGTCAAAATCCGCGCAGACAAGCGACGCGGTATCGAAGTCAATCTCGCTGTTGATGGTCGCCATGTTGCCCAGCAGGAAGAGCTTCTTAATGATCTCCGCGCTGGTCTTGCCGATCTTTTCGCACAGGTCGCGCACGACAATCGTATCGCCGCTCATGTAGGCGTGTTCGATCTTAATCGGCGCCATCATCTGCTGTGCGGACGGCTTTTTCATGCGGCTGCGCTTGCCGCCGCGCACCACGTCGTCATCATATCCGCTGTAACCCGCATCGCGGCTGAGCTGCTTGCGGTTGCGCGCCACATGCTCCGGGTCATGCTGACGGACGTAGTTCTTCTTGTTCGGGTCGTAGTTGGAGACGCGCTCCTTGCCCATTGCGGGCGCCATATCCGGCACAGCCGGCTTCGGGCGATTCATGCCCGTGCCTGCCGGACGACCCACGCCGCCCTGCGGACGCGCCTGGAAGCCAGCGCCCCCTTGCGGACGAGCGCCCTGCGGACGCGCCACAAACGCGCCGTTTCCACCCGGACGAGGCTGGAACGAGCCATTGCCGGGGCGATTCTGCTGCCCTTGCTGCGGACGCGCCACAAACGCACCGTTCCCGCCCGGACGAGGCTGCCCCTGCTGCGGACGCGCGATAAACGCACCGTTTCCGCCCGGACGCGGCTGTCCCTGCTGCGGGCGGTTGCCCTGCGCCCCCTGCTGCCCCTGCGGACGGGGCTGCTGCGGCCGCGGCGGACGGATGACATTCGGTGCCAATCCGACCGGCTTGGGCGGCAGCGCCTGACCCGGCCGGGAGATAATCTGACCAATCGCGGGCTTCTTGGGCGCTTCGGGCTTGGGCTCTGCCTTGGTTTCGGGCTTCTGCTCGCTCTTGGGCGCTTCCGCCTTCGCTTCCTGCTTCGGGGCAGACTTAGCTTCCTGCTTTTCCGCCCTTTCCGCCTTTTCCGCCTTTTCCGCCTTTTCCGCTTCCTGCCGCGCCGCATTCACCGCTGCCTGCTCATCCACGTCGAGCATGACATACGCCTTGGAGTGGTCAGAGAGACGCTTCTCCTCCTCGGCGCGCTTTTCCTGCTCCGCTTTCGCATTCAATGACTTGATAAATCCATTCTCCAGCGCACGGAGAGACTTTGCCAGTCCGTCTGCGCTCTGACGCACGCGGGATGCGTCATCGCGCACCTTCGCCGCGTCCGTGGTTAAATCCTTGATGGCATCCTTCAGCTTCACTTTCGTCATTCGACGCTTGCACCCCCGCCATGATTTTCCGATTTCATCTGTTGCCCGTGCTCTTCTTTGCCTTCAACGGGAAGGTTCTGCCTGATCTGCTCTGCCAGCCCGCCCGGCGCGACGGCCATTGCCACGCCCGACCGCCCGGTTGCATCCTGAAGCAGTCCCCGCGGCAGCAGCGCCATCTGCACCCCTGCATTGTCGCAGACACCGCGGTATTTATCCTGAGTGGCTTTTGACGCGCCGCTGTCCAGCAGCAGCATGGCGCATCCTCCGCCACGAATGCTTTTCAGGCAGCCATCTTCACCGAAGGTCGCCTGTCGTGCGCGAACGCACAGTCCCATCAGCCCGCGCAGTTTCGTTTCCCTATCCATTGGCGTCAGTTTTCCTCCGCTTCTGTCTGGGATTGGGACATCTGCGCCAGCTCCTGCCGCAGGGCTTCCGCCACGTCGTCAGTGAGCTGCACTTCCAGCTGACGTTCCAGCTGTTTCTGCCGGATGGCGCGCATCAGGCAGCTTTCCTGTCGGCATGCTTTTTTGCCAGACGGAGAATATCCGCCTTCCGCACCAGAGGCTCGCCGCCGGTGAGCATATAGAGATAGACCCCCAGCTCCTTGCCCTCGGTGATGATCTTATCCATATCCTCAAAGCTGAGGTTGTTTTTGTGGCCGTACTCGCCCGCCCAGCATCCCACGCAGTGCATATTGCAAGCCGAAGTGGGGTCGAACAGGATCAGCCACGGGATATTGCAGTGGTACTTTGTGCGGTTCTCGCGGATGGTCTTTGTCCCCCGGAAGAACGCCTCATAGCCAAGGTTGAGCGCCGTGGTGCGTGCCACGCTGGGCGCGGTCTGGTCGAGCACACAGTTGATGAGCTTCGACCACTTGCTGTCCGCATCGGTCAGTACTGCGCGGGCGTGCTCATACGTCTCCTCGCTGAACGAGTCGCCATAGAACTGCTTGGCGACGTCCACCATCTCGGCAAACACCTTCTGACGGTCTTTTCTGACATGAGCCAGTGCCACATCCACCATCGTTCCGACAGCGGCACGCTGTACCTTATGGCTCAACGGCTCCAACGCGATACTCATAAAAGTCTGCCTCCTTGTGTGGGTCTTTGCCAGCCCTTTGTTTTGACAATACTTTAACATTTTTCCAACAAAGGTTCTATAAACAACAAAAGCAGGGTGATAGTTTTTCTATCATCCTGCTCTGCCTGTTCAGATTTTTATCAGTCGTCGGTTTTTGATGCTCTGCCGTCGGTGCTGAAGCGCAGCAG
>OHAJ01002858.1_pt1 | contig 11383 bp, 9 predicted proteins | sample 1577101 | NCBI WGS metagenome assembly OHAJ01 (sample SAMEA3541531, study PRJEB24748) | human gut metagenome | biome: human gut; feature: human-associated habitat; material: faeces | place: China | collected 2012 | reverse complement strand
TACCTCCACGCTCAACAGCTTCCGGAAATTCCGCAACGGCAAAGACATCATGATCGATTGCCTCACGTCAGACATTATGGAAGACTATGAGGCGTGGCTACGCAAGAAAGGCATCTCCCCCAACACCGTCTCATTCTATATACGCATACTCCGCGCCGTCTATAACCGCGCCGCCGAACATGACCTGATCGAAAACCGACATCCCTTCAGACATGTCTACACGGGCATAGGCAAGACCGTCAAAAGAGCTCTTCCTCTTGCCAAAATCAAGGAAATCAAGAGCCTCGACCTCTCCAATCTCAAATCACTCGATTTTGCCCGCGACATGTTCATAATGAGCTTCTACCTCCGCGGCATGAGCCTAATCGACATGGCATTTCTCCGGAAGGAGGATCTGGCACGGGGACGCATCTCATACCGACGCCGCAAAACAGGCCAGCGGCTGGTTATCGAATGGACCGAAGAGATGCAGCATATCCTTGACAAATATCCGGAAAATGAAAGTCCCTATCTGCTGCCGATAATAAGAAAGAAGAAAGCGAACGAAAGATCGACCTATCGTAATGTGGGCTACAACATAAACCACGCACTTAAAAAAATAGCAGATATGGTGGAAATCACCATTCCGCTGACTCTATATGTCGCCCGTCACAGCTGGGCCTCCGCCGCCAGAGCCAAAGGCATACCCATGCGCGTCATCAGCGAAGGAATGGGCCATGATTCGGAAGCCACCACTCAGATCTATCTGGCAAGTCTTGACACGGATGACGTTGACCGTGCCAACAGTATCATAATCCACAGCCTTTGATATCCAAATCTCTTTTTAAGAGAGCCTATAAAACAGGTGCAAAGTTATAAATTTTCTGTTAAACAACATAATTCTGAAAAAGAATTTTGTCATTTTTTAAGATTTGCAATACTATAAAAATTACACTGTTTTGCATCCAGAATTCGCAGTCTCAATTTAATATACTGTCAATCTGCTTGTTATCCTGCATCCAAATCTCTTAAAAAGAGAGGCTGATTTATAGAAAACTTACCAGTTTTAAATCATTCCCTGCTAATACGATTGGATGCCTGGGAACATCAGACGATTCTTTTCGAAACCTACTCGCAATATGCTGATTTACAATAGTATGCATTTGCAAGCAGGATTAAAGATTATTGCCCCGACTCAACTTACCTCTCTTTCCGACCTCCCCTTTCCGGCACAGGTCTTCCCTTTTTTTCCTATATAATACCAACATTCCTCAACAATAACATCCGACTACTAACTGTCGGCCGATAATAAAATGAAAAATAAATTAAAATCCTCGCTTTTCGCAGCCGGGCTTCTGATTCTAAGCTCATGCTCCGTACCCAAAGACGTGACCTATATGCAGGACGCCTACAACGGCGGCCTGATCGAGATAACGGAAACCGCCGACATCAAGGTGCGGCCCAATGACAAGATCTCGATAGTTGTCAATTCCAAAGATCCCGTACTCGCCGATCTCTTCAACCTCCCTGTCGTTTCCCGACGGGTTGGGGCGTCAAACAATTCCTCCAATAACAATCAGGCCGTATCGGCCTACACTGTATCTCCCGAAGGCGATATCGATTTCCCTGTTTTAGGCAAGATACATATCGCCGGCATGACCCGCAGCGAGGCTACGGAATATATAAAGCGCCGTCTCATATCGGAAGATCTTGTCAAGGATCCTGTCGTGACACTCGAATATGTCGACACCGGCATATCCGTCATGGGAGAGGTGAACCGTCCGGGACGCTACGAGATCAACAAAGACCGCATCAACATACTCGAAGCCCTCACTCTGGCAGGCGATCTGACCATCTCGGGAAAGCGCGACAACGTGCTTGTCGTCAGAGAAGAAGGCAACCGGCAGTACACCTATCGTGTCGACCTCACCAACGCCAACGCGCTTTACTCCTCGCCGGTCTACTATCTGCGTCAGAACGACATAGTCTACGTCGAGCCCAACAACATGAAAAAGCGCTCCACCACCGTCAACGGCAACAACGTACTCACAGCATCGTTCTGGGTGTCGATAGCCTCGCTCGCCACATCGATCGCCGTACTGATATTCAAATAAACCGAAAATCCTGACAACCAAATACATTTAGCGACATGGCACCGAAGCCTAAAGAAAAACAACCCAACATCGCCAACAACGTGCGGCTTGAAGACATATTCATGACAGGTCTGGGCAAATGGCCCTGGATACTCCTGTCGCTGGCGGTCTGCGTCTCGCTGGCTGTGGCCTATCTGCTCATGACACCTCCCGTCTACACGCGCACCGCTTCAATCCGCATCAAGGATGACTCAAAAGGGAAATCCACTTCGTCGGAACTTGACGGATTCTCCGATCTCGGCCTTTTTTCGTCAAACACCAACGTGCTTGACGAGATATCGCTGCTCGAGTCTAAAAACTTCATGGAGGAGGTTGTGAAACGTCTCGACCTCGACATCAGCTACACCGCCGACGGCAAATATCACACCGAAGTCCTTTATGGCGCGACTCTTCCGGTCAAGGTGACATTTCTCGACCTCCGCGATGAAAGCCCCGCGTCGTTCGACCTAAGCGTGGGTCCGGGCAATGATATCACTCTCAGCCATTTTGAAGCCGAAGGGCGGACGTCCCCCCGCGCCGTCAAGGCGCATTTCGGCGAGACGTTGCGCACTCCGGCCGGCAAGATCATAGTCACTCCTTCCGACAGTTATGCGGAAGGGACGTCATATGATCTCCATGTCTCCAAGATGCCCCTCCGCTCGGCCGTTTCCGCATTCCGCTCGAAACTCAAGGTGGCGCTTAAAAACGAAAAAGGCAACGTTATCAACCTCACCTATGCCGACACCTCGACCGAACGCGCCGACGATGTGCTCAACACACTTATCGACGTCTACAACGAGAACTGGGTGCTCGACAAGAACCAGATAGCCGTCAGCACCTCCAACTTCATTAACGAGCGTCTCGGAGTGATCGAGAGCGAGCTGGGCAACGTAGACCATAACATCTCCTCCTACAAGAGCGCGCATCTGATTCCCGACGTCGATCAGGCGTCGAGCCTCTACATGGCGCAGAACAAGGAGACCTCCGACCGTCTCGTTGCACTCGGCACCGAACTGCAGATGACCCGCTACGTCAGAGCCTACCTCGCCAACGACGCCAACCGCAACCAGACCTTCCCGAGCAATGTCGGCATCAACAATCCCGGCATCGAGAATCAGATCGACACCTATAACACGAGACTGATCGAACGCAACACGATCGCCGCCAACTCGTCGGTCAAAAACCCCGTGGTGGCCGACCTCGACAAGCAGCTTGCATCGCTGCGCCACTCCATCCTGACAGCGGTCGACAACCATATCATCTCGCTCAATACGCAGATCTCCAATCTTGAGAAGAGCGAGCGTCAGACCACCTCGCGCATCGCCGCCAACCCCTCGCAGGCCCGCTACCTTCTTTCGGTAGAGCGCCAGCAGAAAGTGAAGGAATCGCTCTATCTCTTCCTGCTTCAGAAGCGCGAGGAAAACGAACTCTCGCAGGCCTTCACCGCCTACAACACGCGTGTCATCGACCGCCCCGACGGCAGTCCGGTGCCCACTTCTCCCGTCAGACGTAACGTCCTCGCCGTCGCCGTGCTGCTGGGGCTTCTGATCCCCTTTGCCGTAATATATGTCAAAGAGGTCAACAACACCAAAGTGCGCGGGCGCAAGGATATAGAGGATCTGACCGTGCCCTTCCTCGGCGAGATACCGCTCGACAGCGAGAAGACCGAACATGCGGGCGATCCGCGCGTAGTGGTCCGGGAAGGCGACCGCGACGTGATGAACGAGGCATTCCGCGTGCTCCGCACCAACCTCGGCTTCCTGACGTCCAAAGAAAAGGGGAGCGTCATCATGGTCACCTCGTTCAATCCCGGCAGCGGAAAGACATTCCTGACCGTAAACACCGGCATATCCCTTGCCATCAAAGGCAAGAGCGTACTTGTCATAGACGGTGACCTGCGCCGCGGATCGGCATCGGCCTATGTCGGCTCCCCTAAAGAGGGTCTCAGCGACTACCTCGTAGGCAAGATCGACAATATCGGGGAAGTCATCGTGGCCGACACTCTCCAGCCAGAACTCTCCTTCCTACCCATAGGCCGCATACCGCCCAACCCCACAGAACTTCTCGAGACACCCCGCTTCCGACATCTCATCGACACGGTCAGAAACGAATACGACTACATATTCATCGACTGCCCGCCGATCGAGATAATGGCAGACGCGCAGATCGTGGAATCAGTCTCCGACAGGACGGTATTTGTGGTCCGTGCCGGACTCCTCGAACGCGCCATGGTGCCCGAACTCGAGAAACTCTATCAGGAGAAAAAATACAAGAACATGTCCATCATCCTCAACGGCACCGAGGCAGCAGGCCGACGCTACGGCTATCGCTACGGTTATGGCTACGGTTACGGACATGGCTACGGCTACGGCAACGACAGCCGCAGAAAATAACCCGCGATGTCATTTCTCCTCCGCATACCCGGCATCGGTTCGCGCCTTCGGCTGACGGGCTTCACCGACTGGCACTCCCACATACTCCCCGGAGTCGACGACGGAGTCCCGACGCTCGACAGGGCACTCTGGATTCTCGACCGCTACGAGCGTCTCGGCATCGCCGATGTGTGGCTGACACCCCACATCATGGAAGACATTCCGAACCAGACCGACATGCTCCGCTCCCGCTTCGCGCGTCTTGAAGAAGCCTATGCCGGCAATGTGCGTCTGCACCTCGCCGCCGAGAACATGATCGACCGTCTCTTCCTGACGCGCCTTGACTCCGACGATGTGCTTCCCATCGGGCCCCGCGGCGACATGCTCCTTGTGGAGACATCCTATTTCAACGCTCCGGCCGGATTCATGGAGACCCTCGGGCATATACGCTCGAAAGGTTACTTCCCCCTCCTTGCCCATCCGGAACGATACGATTATATCGATTCGCTCAAACGATATCGCGAACTGAAGGAGAGCGGCGTCCGTTTCCAGCTCAATCTCCTCTCTCTGACCGGCTACTACGGTCACAAGGCAAAAGAGAAATCCCGGCGGCTGCTGGCCGAAGGACTTTACGACCATGTCGGCACCGACCTGCACCGCCGCGCGCAGATAGGACTTGTCGCCGACATGCGGCTGCCGCGTCGCGCCGCGCGCCTGATTTCCGGCCGATAAACGATAAAATGCAACGCTTATGACTTTCACCACAATCTGGATATACGCTTACGTCACAGTGTTTCTGGTGGTGGCCATCCTGACAGGATTCATCATCCCTCAGATATTGCTGATAGCGTTCCGTAAGAATCTTTTCGACGAGATGGATCCCCGCAAGATCCACAAAGGCGCAGTGCCCCGCCTCGGCGGCATAGCGTTCTTCCCCGCCATATTCTTCTCGATCCTGCTGATGTTCGGCATAAGCCGCCATTACATTCCCGACATGGTCGAGACAATGATAGGCGGATCGCTGACAAGCCTCTGCTTCATCGGCTGCGCCGTGATCATACTTTATCTAATAGGCATGACCGACGACCTGATCGGCCTGCGCTACCGCGCCAAGTTCGTGGCGCAGATCCTTGCGGCGTCACTTCTCGTCATCGGAGGGCTGCACATCGACAATCTGCACGGTTTTCTCCTCATCGATCACATTCCGCTGATTGCCGCCGGCCTGGTGACAATACTTCTGACCGTGTTCATCACAAACGCCATCAACCTTATCGACGGCATAGACGGTCTTGCCTCGGGCCTGAGCGCGATAGCCTGTGCTTTCTTCAGCTATATATTCTTCAGGGCCGGACTTCACATCTACGCCCTGCTATCGCTCGCCACGCTCGGGGCACTCCTTCCCTTTTTCTACTACAACGTGTTCGGCGACGCGCGCCGGCACCGTAAAATCTTCATGGGCGATACCGGCGCCCTGACCATCGGTCTGATCCTGAGCGTGCTCAGCATACGCATCTGCGCCATCGAAACCACTTCCAACGGCATGAACCCTGCGGTGCTGGCGTTCGCGCCTCTGCTCATACCCTGTTTCGATGTGGTCAGAGTCTATCTTCACAGACTCCGCGAGCACCGCAACCCCTTTCTCCCCGACAAGACGCACATCCACCACAAGCTTCTGGCGCTCGGTATGAGCCAGCGCGTGGCTATGCCTGTGATAGTGGGATCCAGTTTCCTTCTGACCCTCCTCAACTACATAGCCTCCTGCTACGTGGACATTACCCTGCTCTTCGCCGTGGATCTCCTCGTCTGGATCATAGCCAACATCTTCCTCTCCCGCGCCATACGCCGCCGCGAGAGTAAAATTTGCGCATATTAATGTCAACGCCTAATAGAATTATAAAAAACACAGGATTCCTTTATGTGAGGACGCTTGCATCATTACTGCTAAGTGTCTTTACTACCCGATTTCTTCTTGAAGGTTTAGGAGTTGAAGACTATGGTTTATATAATGTCGTGGGTGGGGCAATATCGATGTTGGGGTTCATAAATGCTTCACTCAGCATTGTCACACAACGATTTATAAGTTATGCCGAAGGAGAAGGGGATAAAAATAAAATAATACGCATTTTCAATAATTCATTACTAATACACAATGCTCTCGCTTTAATCTCAGCTACCATTTTATTGGCAGCAGGCTTTTTCTTTTTCAACGGAATACTGAATATTCCACCTGGCAAACTATGGGATGCAATCTGGATATATGGATGTCTGATGTTCTCCACCGTATTCTCTATAACAGTAGTGCCCTATGAAGCTGAAATAAATGCCCATGAAAATATGCTGATATATGCAATCATAGGTGTATTAGATGTTGTCTTGAAGTTTCTCATAGCATTATGCATACTCTATTTACCTGCAGAGAAACTTATAACATATGCGATCTTAATGACTGTAGAGTCATTTTCTCTCAGACTTATAACACAGCTTTATTGCAAATGGAAATATAAAGAATGCCGCACAATCGCGATTAGAAAAAACCGAGACAATAAACTGATCCACGAAATGTTATCTTTTTCCGGGTGGAATCTTATCAACATTGGCACCGGCATGATCTCTTTATATGGCATGAATATAGTAGCCAACCATTATTTCGGCACCTCCATAAACGCAGCAATGGGAATTGCCACTCAACTTTCGGGAGTTATGATGGGATTGTCTGCAAACATGCTGAAAGCCGTAACTCCTGTTATAGTAAAATCAGAAGGAGGACAAAAGCATGAGCAAATGTTGAAATACACCTATGCCAGTTGTAAATTCTCATATTTGATTTTTGCATTTACCTGCATTCCGGTAATTTTTTATATTAAACCCATATTATCTCTTTGGCTGACAAAAGTTCCGGAATGGACCCCCATTTTATGCATCATACTAATTATATCAACATTAGTCGAACAATGGACGGTCGCACTTTATCACAGCATCATGGCTGTAGGAAAGGTAAAGTATTATAATATAACAAAATCTCTAAGCAATATTTTACCTTTAGGGATCAGCATATTGATGTTTGAATATTACAATTTTGCTCCTTATTGGGTTTTCATAAACTGGGGGATATGTAAAAGTTTAATTGGTGGAATTGTAAATATTATTTATTCAAAACAACTTATAGACCTCAGTATAGAAAAATATTGTAAAATGGTTTTATTTCCCACAATAATTTGTTCCGTAATATCCTCTTTAATTTTTCTTATATTATCAAAAATCAACATCCCATGGTTACTCAGCCTGTTGATGGGAGGAGTGACTACAATTCCTATATATTATTCGCTGGGACTTAATAAGAACGAACGTTCTCAAGCATCTTCATTAATACCTTTAATTAAATGGTTTTATTAAAAAAAATTTTAGGAAGTCTGGAAGCACGATTATGCCAACCCTTCTTGAATATATGGAGAACCGTGTATTTTAATTTTCGGACTTTACCTTTTTCTCAGGCAATTAAATTTCCCATTTACATATATGGCAATATGCATTTCTTTATGTTAAATGGTAATGTCGACATTAAATCGGACAAACTGAAACGGGGAATGATAAAAATAGGGATAAATGGAGATTCTTTTTCATTATCGGACGGTAGCGGTTATATTCAGATTTCATCAAAAAAATCTCGAATTATCTTCGAAGGGCCCTGCAGGATTGCTTTGAATTCTAAAATCAGAGTTGTAAACGGAATCCTGAAATTTGGCCCATATACCAGAATTGGCTCAGGAACAAAGATAATATGCAATGGAGGGAAAATTTCTGTGGGAGCACACACCGGAATAACCTTTGCCTGTACGGTCATGAACAGTAGTTTTCACTATATATATGACTCTGAAAAATGTCAATACAATAATAGGACAAAAAATATTACAATCGGACAGCGCAACTGGATAGGAAATCAGACCACTATTTTAGGAGGTACTATAACTTCTGATGACACTATTGTAGGCTCAGGAAGTCTATTGAATTCTTCATATTTGAAATATGCCGAAAAAAATGTGCTCTTGGCGGGTCGTCCTGCAAAAGCTGTCAAATTCGGATTAAAACGAGTATTCTCACCCAAGATAGAAGTAAAAGTTTCGGAACTTTTTAAAAATAATGATCTCGAGTTCATATCTTCTCCCGAGTTTATAGATAACCCAGAGGACATCATTATTGAAATGTAATTCTTATTTAGCAGTATGGAAATACGGGATATTATACTGAAAGGTCTTAGAAAAACATATCGTGCCATTGCCAATCCTAAATTTGAAAATCCCAACTGTGAGATGGATCGGCAATTAGCGAATAATATGATCTATGAACTTTTAAGCCAACCCAAACCTTGTATGATCAGTCGCTTTGGCACGGGAGAGATTGGCATTGTTAATAATTATCTTACCTCCCACAGTAAGATTTCATTATGGTGCAAATGTATAGATTATATAAAGGACAATACAGGTTTGCCATGGTGGGACAAGATAGTCTATAAGTCCATGCGACTTAATGCCGGTATTTTTCCTGAATCTATAGAGACTCTTGATAGATTTTCGGAAAGATATCTGCAAGATATTCCTGAAATAGATTTGCTTGGTTCATTCAACTATACAGAAAGGTTCATGCCGTTACGCAATGATGTCATTAATGTACATCTGGAATGTCTTTATCCTTTTTTCGTTGAACAACCTTGGACGCGCATACTTGAGGGCAAAAGAGTACTTGTAATACATCCTTTCACTGAAACAATTAAATATCAACACACCCGGCATAAATTACTATTTGACAATCCTTTGATTTATCCTTCATATGAGCTCTATACTATTAAGGCAGTACAGTCAAATGCAGGCGGCGAAGTTCCATTCGCAGACTGGTTCGAAGCACTCAAATGGATGGAGGATAAAATCTCAAAAATAGATTTTGATTTTGCAATTATAGGTTGCGGGGCCTATGGGCTTCCAATTGCCGCTCATATAAAAAGATTGGGAAAAAAAGCCATTCACCTTGGGGGTGGCTCACAACTGTTATTTGGAATCCAGGGTAAACGTTGGGATAATAATGGATACCATTGGGACAATCTGCCGCAATTGGATACAAATTACAGCAGTCTATACAATGAATATTGGACTAGAGCTAATAAAAATGAAACTCCAAGTTCCGCAGCAAAAGTAGAGGGAGCATGTTATTGGTGATGTGTTATTGATGGATACATATAATTACATACTGGCAACAATAATAATTGACGGCATATATCTTTGGAGGCTTCTGAGTCAGAAACAGTACAGGATGGTGCTTCCATCGACAACTGCATGCCTCACTTGGTTTATCGCAACCTTATTGATGTATAGTGAACTGAAAGGTTGGATTTCTGACACGGAACTTCCAGAAATAAGATATAGGGAAGTAGCTCCTTTTATTTTCGGCATGAATCTGTGCGCTATTATATGTTTTACTTTGGTCCATGAATTAAGACCGCGAACATACAGGAGCGAACTTATTACAAGTGGAGAAACTCTTGAAATGTGCGAAAAAATACTTACACAATATCGCTGGATATTATGGGTATGTGTAGGTGCCGGTTTGACTTTGTTTATCTATTTTCTCTCTTTAGGAATTAAGTTAACATCATTCTCGGATTATCGTATAATGGCATTGACCGTTGAAAAAGTCGGATATGCCGCCTTGGCAAAACGTATCGGAGGGCATATAGGTGTTCTTGGTGCTTTTTATCTATTTATCTTAGGATATAAACAAGCTCAGACAGAATTGGATTTTAAAGAATTTTTAAAATGCATCCTAATGTATGCCTGTGTAAATTTATCCGTCGGTGGACGTGCATGGTTGATCGCCTCCTTACTACCTTATGCCTGTGGATTCTTTTTAGGAAATTCAGAAGGGGCTGAAACTAATAGAACTGAATTAAAAAAACTCGGTATGGTCTTTCTCATAGCCATAAGTAGCTTCTCCATCCTTGGGAATCTCCGTAGCGAGGCAAGCTATCAAAAATCATTTCTTGAAAAATTCTTATATTATACAGATGGCCCCAAAATGGCAAATCTGGTGCTTAACACCTTTCCCACAGGCACATATGATCTGGAATATGGACAAGCAAATTTTATGTCTTTTATAAAGACCTCTGAAATGACAAAATCATTCAACGCATCCATAAAAGACGATATCGGCCTTTCCGTTACTGTAAGAAGCACGATACCAGCATTATATTACGATTTCGGATATACGGGAGGCATTATAATGTGGGGAATATTATGCGGACTATTGGAATGGATATGTCTCAATTTAAGAGACAAAGGGACACTGTTTTCTCTGTTATTATTTTCCGTTTGTGCCATTATACCATTTCAATCTCCCATTGGAGGAGTATTTGTATTGGCTATGCCTTCTTTTGAATGGCTGTTCCTTCTATGGATCTTACGAAAATATATATTCACTAATTATATACCGAAACTTATTCCGTACCATACCAGATGATTTCAAAAAGCTTATTAGAAAAAATCAAACATTCTTATCTGCGAATCAGATGCAAACAGAAAAATCCGTCTTTGAAGTTAGGAAACGGTTCTCTTGCATACAATACGATTTTTGGTCATCATAATATAGTTTATAACAATACTCTTCTTGTCAATGTCAAAGTAGACGACTACACATACATTGGTGGTGAGTCCAAGATTCAGAATACATCTATTGGAAAATTTTGCAGTTTAGGACCAGAACTACGAATAGGTCTTGGAAGACACCCAATCCATTTAAAATCTACATTTCCAGGTTTCTATTCTGATAATCATGGATACTATGGCGTTGACAAAGAATATAATAACCGGTAGCTTGCATAGTGAGTTGCCGCTCTGTATTGATACGGTTCTCTTC
>OHAJ01002857.1_pt1 | contig 11383 bp, 8 predicted proteins | sample 1577101 | NCBI WGS metagenome assembly OHAJ01 (sample SAMEA3541531, study PRJEB24748) | human gut metagenome | biome: human gut; feature: human-associated habitat; material: faeces | place: China | collected 2012 | reverse complement strand
ACATAATTAATATTAAAGTTAACAATTTGTGCTTTTCTTTTTAAGGATTACATTCGGGAGATTATAGAGTGAGTAGTGTTACATTTATATTACAGAAAATCAGTAAATAAACTAGATACAGGGTGGATGGTACTAAATATAGAAATTATCTCATTTAGTTGGATATTTTGTGGAAAATATATAAAAATGTTGAAATAATAGCCTTATTATACGGGTTTTGTTGTGATAAATGAATAAAAATTTTCAAAATAATTATGTAGCAAAACAAGTTTCCTAAAAAATTTTACATTTTTTGTGCAAAAAGAATGAAAGAATTTTTAAAATAAAATTGACTTTTATATTAAAAGCAAGTATAATTCTACTTGAATAGATACTTTATAGGAGAAGATATGCACATTCTCTACATGGGGTATTTTCAAAATTTATAAAGGAGGAATAAAAATTGAAAAAATCTTTCAAGAAAATTGTAAGTGCTGTACTTGCAGCGAGTATGACTCTTACAAGCGTAATGGTTGTCAATGTTGCACCTGTTACGGCAGCTGAGGCTTTTTCAGGTAAGGCTACTATCAATGCTGAAACAGTTAAAACGCTTTTCGCATCAGGCTTAACTGATGGTAATGAACTTGGTTCAGGCGTTTCTATTGTTAATGGCGGTTCAGCTTTCTCTTACAAGGCTAACAACTTAAAGTTTACTGATGGTTCAGCTTACTCAACTGAATTCCAGATTGGTAACGGTAACGAAAAGTTAAGCCAGACACTTAAGGCTGGCGATGACCTTGGTGGCGTTGTTGAAAAGGGTCTCAAGATTGAAGCTGCTAAGGCAGGTACAATTAAAATTTATGCAGGTTTAGGTTCTTCTGGCGTTATGGAAGCTCCTATGTGCCTCGTTGATGCAGCAACAAGCAAGGTTGTTGATGCACAGTCACTTATTAACACAGGTGATGCTAAGTCAAAGGTTTATAACACTCCTACATTTACAGTTCCTGCAGCAGGTACTTACTACCTCGTTCAGAACGGTAAGGTTTCAAGTATAAACCTTGCAGTAGTAGAACTTGACTTAAACGGTGGTTCTGCTCAAACTACAGAAACTACTACAGTAGCTCCAACTACTACTGAAACAACTACAGAAACTACAACTGTAGCTCCAACTACTACAACAGAAACTACTACTGAAGTTTCTACAGAAGCTGTAACAGCTAAGGTTGTTGTAGATAAGGCAACAGTTAAGGTTGGCGAAACAGTAAACGCTAACGTAGCTCTTGTTGGTAACAAGGGTTTCAATAACTACACAGCTTTCGTAGAATTCGACCCAACAATTGTTGAACCAGCTCGAAATAATCTCCCACACCCCCATCCTGACCATACAAGGAGAAAAGGACGTTCAAGAAACAACGATACAGGAACAGGAAGAAAACAAGAGGCTAAGTAAGAAAAAAGACAAAAAGGAATAAGAAACATGGAATTATTTAAATACATAGTCAAGTTTATCTACCGCATCCGTTGGTGGATGGTTATATTTCCATGTATAGCCGGTATCATAGCATGGTTTCTTACCAGAAATCTGGAAAAAACGTATGATGTGAAAACCACCATCTTTACAGGAATCATCTCCGGATACAACGTAGATGCCACCGATACCCGAAACGCCACCGTGCACATGAGTAATTTAATGAATATCATTACAACGGAACGCACACTGAAAATAGTATCTCTGAAACTGCTTGCCCGCTGTCTGGTCTATGGAGATGCCGAAAGAAATACCAGTTATATTTCAGCCATACATTACCAGCAGCTGGTTTCCGGCATTCCACGAGAGTTACAGGCATTGATAGACAAGCAAAACGAAGAGAAGACCTATCATAATCTGGTAGCTTTTGAACGCCCGTCCATCAATAATTTCATCTACCAACTACTCAATTATACCCACCCTTATTTCAGCGTACCTCTACTCTCACAACATATAAAAGTAGCCAGGTTGGGAAACAGTGATATGATCGAGATTGCTTATAGTGCCAACGATCCGGGAATAGCTTATAACACACTTGAGATTCTGAATGAAGAGTTTGTCAAACAATACCATGAACTACGCTATGGAGAAACAAACAATGTGATCAAGTTCTTTCAAGAAGAACTGGCCAGATTGGGCAAAATGCTGACTGCCGCCGAGGATTCTTTAATCGAGTACAATATAGAAAACCGCATCATCAACTACGGAGAACAAACCAAACAGGTGGCAAGCATGGACGCCGCTTACCGGATGATGGACAATGATTTGCTTGTCAATTACTCCACCAGTAAGGCGTTGATCGATTTCTATGAATATAAATTAGGTGATGTGGCCAAATTGATCCGTACCAACAATGAGTTTATGGACAAACTCCATCAAATGTCCCAATTGAACACCCAGATCTCAACCATGGAAATCACTCCGGACGAAAAGAACCGGAAAAAGCTGGAAGAACAAAAAAACATGTTAAGTAACGCCGAACAAAACATCAACGATCTCGCCCTGAAACTAAGTGCCGAAGCCGCAAGTACAAACAATGTATCTTATGAGACACTCATCAGCCAGTGGCTTGACCAAATAGTCCTTGCCGAAAAAACTAAAGCCCAAATGGAAGCACGAGATATAATGAGAGAGAATTTAAATGAAGATTTCCTTTATTTCTCCCCCATCGGCGCTACCCTGGGCCGGAAAGAAAGGCATATCGGCTTTGTGGAAAGCAACTATATGTCTACCATGGGAGCCTTGAATGCAGCCATCTTGCGACAAAAGAACCTGGAAATGACCTCGGCTTCATTAAAAATCATGAATCCGCCCCTGTTTCCACTGACCTCCTCCCCCACCAATGCACGCATGATTATACTTGCATCCATACTGGGGACTTTACTTTTCATCATTGGCTATTTTCTGATTATAGAAATACTGGACCGTACCCTCAGAGACAAAATACGTGCAGAACGAATTACCGGAGGAACAGTTATCGGCGCATATCCTAGAGAAAGCAAGTTAAGATACAGACGTTATAATAAAGCCATAAACAAGATGGCCGTCAGGCAACTCAGCACCGCTTTACTGCCTCATCTAAATACACAGGAACAGCGGGTCATCAATCTGTTAAGTACAGAAGAGAAAGACGGAAAGACCCATGTCGCCCGCCTGATAGAGGAATATTGGAGCAGCATCGGCCTAAACGTCCGCCGCATTACATACGATGAAGATTTTCTAAGCGAAGACAGCCAATATGTACAGGCAAACAATTTGAAAGAACTATGTTCCGATCTGGAAAAGGATGAAATACTTCTAATCGAGCACCCGGTCCTGAAAAGCAATCCTCTGCCTCCGGCTTTGTTAAATGAAGCATCCATCAATCTGCTGGTTGTCCGTGCCAACCGTACTTGGAAAAATACGGATCAGGCACTGTATGAGCATTTGTTACAAGTTAAACAAAAAGAAGTACCCCTCCTTTTCTATCTGACACAAGCAGACAGAAATACAGTGGAAGACTTTACAGGACAATTACCTCCTTACACGAACTTTAAGAATATGGAATACAGGCTGTTCCAACTCGGACTGACCGCCATTGAATACAAAGGAAAATAAATAATGATAGCAAAAGAAATAAATATAACCCATACAGGTCAAATTCTGGCCAGCTTCATTATCGGACTGTGCTTATGCCTATGGACAGCCCTCAACATGAAGCCCTCCATAGGAGTTGCAATAGGGTTCATACCTTTTGCCACGCTTTTTATCTTCATATGCATAAACAGACCCGTCATTCTGCTGGCCATCACCTTTATGCTGAATTACCTGATAATGGGAATTAACAGATATCATTCCATCCCTATTGCCATTACCAATATCTTTGATTTGCTCTACGGCATCATGTTGGCCCTTATTCTTCTGAAACAGTTGCAAAGCAATCATCATTTCAGGAAAATACTAAACGTCTATACCTGCATCACATTGGTCTGGCTGCTATATTGTATCATCAACATAGGTAATGGTATAACCGGTGAATTTTACATGGAAGCATGGCTTCGTATTTTAAGACCCTGGGCCTTATACCCTATTCTGACCTGTATTATTCTATCCATACACTGCAATCGCTACACTTTTATCCATTACTTTTTAATACTATGGGGTATCATGACCCTACTGGCTGCCGCAAAAGGATATTGGCAAAAGAACAAAGGTTTTGACAGTACCGAGCTAAGCTGGTTGTGGGCCTACGGAGCACGTACCCATTTTATCCATTCCGGCATCCGCTATTTCTCATTTTTCACTGACGCGGGTCTTTTCGGTGCCAGCATGGGATTATCCTGCACTATTTTCACGCTTACTTTTTTCTATACAAAGAACCTATTTCTCAGACTCTTCTATTTAATAGTGGGTATGGCAGGATTTTATGGTCTGTTAATATCGGGAACCCGATCGGCCATAGCTGTACCCATTGCAGGGCTGGGGCTCTTTCTGTTCCTGTCTAAAAGTTGGAAAATAGGCATCATCTCCTTTATCCTGCTTGCCGGAGGGATAGGAATGCTGAAATACACCAAGATCGGAGAGAACAATAAGTTGATTCGTCGTATGCGTACTGTCTTTGACACAGAGGATCAATCGATGATGGCTCGTTTCGAGAACCAGAAAGCACTGAATGCCTACATGGATGAAATGCCCTTCGGCATAGGCATGGGAGCCATAGACGGGGTAGTTCCTCCCCATAACAAATATTATTTCGTTTCCATCTGTCCTTCAGACTCCAGTCTGGTAGATGTATGGAAACAGATGGGAATAGTGGGACTGTGTGTGTTTTTGGGTATGCATGCCATTCTATTTCTATCGGGCTCCTACATCCTTTTATTCAAAATCCGAAATCCGGAAATCCGGGGACCGCTGACAGGTATGTTATGCGGTTGTGCAGGCATACTGGTAGCTTCTTACGCCAATATGGTTTATTTCCAGTTTCCTAACGGAATCTTGATTTATTCTTGTTTCACCTTTGTTTTTTTAGGACCTTATTTAGATAAACAATACTCAGAAATACATGGACTACCGACAGCCTGACCTATCCGTCATCACCGTGAACTATAACGGTTTTCACGACACCTGCGAATTCATTGACTCATGGGCAGCCACAGTATTCTCTGTCAGTTATGAAATGATAGTCATTGACAATGGTTCCACTGCCAATGAAGCCGCCTTGCTACAAAAAACATATCCTTTTATCCAAGCCGTACGCAGTGAGCGGAACTTAGGATTCGCCGGAGGTAACAATCTGGGTATAAACCTTGCAAAAGGAAAATACCTGTTCTTGCTGAACAATGATGTTTGTATGGTCAAAGATGCCATACCCTTGTTGATAAAACGCCTTCTGTCCTCCGACAAGATAGCAGGTGTCTCCCCGTTAATCCGTGATTATGCAGAACCGCACGCCATACAATTTGCAGGATACACCCAACTTTCGCCCATTACCTTAAGAAACAGAGCCATAGGCAAAGGGAAAATAAATAAAGACCACTACCCCGCCCAAAAAACGCCTTATCTGCATGGTGCCGCCATGTTACTGAAAAAAACAATAATAGACAAGCTTAGCCTGATGCCCGAAGAATATTTTCTATATTATGAGGAACTGGACTGGTGCACCTATATCAATAGGGAAGGCTACGAACTATGGTACGATCCCGCTTGCGAAATATGGCACAAGGACAGCAGCTCCACCGGAAAAGAAAGTCCGTTGAAATACTATTACCTGAGCAGAAACAGATTATTATATGCCTACCGCAATCTCTTTGACTGGAAACTTCCGGTTTCCATCTTATACCAGACAATGATTGTATGTCCCAAAAACATACTGACCGCCTTGGGAAAAGGAAAGAAAGCCATAGCCAAAGCACATTGGGAGGGAACAAAAGCATTTTTCAAACTTAGAAACAAAGACAAACAGCCATGATATTTCTAGCATACATAGAACTACTACTTTTCGCGATATGTGCCTTTACTGTTTTTTACCTGCTGGTGTACGCCATAGCGGCAACAGGCAACCGCACCGACAAATATTCCGAATCAAGAGTAAAACACCGTTTCGCCATTCTGATACCGGCCTATCAGGACGATGACTACATACCCTATACCGTCAAATCATTTCTGCAACAAGAATATCCTATAGACTGCTATGACATTATCGTCATTTCAGACCACCTGAAGCCGGAAACAAACAAACAGCTGGCACAATATCCCATCACCCTGTTGCAAGCCAGATTCAAGAAAAGCTCAAAAATGAAATCTGTCAAAGCTGCCATGTCACAATTACAAGAAGGACAATACGATATCGTTTTAATCATGAATGCGGACAATGTAGTGGACACCAACTTTCTTGAAGTTGTCAACAATACGTATGCCAGCGGCTCCAATGCCATCCAAACCCATCGCATCTATCAGGAAAGACCCAGCAATGTCAGCATATTGAATGCCATCACCGACGAGATAAACAATTCCATTCTTCGTGCGGGACATGTCAATTTGGGACTTTCAGCTTCGCTGAACGGCTCCGGAACCGCAATAGACTTCACTTGGTTCAAAGAAAACATCCGTCATTTAAAAGACGATGACGATGAAAAAGTCATCGAATCCCTGCTGCTCCGCGAACGGATATATGTGGAATATTTAAATAATACCCATGTATATGCCTTGAAGAATAGTGGAAAGAAAAAATTCTATACCCAACATAGCACTTGGATTAAAACCCAATATTATTCCCTGTTCACCAATATCGGTAATCTGCCCGGCGCCATTTTAAGTGGAAAATTTGATTATGCCGACCGTATTCTGCAATGGTTCATTTTCCCTCGCACCATCCTGCTAGGTATCCTCCTCCTGTTCAGTTTCCTGTCCGTATACTTCCACTGGAGCGCCTGCCTAAAATGGTGGGGATTATTACTCACTTTCTTATTGACTATGGCAATAGCCACTCCAAACTACTTGGTGGACAGCAAATTCAACAAAGCCATGAAAGCTATCCCCTTTCTGGCGGCAGGCATGATATTCAATATGCTTTTAAGAAAGAAAAAATAAAAGCCCCATGCTATCGGAAATTATACATATCATGGAATATACGCTATATATTTACCTTTCCGTCAGTGTGGGGTATATAGTCCTGTTTTCTGCCGCCTCTCATTTCTTCAAACAAAAGAAATATCCCGCGACTACTGTCCGGCAACGTTTTATCATCCTTGTTCCCGCCTATAAAGAGGATGCGGTCATTCACGCCTGCGTCACTTCCATTCTGCGCCAAACTTATCCGGCAGAGCTTTACGACCTGATAGTCATATCCGACCACATGCGTCCCGAAACCAATGCCTCACTGCGCAAAGAACGCATCGGCTTGATAGAACTGCATGAAAAGGAAAGTTCCAAGGCAAAAGCCCTGCGCATTGCAGCAGAGACCATCACAGACCAGCCATACGATTATGTCCTCATACTGGATGCCGATAATCTGATCTCACCCTGTTATCTTCAAGAACTGAATAAGGCAGTTTCACAGGGTATAAAAGCCATACAGACACACCGCAAAGCCAAAAATATGAATACAGACATAGCCCTATTGGATGCCGCCATCGAAGAGATGAACAATTCCATCTTCCGCAAGGGACACATCCGGCTGGGATTTTCATCTGCCCTTACCGGCTCCGGAATGGCTTTCGATTTCCGATGGTTTGTCCGGAACATCATCCATACCCATAGTACGGGCGAAGACAAAGAACTGGAAGAACTCCTGCTCCGTCAAGGCATTCACATTGAATATATAGACACCCTAGAAACATTGGACGAAAAAGTCCGGCAACCGGATGCCTTGCGTAACCAGCGCCGCCGCTGGATAGCCACCCAGCTTTTCCTTGCATTAAAAATGGGACGTAACCTCCCCACAGCCTTACTGAACGGAAACGGAGATTATCTGCTGAAAACCCTCCAAGCCTTTATCGCCCCCCGCAGCATTCTGTTGGCGCTCATCGGATTCTTTTCATGTGTTCTCTGCATTTTCTCTCCGACTTCTTCCATAAAGTGGTGGATTTTGCTTATCTTGCTGAACGGTGCGTTATACCTGGCCATTCCGTCCAATATGAGATATAAATACATGAGCAGAATCCTCAGGCAGACACCTTATTTTGTAATCATTATGCTTCTCAACTTGTTTCACTTGAAAGGAATGGCACAGAAGTTCAACCATACACAGCATGGATAGAATTATGAATATAAAAGAGTACTTACAGCAACACCCGCAATGGAAAAAACGGATACACGGTTTCATCATGCATCCGGTAAAGACACGCCCCTATTGGTGGATACGCGTATGGCAGCCTTTCTACATAAAAAAAGGGCGGGGCTCAGTCATTTATTCCAGTGTACGGAAAGACCTTCCACCGTTCCACCTGTTCCAGATGGGAAAATATTCGGTAGTGGAAGATTTCTCCTGCTTGAACAATGCCGTAGGCGACATCGTAATCGGCGACTATTGCCGGATAGGACTCGGCAATACGGTCATCGGCCCCATCCGGATAGACAACGGGGTCAATATTTCACAAAACGTAGTCCTGATAGGATTAGATCACAATTACCAGGATATCACTCAAGGCATCATCGAACAAGGTATCACCACTTCCCCTATCCACATCGGAGAACATACCATCATAGGAGCCAACGTGATTGTACTGCCCGGAATCACCATCGGCAAACATTGTTTTATCGGTGCCGGGTGTGTGGTTACCCAAAACATACCCGACTATTGTGTCACGGTAGGAAATCCCGCACGCATTATCAAACGCTATAACCCTCAATCACAAACATGGGAAAAAATATAAAAATATTAGTATGTGCCCATAAGGACAGCCGGCTACCACAGCATGAGTACTTCTGTCCCATACAGGTGGGGGCCTCCCTAACCAGTGCCCGATTCTTCCCTGTACTAGATAACACAGGAGATAATATATCCGACAGGAATCCTCACTTTTGTGAACTAACCGCCCATTATTGGGCTTGGAAAAATCTAAAGTGTGACATTATAGGGCTCAATCATTACAGGCGCTTCTTTGATTTTCATCGCCCGTTTCCGGCTTTTTCACCAGACAGGAGTTTCATCAACATAGATTCATTTCTAAAAGAAACTTACCGATTTCCTGATTTAGAAACCTTATTAAATGATTATGACATCATCCTCTCTCCCAAGCGTCATTATCCCTATAACGTCGCTACACAATACGCCATATTCCATCTAGTCAATGACCTCAATTTGCTGAAAGAAGTCATTCAACACCTCACACCCGAATATGCTGAAGCTTTTCATACATTCATGTATCACTGCAATGCCTATTCCGGATATAATATGTTCATCACCGGACGGAAACATTTTGACGAATACTCCCAGTGGCTATTCAGCGTATTGTTTGAATTAGAAAAACGGGTAAAACTGTCCGCCTATCCGGATCAGGCACGTCTGTTCGGCTATTTATCAGAAAGATTGATCAATGTCTATTGCATAAGGCACCGGTTAAAGATAAAGTATGTTCCCGTCATCATGCCCTTGGAAGAAACGTTTCAGAATCCGAGCAACCTGCTTTATACGCTTCGCCGACTAAAGAATGATCTTATTTATAAACTCACAGAATTATAAGTTATGCCGTTGGTTTCTGTCATCATCCCTATATACAATACAGAAAAATTCCTGCCTTTGTGTATCAGCAGCGTCTTAAACCAGACACTGACAGACATTGAAGTACTGCTGGTTAATGACGGAAGTACGGACGGAAGCGGGAAAATATGTGACGAATACGCCTGCAAGGACCAACGAATACAGGTAATACACACTCTGAACCAAGGAGTCAGCCATGCACGAAACCAAGGACTGGAAACCGCAAAAGGAGAATATATAGCTTTCATGGATAGCGATGACTGGATAGAAACGGATATGATAGCCACTCTTTATCAGCTTATCCGGACAAACGAAGCCGGTCTGGCTACTTGCGGATATATCATTGAAAATGAAGATGGTCGTCCGATTTACCACATCAACGAAGTGAAATCCGGCAAATTAACCCAGTGGGAGGCCATTCACTCCCTGTTTAACGACAGGCATTACAAATACAAAGGAAACTTATGGGATAAATTATATCATAAAGAAATCATTGACAAACATCACCTAAAATTCAATGAACATATTTATTATAATGAAGACAGGCTCTTTATTTTTCAATACCTGAGCCACTGCCAATCAGCCGCATACACCACTTCCCCCTATTATCACTATGTCACAAGAAAATCAAGCGCCATGAACCTGTCGCAAAAAAACTACACCCCCAAACTGTGCACTTTCATGGATGCATTCGACCTGATGACTTCACTTTCGGCCACATTCCCCACCTATATTCTACGTGCTTTGTCGGCCGATTACATAAAAAGTTCGTTCTTGTTCTATACCCAACACTCACGGGAAATCCCCTTCAATGAATTATGGGACAGAATGCTAAGAATCAGAAAAAACAATTATATACATCTTCCACTTTCTCTAAAAATAAAGTATGCGCTATATGGCATCAGACTTATCCTGCGGGCATGGCTCAAGTGAAAAGACCAATTTACTGCTTACTTAACACGCACCCGTTTTATCTTTCCATGCACCCACAACAAGGCACAGACCAATTTGTATGCCATCTGATGAAGGCCCGCAGTTTTATTCAGTTCGGGAATCAGTTCCAATAAAGGAGATTCCACCTTTTCCAGTCTTATATAATCCTTCATCATTCTATCCGGAAACAGTTCCTTATACACCCGCTTTCTTTCCATATCTCTTGTTCCGGCATCCGTTTCACTGACCCCTCCGGGTACAAACCTACAAACGATGGAACGAATATTGCGGAACGTCGCATTGTTGAATATCAAGGTCTGAATATAAAATTTCCAATCGGATACAATCTTATAACTCTCGTCATACCTATTTTCATCAAAAAGTTCTTTACGGAAGAATGAAGCCTGATGCAATACAGTTCCCCGAATCAAATCCATCAGCGTTATATCCTCCTTATGAAATCCCCACACCTCTGTGCCATGCACTATTTTTCCAACAACAATATCGCTGTCCAATGAAGGTGCCACCTCCTGCAACACACCATTGTTATAAAATTCATCACCGGAATTCATAAAGTTCAAATACTCTCCATGCGCCTGTAAAACTCCTTTATTCATGGCATGATAAATACCCTTGTCCGGCTCCGATACCCAATAGTCCACTTTACCGGCATACTCTTTTATCACTTCAATACTTCCATCCGTAGACCCTCCGTCAATAATAATATACTCAAAATCCCTAAAAGACTGGCCGACCACACTTTC
>OHAJ01002853.1_pt1 | contig 11400 bp, 3 predicted proteins | sample 1577101 | NCBI WGS metagenome assembly OHAJ01 (sample SAMEA3541531, study PRJEB24748) | human gut metagenome | biome: human gut; feature: human-associated habitat; material: faeces | place: China | collected 2012 | reverse complement strand
CCGCAGCCGCCGAAGCGGTGCTTAAGCCGTAAGGCGGGAATTGTGCGGTGTTGCCATAAGGCTGCGGAACGGTCAATCCCGTTCCCTACAGCATTTTTTCAGCATGTGGCTAATGATACAGTGCCCTATCGTGCTTTTCATCCGCTCCCCACCCCAAAACAAAAGGCATGTGCCCCCTTATCTCTATCATAAGGTGGGCACATGCCGTTACATTATCATGATTTTATCACGCCAAAGTCATCAGGCAATGCAGCCATCGGCAAAGCTGTTGCGCTTGGCTTTCTCTTTCTGCTGGTTGCGCTTGGCGACGATTTCTTTGCTCAGGCCAATACGGTTGGTCTTGAAGTGGAAGAACGGGCGTTCCGGTACGGTGAAAATCTCCACCGGACGCATGTAACGTTCCGGCAGGCAGGCATTGATCTTATCGCGCACATCGTCCAAGGTGTAGCCATCTTTGAGCTGAACGTACAGGTACGGCAGGAAGCAGCCCTCGTGCTCATCATCCGGCACGATAACAAAGAACTCGTCCTTGATGCCCTTGATGTCGGCATCGGCCACGATGTTCTCCAGCGGCTGCACCATCAGGTCGCCGCCGCCAAAGCGCGGGGATGCGCCGCGGGTCATCGTGTAGAGCACACCGTCCTCGGACATATAGCCAATATCGCCGGTGTGCAGCCAGGTCTTGCCGTCTGCGTGGACCTGCAGTGCCTTGGCGGTTGCTTCGGGGCGGTCATAGCCCAGCATCACGCCGGGGCCCGTGATGCAGATCTCACCGGGGGTATTGTAGGTCAGCTCTTCCTGGGTGCCGGGCTTGAAGATGCTGATGACGCTGTGGATCATCGGAACACCAACGTTGCCGTCACGCACCGGGAACGGAGCCATGGGCAGAGTGGCGTTGGAGCCAGCCTCGCTGCTGCCGTAGCCGGCAGTAAAGCGCAGGTTGCAGTTATGCTGCTTGAGGAACTCCTCAACATTGCGCAGCTGTTTGTTGTTGAATGCCTCGCAGCCGGCGCCGATGGCCAGCATGTGGGACATATCATAGTCAGCCGGAAGACGCTTGCTGCGGCGGATAACCTCCACAAACATGGGGATCAGGGGCCAGTTGTTGGGGCGGTAGCGCATCATTTCCAGGTCAACATCGTACACATCCACAAACGGATCCAGAATGAGCAGCATACCGCCGGCCAGGGGCAGCAGCATCATGGAAACCACAACAGCGATCAGAGCCGGGGGCAGGATGGTCAGCAGCCAAGTGGGGCGGAATTTATCCGAAGAGCCATAAAAGTTCATCTGGGTCAGCACGCCGATGATGCTGTGTGCAGAATGGATGACCTGCTTGGAAGGGCCGGTGGAACCGCTGGTGTAGGCGCGCAGCAGCGGGCGGTCAATGTTGACAGGAGCGGGCACAAAGCCGCGAAAACGCTGGCCCATGTTACAGAAATCAGCCCACATCATGGTATCAGAGCCACGGGCGGGAACATCCGGATACAGGGCATCCAGGGAATGCTGCAGGTAAACCGGCATAGCGGCGCGGTCGCCGCTTTCCAGAGCGGGAACGATAACATAGGTATTCACGTTGGTCTGCTCACGGTAGGCTTCGATTTCGGCCTTAGAGAAGAAGTCGTGAACAAAAATCACCTTGGCATTGGCTTTCTGAACAGCTTCAATGTTTTCTTCCAGGGTGTTGTCACGGCACAGCAGCGAAGCGCCGATGCGCTCGGCTGCCAGCAGCAGATAAATGAATTCCGGCACAGAACGCAGGAACACGGGGATCTGGTCCCCCTGCTTGATGCCAAGCACCTGCAGAGCGCGGGCGGTGGCGTCTACCTTACGGAACACGGTAGCCCAGGTGATATCCACGCCATAGTAGTGCATGGCAATCACGTTAGGGTCTGCAGCGCGCACGGAGAGGTACTGCTCCACGGTGCAGGCCGGAACCTGGATACCGCGCAGAACATCTGGATAGAACTTCATCCAGGGGCGGTCAATGCTGGGCTTGCCAGTCAACATCGCGTTTTTATTCATTGCAATTTCCTCCAAATGTCTTTCCCTTATAGTTGCAGGGAATTAAATTATCCAAATCAAATCACGCCAAACCTTTATGGCGCTTTCCCCTGCTGTGCACATCGTTGCACAGCGTTGCCAAACCATAATGCTACGATCATTTTCGGTGCTGAATATAGTATACCATTCCTGTTTACGGAAAGCACGAGAATCCCATGGCACAAATTTCCAGAAATTGATTCCGCATGATTCACTTTTTTCACATGGATTTTCACGCTTTGGCATGGAGTTTTCTTGCAATTTCATTTTTCTCGGTGCAACAAAAGCCCCAGCTACCGCAGCAGCCAGGGCTTTATGTTTATGCGTATGTATGTTGTATTTTTAGATTTTGTTCATCCAGTTCTCTTGCAGTTCTTCCATTTCATCACTTTTGGCGCGGGTAATCAGATGGATTCCCTGCAGGACATGATGGATGTGCTCCGCAATGGCGTTGCGCTCTTTTGTCACGTTCTGGTCATCCAAATTCCAGACCTGATCAAAATATTCACTCAGGCGGTCTTCCATCACACTGTTGTTGACCATTGCAATCCGGTTGATGGGGCAGTTGTTATCCAGCCGAAGATACGATGCAGCGCCAGAAAGAAACATATTGGGGTCCGCCACATACTGGAAATCGTTCACAATGCGGCCGCTGATCAAGCGGAATTCAAGTTTTTCACGCTGCTTGCAAAGCTGCAGCACATGGCTGATGCACCGGCTGCGCTGATCCGGGGTAAGGTTGACCTTGTAACTGAAAAAGTCCAGCTCGCCGGAAACCGCCATGGAGGAAAATGCAGCTTCATAAATCAGGATGCGGATGTTTGTTTCCTCCACCACACCTTTGGCAAGGTTGTGTACGCCACGCAGCTCCGCAGGGGTAGCACCCAAAAAATCTTTCAGCTCGGCCTCGTGGGCGGTCAGGATCTCTTCAAACAAGTCATCCGGCAGCAGAAGCTCATTCAGGTGGCCGAACATCCACCGCAGATTGGAGGCCAGCAGCGTGTGCATATAGTCGTACTGGCTGATCAGCTGGCGCATGCTGGTATCGCGGAAAAGCTGGTCATCCCGCACGCAGAGCTTGGAGAAGTTATCATACAGGCTTTCGCAGTTCTGCGGATCCTCGGTGGCGGTAACGGCAGCGCAGCGGCTGTGGCTGACCAGCAGGCCGGTAATGGCAAAATCGCCCTTGACCACAAACACCGCGCGCCCGGCAGCCGCGGTGCTGCCAAACAGCTTGAAATGAATATGGCTGAAGTTGGTCAGCACGTTAATAATGAGCGCGGCATCATAGATGGGGTCCCATTTTTCGCGGCTGATATCGATCATCAGCTTGAAATAGACGTTATCATAGCTACGCTGGTCCACCAGCTGGCCGTTTTGCAGGTTGGCAACTTTCAGGCGGTATTCGCGCGCCATTTCCATCAGGTCCATCACAGCCACAATGTCCAGCTGGCTGACGCGGCGCAGCACAGGGTGGACCATTTTGGTCAGATATTGCAGCATGTTCAGCTCGGCCCAAAAGTCCGTATAGGGGCCAATGCGCGCCTCGCCGCTGTCCAGTTCCTCTTGCAAATAATCATATTCAGCAATCAGGTTATCATAAATGGCGGCTTTCAGGTCACTGGGGATGCTAACGCTGTATTCCCGCAGCAGCAGGTTACGGCCATCATCGGTGGCTTCATCCACCACGCAGGCACTGATGCCCTCCATCACGCGCTTTTCAGTCTTTTTGGCAGGCAGCATGCGGCCGCTGACCCATTTGCTGATATAGGAAACATCGTATTGCAGGCGCTTGGCCAGGGTATAGTTCTTGACCTCCGCAACTTCCAGCAAATGCTCCAGCAGAATACTGAATCTATTTTTATCATCCATTGCACCAAATCCTCTTCACCCATTTAGTTTGCACTTTTCTTTCATTCTATTATACAAGTTCCATATTTCGATTGCAAATTCAAATGATAACAGGTAAGGAAAAAATGAAGAAAATATATTAAAATCTTTCACAATTCGCGGCCGCATTCTTTGGCATCTATGCCAGTTTGTTGTTTTTTTGTTGTTTGAACTGACAAAGTTTGTTTGTTCTGCTTGTGATATCCTCCAAAAATTATACTTCGCGCGCCATATTTACCAAATTTAGCCGCAGCTTTTTAGTAGGTTTTGCCCTTGCACCGGCCTGATGTGTTCGCCATGTTTTTGTGTGTTGCCTATATTATGCGGGTAAGGTAAATTGCGATTTTTTAATCGTGTACTATTTCTAGCTTTCGGCAGGGTGGGGTCCCCCGCCCTACTGGCCTGGCAAATATTTCACCGAACCTATGCCCACAAATACAAAAATGCCGCAGCAGACTGTTACATCTGCTGCGGCATTTTTATTTAGAGGTTAATGGGCTGGTTACAGCTCATTGTTCGGCTGTGGGATTACTGCAGAACGCCGGTGTTCTTATCAAAGTGATAAGTACGGCCGTCGATGACTGCATCGCCCTTAGCCATGGTGCCATAGATCGGGTCGAAGTAGTAACGCTTGTCAGCGCTCCAGCCCTTGATCATGTGGCCCTGTGCATCGTAACGGACCCACTTGCCGGTACCATCGGCGCGGTCAGCCCACTGGCCAGCTTCGGATTCCTGATAGACATCCTTGCTGGTGGCTTTCTTGCCCTGATCAACAGAGTCCAGCCAGTACCAAGCATCAGAAGCCGGGTCATAGATTTCCTTGCCGCGGCCATCCAGGCCCTGGCGGACACCCTTTTCGTACCAGAAGTCAGCGCCTTTGATGGTCAGCCACTGGCCGTCCAGAGCAACACCGGTGTACTTGTCAAATGCGCAAGGTACGCCGTCAATGTCGCCTGTGCCCTTAGCCATAGCGCCGGTGATCAGATCGAAGTAATACAGGCCATTTTCGGTCTGCTGCCAGCCCTTGACCATGTGGCCGTTCTCATCGTAACGGACCCACTTGCCTTTGCCATCGGGCCTATCAGCCCACTGGCCGGCGGCGGATTCCTGATAAACGTCCTTGCTGACGGTCATTGCGCCGCCCTGGACAGCATCCAGCCAGTACCAGGCGTCGGAATCGGGATCATAGATTTCTTTGCCGCGGCCGGTGGTACCCTGCTTCACGCCGTTTTCGTACCAATACTTCTTGCCGTTTTCTTCAACCCAGCCGTTCTTCTCGCCGAACTTGGCGGTGTAGTCCTTGCCGTTGAAGGTGACAGCAGCGGTGGTAACGCCGCTGGTCTGCTTTACAGTTGCATCCACGAACTGTGCGCTTGCGCAGTTCTTATCGGTGCAGGTAAAGACAGCCATTGCGGTAACGGTGGTCTTTTCAGCAGCGCCGTGAGCGGTGCGCTCCTCGGCCTCGAGAGCCTGAGTTTCTTCGCCGCCAACTGCTGTAAAGGTTGCTTCAAACTTCACATGGTTTGCAGGCATAGTGAAGGTATACTGGTAGCCTTTATTCAATACATCTTGCGTAATGTCTTTGCCATCATTGCCCTCATAATACATCACCTTGGTCAATTCGTAGAGGGTACCATTCGGCATGATGCTAGCTGTAACTTCTGTACCTGCCGCGAAGCGGGTCTCATTATCAGTAAATGTGATAGTGCCGCCGTCCGTCGGGGTAACTTCAATGCCATACTTAACAATCTTAAACCGTGCGGTAACGGTCACATCAGCAGCAGGCATTTTAAAGGTGTAGGTGTTGGGTTTCTCGCCGGCCGTATACGTAACATCAGTACTCTCGCCGGCCTTAATCGCCAAGCCCTTTTCTTCCAGCTGTGCAAGCGTATACATGTTATCAGCCGGGGTAACGGTCAGAGTAACAGTATCGCCTGCCTTCAGGTCAGCGGTCTTGTCAGCCGTCACAGTACCATTATCGCTGGGGTTGATCGTAACGCTGTAGGTTTCAACCTTAACGGCCTCAAACGCAGCGCTAACGGTAACATCAGCGGCAGGCATCTTGAAGGTAGCCTTGCCATCGGTCAGGGTCAGCTTTTCGGTCTTGGTATCTTCGCCGCTCTTATAGCTGTAGGTCAGGCTGTCAGCCTTGAGCTGGTAGTTATCAGCTGCCTTAACGGTAACGGTAACGTCGGTGCCCTCAACAGCTGCGGTCGGGTCTACGGTAACAGTGCCGTTCTCAGCAGGAGCTGCGGTAACCTTGTATTCCTTAACAAACTCTGCGCTGACGTTGACAGGATAAGCAGGCATTGCAAAGGTGTAGGTGTTGGCTTTTTCGGTATCAGCCTTCACTTCAACGGGCTTCTCGGTGTTGTCAGCGTCTTTGTAGGTAACCTTCACGCTGCCAGCCTTCAGGGCATAGCCGGTCGCGGGCTTAGCAGTCAGGGTTACGGTTTCCTTCTCAGCTGCTTCTTTAGCGGAAGCAGTGATCTCACCATTGGTCAGGGTAGCAACATTGACCGCATAGGTCTTGGCATTTTTGGTAACGCTGATGGTCACATCGCCGTCCGGCATGGTGAAGGTGTAAACCGTCTTAGCCTTTTCGGTGGTAGCCTGGGCTGCGGCTTCGTCCTGCGCTGCTTCCTGAACTTCAGTCAGAGCAACATCGGTATCGCCGTTCTTTGCGGTAACGGTAACGATATCGGTGCCTTCCTTTTCTACGGTCAGGGTAACGGTATCGTCCTTGATGTAGGTGTTGCTGGTGGTGCCCAGGGTCAGGGTAACGCCTTCAACTGCATTGGGCAGGGTTACAGTGTGGGGGGTGCTTTCGGTTGCGGTATGGCAATCAGAGCACAGGTACACATTGTTGCCAACGGACTTGGTTTCCAGCTCGTCCAGAGCCCAGGTATGGCCCTTGGGCAGTGCGTCGTCAGCGTACACCTTTTCACCCTTGGTCAGGCCGTACTTGGTGGTGCGGGCCTGGGTATAAGCAGGGGTATTGCACCATGCTTCAACGGTAACATCGGTGGTTGCGCCGCTCTTCAGGTCGCTGACCATGTCGGACATCGGCATGGTTTCAACCAGGTTAGCGCACCACATGAACTCTTCGTTCTTGTTCTTCTCGTCAGAGCTGCTCATGTTCTGGTTGTAACTCGGGTTGTAGTTCCAGGACTCGGTCTTGTAGCTCTTACGGTTTGCATAAGAAGTGCCGGAGGCATCGGTCTTGACTTCTGCCTTGCCGTCCACCAGTTCCTTATAGGTGTTGGACAGGTTGGTGCCGACAGAAACGACCAGCTGATCCTTGGTGGTGTTGATGCCGGTGATCACAGTCTGGCCCTGCTGGGTGGTGGTAGCAAAGCTGTAGCTGTCACGCAGGGTCAGGCCAGCCAGAGGATGGTTCTTGAAGGTGCCCAGATACTTCACACTGCTGGTATCATTGGCGCTATCCATGATAACCATGCTCATGCCGGGAAAGTGGGTATCGGGAACCATGTTGCCGTCCTTATCCTTGGTCAGCTTAATGCCGCCATAGACGGTGTTGTATTCCTTCACTTCTTCCACTGCGCCGGTGGTCGGGTCCATACGGTAGATGGCGTTGTTGACGTTGAAGTACAGCTTGCCATCATACAGTGCGGTAGAGTGTACCAGTGCGGGGTAGATCCGCTTTGCAGCAGCGTCTGCCAGGCACTCGGTGTTCAGGTTGTTTTCAACCTTGGTATGCTTATCTTTTGCACTGGTATCGATCTTATAGATGGTGCCAGCTTCGGCCAGAACCTTGGCATTGCTGTCGTCATCATTGAAGTTGCTGCTGGTTTCCTTCAGATCGTTGTAGTACATCAGGATGATATCAAACGGGTCATCCGTCTTGGTAAAGCTGCTCATGCTGAAGCCGCCGGGTCTGCTGCTGGAATCCTCTTTGCGGATATAGTAGTTCGCATTACGCGGACGTGCTTCCAGAGTATCGGGGCCCTGGTTCTGCATCTTCTTCATGAACTGCTGCATCTGGGAGTTGTTACCAGAGCTGCCGGAACCAGAGTTGCCGGAACCAGAGTTGCCGCTGTTGCCGTTCTCGGCCTGCTGGCGGCGCATGTTGTTGTACAGGTTCTGGTTGGTCGTGGTATCAACGTAATAGAAGTAATCATTGTCGAAGTAGATGGGGCTGCAGATAGAGGTGAACCAGGTATCCTCGTAGCAGGTATCGGTGTAACGGGTCTCGTTCTTGTTCTCCGCCTTGGTGTAAGAGTAATGCGGCTTGCCGTTGTTCAGCACAACATTGCCGTCTTTATCCACATCGGGATTCTTGTTCTTGGTGTAGGTGTAGCCATCGTACAGCGAGTCAATGTAATCATAGTACTTGCTGTAACGGCCTTCCAGACCGGAGGGAGAAACCAGGAAGTTGACATGGCGCAGGTCGCCTGCGTTCTCAACGCGGGTCTGGGCCATGCACTCGGTGTTCACGTCGTCATAGCAGACGTCAACATAGTACCAGTTCTTGTTGGCTTCGCCGGTGGTCATCGTAGCAGAGTTGCTGTCGCCCTGCAGCTTGTTGACCTTGACTGCGTTAAAGTAGTGGACGTTGTTGAACATGCCGCCGCCGAACGCATTACCGGCAACACTGGTATCAGAAGTATTGCAGTAATACAGGATCTGGGCAAAGTCAACAACAGCGTTATCGCCTACTTCATCGGGGGTCTTCCAGCTGCCGTCATCATTCTTATAGATGCTCTTGTTGTCAGGCAAATTCTGGACCATGTAGTTAAATGCAGATGCATAGCCCAGGCAGATGCAGCCATACTCAACGCCCTTAGCGCCGATCTCGCCGCCCAGCAGGGCACCGAAAGCAGTCGTCTGGATGGGGTCGTTGTTGCCGCCGCCGGTGATATCGCCCATGGAGCCCATATCGAATTCTGCAACCTGGGAGATCCAGTCGTGCAGGATCAGCAGCTTGGTAACATAGTCAGCGCTGTCACCCAGCTCGGCAACCTGTTTCAAGCCTTCATTACGGATGGCTTTCAGAGCTTCGCCATAGTTCATGACGTAAGACATGAACGCCTGCGGCAGCATGTTCAGCATGAATGCCATGGTGGTCGGCGGGACATCATCGTTCGGATCAATGCTGCACAATATCTTGATTGCGCCCATGGTGCCGGTGATGCTGCCATCCTCGCCCTGCTTCTGAACGCCCTTGGAGGTCCAGAACGGGGCAACCACGCCGAAGTACTCTGCTTCGTCCTGGTTGAACTGCGACAGCTGGAAGTAGTAGTAGTTCATCTGCGCAGTCGAGACATCGTAAGTATTGGTGACCTGGTTGCCCTGGTCGTCCACATACACGGCAGTCTTCTGGCTGTCGTACAGCAGCAGGCTGTTCTTGCCCTTGTTGTCGCCGCTCTGATAGGTGAAGTTCACCTTGCTTGCGTCAACCGGGTTGTTCTGCATATCGTACCAGTTGCCGCCATCCATTGCGGACACCAGGGTAACGCCGGTGCCGCCGGAGGTGGTATCCAGGGTCGGGGTGCCACCCACATTGATGTAGACGGAATTGTTATTCTGGTCTACCACAACGCTGACCGGCATGGTCTGCATCGGCTTGGTTTTGATTTCTTCGCCGCAGACAGCGCACTTGAAGGTGACGCTGGTGCATTCCCAGTCAATGGTAACGGGAGCGCCGGCAGAAATTTTGCCGGTTTCGCTGTCATAGAACAGCTGGGCGTTGCTGTAGTCATCGGCCAGCTTGCCCTCGACCTTCTTCATTTCCCAGTTGAAGGTAGCAACAAAGTTGCCATCTGCATCCTTGGACACAACATGGCTCTGGCAGGGCAGGGCGGCAATGTCGTCGGTGCGGGTGGTGGGTTCCTTGTATTCCTTCTTAACCGGGCTCTTGTCAGCGGGCACGCTGGCAGAGTAAACGGTCTTGCCGGCAACGCCGGGCTTTGCCTCGGTGGTATCCTTGGTTACGGTGCCTTCTACCTTCTGGTAGGCATCGTCCTTTTCACAGGTATACACAGCGGTGTAAGCCCAGCCGTCATCGGTCTTGGTCCAGTAACCATCGGGGGTTTCCTTCCAGGTATGGGTGTGGCCATCTTCCGGGTTGGTGTCATTCCAGTACCATTTCGGCTCGCCATAGATATGGCCGTCTGCAGCGGCGCTGGCAGCAAAGGTATCGGAGTTTTCAGCAACGTAAGCCTGTGCGTAGCTGTCAGCCTGCTGCGCAATCACTTCATCATCGCTGTTGGTCATGGACTCCATCGCAGAGGTCATGCCGGAGCTGCCGGTAAAGGTAACGGCGGTCACAACGCCGGCGGCGTTCGTCTCATAGCCCAGGTCGGTAACGGCGCTGGACAGATGATACGTTTTGATGGTGGCAGCCATCACCGATGCCATCTCGTCCTTGTTCAGGCCATAGGCTTCGGTGTTGATCTTGCCGGCTGCGGCGTTGGCGTACATGGCATCGGCCAATGCATTTTCCAACGCTGCAAGGCTCATGCCCGCCTTGCTCTGTGCAGTCGCTTCCAGCTTGGCATCGTCCTGCTCCAGTTCATGCACTTCGCCCTGGGCAGCCAGCGTTTGGGCTGTCTGCTTGATCAGGTCTGCGGTGCTGGTGAACTTGGGCAGGGACTGCACAGCGCTGGCCGCGCTTGCTGCGCTAGCTGCAACAGACTGCGCTACCGAAGAATCAATCTTGGTAGTTTCGGCTGCTGCGGGAAGCGCCACGCTTTGGGCCACCATGGCTGCTGCCAGCACGGATGCACCAAAACGCTGAAGGTTTTTCTTCATAGTTTTATCCTCCCTTAAGTGGTTACTACTTTCCCCTTTTGCGTGAAAAGTGGTACGGCAGATGTGCGGCACTTTGCAGGTGTTGATTGCAAAACGCCTGGTTGTGCTCCCTCGGTCTGGCGATCCCTTGCCGGGCTGCGGCCTGCTTTTGGGGCTTTTGGCCCCGGCACAGCGGCTGACAAAACGTTGTACCGGCTGCATGCCTTGATCCCGCAAATGATAACCTTTCCGACACATCTAGGTATATACATTATATCACAGTTGCCAGAATTTGCATAGTTAATTAGAGCGGTTTCTATCTAAATTTTTGTCCTTGAATCAACTGAAACCTGTATTTCGCATATTATTTGCGCTGCGGTGCGGTGGCCCTTTGGCGGTACCTATTAACATTTTTGAATGGTTTATTCCTGATTTTATCAAATGATTAAACATTTACCCCGATAATGTTCTTTGCAATCTCTTAATACAATCATCCGGTATTGTGATCGCGCATTTTTTGCCATTTCGGTTTGGCTTGTTGTTGAGAGATTTGGCAGAGATTGGAGGAAACTTGAAGGGAAAATTGGAGGTTGAGAATTGCCCATTATAAATTGTACTGTAGAGAGCGTTCCTGACCGTTCCGAAAACTTAGGGCAACGCCGCATAATTCTAAGTGCCGATACGGCGAGCGAGGTGCGGCAGCTGCTAAGCCAA
>OHAJ01002835.1_pt1 | contig 11442 bp, 10 predicted proteins | sample 1577101 | NCBI WGS metagenome assembly OHAJ01 (sample SAMEA3541531, study PRJEB24748) | human gut metagenome | biome: human gut; feature: human-associated habitat; material: faeces | place: China | collected 2012 | reverse complement strand
CCAGCCGCTTCCGAACGTTTGAGAATCTCCCGTTGGGCTTTGGTCATCGGATACGTCGCGCGAGGATCGTCATTGTCTTTGATCACCGATGCTATATATTGCTTGATCGGTTCGGAAGAAGTAGTTCCACCGCCTTCGGGAGATGATGCTGTATCGGAGACTTGTCTTGAGCATCCGGACAAAAGTGATACTACCGTCAGACCGATGGCCATGCAGCGGCAACTCATCGAAAAGTTTGTCATATACCTCTGCTTTGTCTGTATCTTTGACAATCTAGGAGAGCCTCACGAGTATTGGTAGTGTTCCATAGCATATTCCGACAGCCAGTACTGATGCGGAGAGCGTTTTCATCAATTTATTGTGTTTCATCCAGGACATCATCGTCCACCTTTCATCATCATATCGGGCCGCCGTGGTCCTGTGATTCATATGGTATGAGTTGTTTTACGGGGCTATTGCGAACGATGTACTCAATATGAGTAAGGGGCGGTGATGAAATGATGTATTGTATTGCGGTAGGGGGATGTTTCTCAGGGGAAGGAGCGTTGTACCATGACGGGGAAAACGGTTGGTGGTCCGAAAATATTGCTTGTTGACGATGACAAAATCGTCATCGAGGCGCTGACTGACCTATTCAAGCGGATTCTTCCGGCGGTGGGTATCGTCGATTCGGCTACCAGCGGAGTTGAGGCTTTGGAATTGTTTGCATCAAATGCCGACCAATATGCTCTTGTGCTGCTTGATATGTCGTTGGAAGGTATGCAAGGCCCGGAAGTCTGCCGTCGCATGCGGTTGATGGACTGTTCCACGCCGATTCTCGGCATGACCAGCTTCAGTCTGAACCGGTATCGCGTGCCGCTGGCGGCGGCTGGCGCGCAAGGGCTTGTCGGTAAAGGTGACGAGACACAGCTCGAACAAGCCGTCTCCCGTGTCCTTTCAGGATGTTTCCTGCCCGGTTTTGAAACTCCGATGGCGGCTTACGCGAGGCTGAAATGCGATGCTCGAGCGGAGTCCACGCTCACCAACACGCAAGAAACCATCATGAACCTGTGCGCGAACGAATATCTGACGGATGGCGAGATAGCCGAACGACTCGGCATATCCATCGCCACTGTGCGCAAGCACATGCAGAACATCGTCAAACGACTGAACTGCCGTACGCAACGGCAAGCCATCATCACATGGTTGAAACATGGGAACGAGCGCTGACATGACCGGAAAGAACAAAGAGCTCCGGTGGCCGGATATGCCGCGAATCAAACATCCGTTCCGTCTTGCGGCCATCATGACGTGCGAACTTCTGATGGTTTATGAGGCGGTGTGTTACCCCGGTTCGCCAATGGCATTGATGTTTACCGCCATACAGATTATGCTGACCGGTCTCGCCTATTTCTGGCCCCGTGCGTGCGCGTCCGTATGCCTATCATAAGGATGTGATCGGCCGGTTGATTGGCGAGGTGTACGCGAACGTTTCGCGTCATGCGCCTTCCGGAGGCAAGTACGAGGTGTCGGTTCTGGTGAAGACGCATTCCTTGGAAATCACCGAAGTGAATGATATGGGTGCCCGGCATTCCGGCAGCCTGCCCGGCGGCCATGGTCTCAGACAGTTCGCGGCTGAAATCGAGCATATCGGAGGAAGTCTTTCCACCGATTGCGAGAACGGCATATGGATGTTCCACGCGCGCATTCCGTTTGACTGATGGCTTTCCGGCGCGGAGAACGGGGTAAATGCAACGAGCCGGTGGATGATGCTGGGGAACACCTGGTTCCACATACCCATATTGGGTATGCCGCGCGTGACGGCAGGTCTTGGGGGTCTAGACTAGGGGATAAAGCGGGTCATGGCGGCCTGACGGCTGCGTCGTTTGTGAGGGGGCTGATGACGATGTCGAGGAAAACGGGCATGCGTGGCAAAGCTATTGCCGTCATATGCTGTCTCGCTTTGCTTGTCGGCTGCACGGGCTGCGGGGCACTGAAAGAAGGCTCGCGACGGGAGCGTCAATCCCAGCAGGGTCAATCATCGCAACAGGGTGAACGAATCGCGTCGTCGCTGAAGGATTATGCGCGATCGTTGTTGGATTCCGACGGCGGCAAAATATCCGATCAGCAGAAGTCCGCGCTGGAGAAGGCCGCTTCAGGCGGAAAAGTCAGCCAAGCCGACTACGAACACGCATGGGCGGATTACAAGCAGTGCATCATAGACAAAGGCTATGCCGAGCCGACGTTCGACAAGTACGACAACGGCATTTACGCTCTGCCCTCGTACAACACCGATGGTGCCAGCAAAGAGGCGATCCGCAAACTCAATGACGATCTGACATCCTGCAGTATGCTGCATGTCACGGATATCAACACCGTGTACAGGCTCCAGTTGGGCAATCCGAAGCTGCTGCTCAATGACAAGGAGGTGGCGGCCGACTGTCTGCGCAAGGAAGGCATAAAGCCCAAAGACTACACCGCCGATAAGCTGGAGAAGGATTTGGAATCCGGAGAAAGCGCAGGACTGCGCGATAACAGGAAGGCGCTGACCTGCTTGGTGACGGCCGGAGTGAACGTGACCGCCTCGGATGAGACGGTCTGGTATCCGCTGAAGTAGTCTGATGCGCGAAGGGGCTCATATGCGAGTGGTTGTGGAAGGGCTGGCCCACCGGTTCCCGGGGACAGACCTGCTGTTCGAGCATCTTGATTTCGTGGCGGAACCTGGCTCCACCATCGCGGTATGCGGACCATCCGGTTGTGGTAAATCGACATTGCTGTCGATTCTCGCCGGTTGGGAGAAACCATATGCCGGAACCGTAACCCGTGAAGGCGTGAACCGTGTGGGATGGGTGTTTCAAAACCCGTACGGTGTGGCGGAACGCACCGCGCTCGACCACGTGGTGTTCCCGCTGCTCGCCAAAGGCATGCGGCGCAAGGAAGCGGAGCTCAAAGCCTTGGAAGCCATGGGGCTGTTCGACCTCGAATACGCGGCCGACCGCCGGTTCTCCGACCTCTCCGGCGGCGAGGCGCAACGTCTCATGCTGGCACGTGCCGTCTGCTCCAAACCCGACATGCTGCTCGTGGACGAGCCGACCGCTCAATTGGATACGCGCACCGCGCATTCCGTCAGCCATGTGCTGAACAACCTTTCCGGCCAAGGCATGATCGTGCTCGTGGCCACACACGATCCCGACACCCGCGACGCCTGCGACCGTGTGCTCGACCTCGCCGACTACGCGCCAGGCGGCAGCAAATCGCAGGAACCGGAATTGGAAGAATAGACGAATAGAAAGGCATCGATTCATGGGAAAGAAGCAACGGGGCACTAAAGTCATGAACAACGGTGCCAGACGCGGACGACTCGCATGGGCTTGGAGCCTGCTCGCCGTGGCAACCGCCATATGCGTGTCCGTGGGAGCATGCGCGCTGCTCTTGCCAGACCGCGCGCCGGCATTGCTCGGCTCGGCAGGGGAGACGACCACCGCGCCAGCCAGCGTGCAGGAATACTCCGGTAGCCAGCAAGTGACGGTTGTGCCCACCATCTCCACCGAACGTAATCTTCTCGGCAACGCCAACGGCACCGTCACCGCCGACTGGTCCGCAGACGGACTCGCCTCCGGCAAAGGCGCATACAAAGTCAACGACCGCGTGGTCGTGGCCTTGAACACCGCCACACCCCTATACCGTGACCTCAAAACCGGAGACAAGGGCGACGACGTGCTCGCACTGAACAACGAGCTGAGCCGACTCGGATACAACAGCGTGGCCGGTTCCGACACCTACTGGTGGGCAACATCCGACGGCTGGCGGCAACTCATGAACGACAACGGCAACCCCTCCGACGGCACGCTTGCGCTTGCCGACACCATGTGGATTCCTGAAAACGCAGTCGCGGTCGACGAGTGGACGGCCACCACAGGTTCCATGGTGACGGGCGGTACGGCAATCGGAAAAATACCGGGAGCGTTGACGAAACTCACCGTGAAAAACGGCGCGGCGGTAGGACAGGATCGCACTATAGGCATGTATGGCGTCAATGGAATATTGCCGGCCGATGGCACGGAAATCACCGACGCCGAATTCCTGCGTAATGTGTCGGCAAGCGAGACGTTCCAGTCCATGGACATGCAGACCAAAAAGGCCGGTCTCGATGCCACCGTGGCATTGAAGGAACCATTACAGGTGCTGCGTGTGCCGGCGGGAGCGGTGTTTGGCATCGACGGCAGCAGCGGCTGCATCGTACCAAAATCCCACAATGCGTCTAATACGCCGGCGAAGGTGACGATTGTGGGCAGCGAGCTGGGCGTGAGTCTGGTGCAGACGCAGGATGCCGACGTGTCCGCGATCGCCAACGTCGAAATCGGCAGCGGGCTCAACGGGCTGGTTTGCAAATAGTCGGCGGATGAATCGCAAGAAACCGTTGAGCTTCGCCAAACAGTGTGAAAACCGCATGAAACCGCCAATAAGGGAGCGTATATGAGACTTGGATCGGTGCTTTCCGAAGCGCTGCGCAACATCGGTTCGGGCGTGAGCCGCGCGTTCGCCATGTTCCTCGCAGTGCTGCTCTCCGGAACGCTGCTGGGCGGATATGAGGCGATGACCGTGATTGACTTGGAATCGCAGGCCGTGCAGCGCATCAACGCGTACGCTGACGTCAACGCCATCGTCGGTGGAACGGTGGATGGCACCGCATGCGACCGGTTGTCCGACGCCGGCGATGGAATGACGGGAACCTTGGCTGGTGCGATGCGTGCCGGCGAACAGGTCGTGCCACTCGCGACACCCGGCAAGGACATCTCATCGTATGACGTGACGCCTGGTATGATCCGGCTGATCGCCGGCAATGCCAAGGCCGACGTGTCCGGCGTATGGGTGCCGCGCGACGTGGCCAAGGACTTCGGGCTCGCCGTGGGCAGCGCATTGCGGACACGCGAAGGCACCACACGTGTGGCTGGTGTGTTCGACTGGCCGAACGATGGGCGTGACACGCGTTTCGCCTACGCGTTCATCGTGCCGGTGTCGGCGAGCGCTTCGACGTTTGATGAATGCTGGGTCAAGCAGTGGCCGGTTGATGGGCAGACGGAGAATCTGCTGTATGCCACGTTGGTGGTGGGTTCCGGCTCGTCGAATGCGGGTGTGACGCAGGTGAATAAGGGGTTTGATGCGCATTATGACGCGCGTGCGTCGTATGTGAATCGTTCGACGCGGTGGATGCCGTGGGTGGGGTTGGCGATTGGCGTGTTGGTTGGTGTGTTTGGTGTGCGCCGGCGTAGGTTGGAGTATGCGGGTGCGTTGCATTCGGGGCAGTCGAAGGGTGCGCAGTTGCTGGGTATTGGTGTGGAGACCGGTGTTTGGGCCGGGTTGGCTACGGTTGCTTCGTGTGCGTTGTTGTTGGCGTATGCGGTGCGGATGAGCCGGTCCGATTGGGTGGCGGTGTTGGCGGCTGCGGTGCGTACGCCGTTGGCTGTGTTCGCCGGTGTGATGGTGGCGAGCCTGTTTGCGGGGTTGTTGATTCGGGAATCGCAGTTGTTCCGTTTCTTCAAGAAGCGTTGACTGGTTTGAGGAAACGGAACAATCCGTTGGGTTGTTTGGTCGGTGGCTAGGCGATGGCCTTTTTGATGCGTTGCAGGCTGATCGGTTTCGGCGTGCCGAGTTCCTGCGCCCAAAGGGATACGTAGAATTCCTCGAGCATCCAGCGCAAGGTCTCGGCCTGTTTCATGAGTGTTTCATGGCGTGGGCCGGCTGGTTCGCGTTGTGCTTTCGCCATGGTGTTGTCGGCGAGTTGTTTGGCTTCGTCGGCTTCCCATGCCCAGCGTACGTCGCGGTTCTTGTCGTTTTTCGCTTTGGTGAGGCGCAGCAGGTCGGCGTGCAGGTATCGTTCGATGGACGGTAATGCGTCCGGTGGCGTCTTGCCGATGAAACCGGGGAAGACGAGCGTGGCGATGTGCTCGCGGATCGACTGCAGCACGCTCAGCAGGGGCAGGTCGGCTTTGCCGGACACGGCTTTGTCGACTTCCGCATACCGTTTCAGTATGGCGATCACGTCGTGCGCCACCGCATACACGGTGTCCTCGTACACTTCGCGCACGTCGAGCACTGCGTTGGCGAGCGCTTCGTCGTCGGGCAGCTGGTCGACGTTGGGCAGGAGTCGTTTGACGGCGGCCAATTGCAGGTCTTCGGTGAGTTCCTTCGTGGATTTGTAGGGGGCGGAGGCGAGCATGAGCGCTTCCGTGCCGAGCCAGCGTGAGGAGATGCGTTCACCGGGCAGGCGCAGCGTGTCGAGCGCGCCTTGCCAGAGCATGGTGGCGCGTGCTTCGGTGGTCGCTCCCGCTTTGTTGAGCAGGTTGGCTTGTTCGACGAACTTGCCTTGGTCTCCTGCGTTTCGGGCTTGTTCTTCGACCATGTGGCGTGCGGAGGCTTTGGCTTGTTCTGCGAATTTGCGTTGCAGGTCGACGAGTGATTTGCCGGTGCCGAGTGTTTTGACGGGGCCTCGCGCGTGTCGTCGGCCGTGCTGGTTCTTGCGGTTGGGTGGCAGCTGCTGTTCCACGGCGAAGGTCATGCGCAGGTATGGTGCGAGCTTGTTCCATAGTTCTCCGGTGAGGACTTCCGGGTGGATTTGCGCGCCGACGATGCTGATGGCCGCCTGCGTGAACACGTGCGGCAGGTCGGGCCATGCGGCCATGCCATCCTCGTTTTCGGGGGCGATGTTAGGCTTCTGCTGGCTGCCGGAGCCCGGCAGGTCGGGATAACGTTCGTCGATCCAGGCGCGGATTTTGCGTGCCGTGTCCGGGGCGGGTACGAACTGTACGCGCAGGGTTTTCGGCAATGATTTGATCATGCCGATGATGAGCTCGTCCAGCAGTCCCGGCACGTTCCATGTGAACTGTTCCGGAGTCAGTCGAGACAATGCTTTCAACGGCACATGTACGGTGACGCCGTCGTTTGGGTCGTGCGGGTCGTAGATGTAGCTCAACCTTAGATCGATGGGGGAGCCGTCGGTGCCGAGCGTATGCCAATGGTCGGGATAGTCGTCCAGGGACACCGAATCGGAGTCGGCGAGACGCTCCACCTTGTCCGGATCGAAATCCAGCAGATCGGGCTGCTCGTCGTGCTTTGTCTTCCACCATTTCGCCAAATCGGCCACGCTGGTGACGGTGTTGGGGATGATGGCGTTGTAGAAGTCGAACAGGTCCTCGTCGCCGACGGTCTGCGCCACCTGGCGGGTGCGGCTCGCATCATCGGCTGCATCCTCGAGGATGTCCCGGTTCCTGGTGACGAAATCATCATAGGAGAACCGTTGCTGGATGTCGCCCTCCACCAGACCCTGCCGGATGAGGAAATCGCGCGCCTCAAGCGGATTGATGCGCCCCCACTGCACGGTGCGGTCCTGCACGATCGGCAGGCCGTACAGGAGCACCTTCGCGCTCGCCACGGCCGAGCCGCGCGAACCGGACCAGTGCGGATCCGCGTACGTGGTACGGGTGAGCGCTCCGGCGAGCGGTTCGGCCCATGCGGGATCAATCTGCGCGGAATACCGCGCCCACAGTCGGCTTGTCTCCACCAGTTCGGTGCTCATCACCCATTGCGGGGTCGACTTGGCTACGGCGGAGGCGGGGAACAGGGCGAAATGCGTGCCGCGCGCGCCCTGATAGTCGTTCTTCGCCATCTTCTGCGCACGTTTCATCGCGCGTGCCCGTGCCGCTCCCTTGAGCCCGGCGAAATCGGAAGCCTTCGGCTCGCGCACGATCTGCATGCCCATCATGGACAGCAGGCCGGAAAGCATGGACGTGTGGATGCCCTGCGCGTCCCATGAGCAGCACAGCGAATGCGCTGCCTGCTGGTTAAGCGGCAGCTGGCGGATCTCCAACGGTGGACGGGACACGGGAATCGGCTCGCCGAGCTTGAATGTGAACTCCCGGCACATTTCGCGCAGCTGGGCGACCAAATCCTTCCATTGGCGCATGCGCAGCCAACTCAAGTACTCGGTCTTGCAGATGCGGCGCAGCGCGGAATTGCTCGGCTCGCCATCCGCTTGGAACACGCGGTCCCACAGGTTCAACGCGGTCAGAAAGTCACTGGTCGGGTCCGCATACCGGTTGTGGATCCGATCCGCCTCCTCACGGTTCTCGTCGGGACGTTCGCGCGGATCCTGCAGGCTCAGGAACGCGACTACTACCAGCACCGCCGCCAGAGTGTTCGGCGTGGTCGACTTCGCGGCTTCGATGACCATACGGCCCAAACGCACGTCGATCGGGATGCGCGCCAGCATGCGGCCCGTATGCGTCAACACCACTTCGCCATGCTTGCGGGCGATGGCCTTCAGTTCGGTCAGCTCGTTGAAACCATCGGACACGGCCTTCATGTCCGGAGGGTCGATGAAACCGAAATCCGTCACATCCTTCGCGGTGCGCGCCACGCCCACCGACAGCATGTGCAGCACGACCGCGCCCAGGGACGTGCGCAGGATCTCAGGCTCCGTGAATTCGGGACGTGTCTCGAAATCCTCACGTGAATACAGACGGATCGCGATGCCGTCGGCGATACGGCCGCAGCGGCCCGAACGCTGGTTCGCGCTCGCCTGGCTGATCGGCTCGATAGGCAGACGCTGCACCTTCGCCGTCTTCGAATAGCGGGAGATACGCGCCGTGCCCGGATCGACCACATATCGGATGCCCGGCACCGTCAGCGACGTTTCGGCGACATTCGTGGCGATCACAATACGCTGATGCGTATGCGGTTCGAACACCTTATGCTGTTCCTTCGAAGACAACCGTGCGAACAACGGCACGATCTCGATCGCATCCGGCCTGCGCATATCCGCCGCGCGCGGACCGTAATGGCGGCGCAGCGCGTTCTCGAAATCGTGGATGTCGCGCTCGCCGGAGGCGAACACGAGGATGTCGCGTGGCCCGCGGTCGTGGCTTGAATGGATGACCAGTTCGGCGCAGGCGCGCGCCACCGCGGTGGGCATGTCCACGTTCGTATCGCGCGAATCGCGGCCGTCCCTGCCATCCGGCGCGGCCGACAACGCCTCGTAATCCGCGTCGCCGGGCATCGCACCCGTTTCGAAACCCGGCACCGAACGCATCAGCGCCGGCGCGGTGCCCAACGGCTCATACACGACCTGCACCGGATACGTGCGTCCCGACACTTCGATGACCGGCACCTTCGCATGCAGCGCATGTTCGAAATGCTCCTGGAACTTCACCGAATCGATTGTCGCGGACGTGATGACGAGCTTCAGGTCGCGCCGCTTGGGCAGCAGCGCCGTCAGATAGCCGAGCAGGAAATCGATGTTCAGACTGCGCTCATGCGCCTCGTCGATGATGATCGTGTCGTACTGCATGAGCTTCGGATCGCGTTGGATCTGTGCCAGCAGAATACCGTCCGTCACCACGCGCAGGCGCGTCTTCGGCGAGCTTTCGTCCGTGAACCGCACCTGATAGCCGACTTCCTCACCCAACGTCACGCCCATTTCGCTGGCGATTCGTTCGGCGACGGTACGTGCGGCAAGCCTGCGCGGCTGCGTGTGCACGATCTGCCTGCCGTGCGATCCACGGCCCAGTTCCAGCAGAATCTTCGGCAGCTGCGTGGTTTTGCCGGAGCCCGTCTGGCCGGAAACGATCACCACCTGGCTTGACCTGACGGCTTCGGCGATGTCGCTGCGAGCCGCGGAAACCGGCAGTTCGGAAGGATATTCGAATTTCATGCCTTCACAACCTCGATGACGCGGAAGCCTTTCGAGCTCGCGTACTTGCCTACCTCATACCCGTCGCCCAGTTGTGCGGCGAGCCACGGAATCAGCGAATCGGAACCCAGATTCCTCTGCACCACCAGATAGGCGGCACCGCCCGCGTTAAGCCGCGGCAGCCACGTCATCAGCAGCTCGTGCAGAGCCTCCTTGCCGACGCGGATCGGCGGATTCGACCAGATCAGATCGAACGTGAGAACGGCCGGAACCTGCTCGGCGGTGACGGCATGGATATTGCCCATGCCGTTCAACTCGGCGTTGCGGCGCGTGAGCTCAAGCGCGCGTTCGTTCACATCCAACGCCCAGATATCGGCCTTGGGCGATTCGAAACCCAACGTCAGCGCGATCGGACCCCAACCGCAGCCCAGATCAAGGAACGTGCCCTCCTCCGGCGGTTCCGGCGCCTGGCGAAGCAGCACCGACGTGCCCAAATCCACACGATTGCCGGAAAACACGCCGTTCGACACTTCCACATCCGCCTCATTGCCACGCAACGTGACATGCAGCTTCCTGCGCACGTCCTTCGACTGCGGTTCCGCCGCGAAATACTGCTCGGCCTGTGCCATGCTCTCTCCTTGCAAACGTTCGTCCTCCGGCATCCGCGCGGTAATCGCGTCCACGTGGCGAAAACGGTGATGCCCATGTCTCTAGACAATGATGATAATAAAGACACCATAGTTTAACCGTGAGAGGTGCCATTGAGCCAAGAGAACGATATCGAGCAGAGCATGACCGCAGGCGACGTCGGGGGAGTGCTCGCCGACCAATCCGACGTGCTGCTTGATACCGACGGCGGGGAACACTTTCGCGAAACCCACGACGAACAGTGGCAGGAACGCGAATCCCGCAACGCATTGAAGCATGTGGCGGGTCTGGGCGAGATCCAGGACGTCACCGAAGTCGAATACCGTAAAGTCAGGCTCGAACGCGTCGTGCTCGTAGGCGTATGGTCCAGCCGCGAGACCACGCAGGCCGCGGCCGAGGAATCGCTCCGAGAACTCGCCGCGCTCGCCGAAACCGCGGGCGCCGTGGTGTGCGACGGTCTGCTGCAGCATCGCATCAAGCCGGATGCGGCCACATACGTGGGTTCCGGCAAGGCGCGCGAACTGGCCGGCATCGTGGCGCAGGACGAGGCGGACACCATCGTCGTCGACGATGATCTGCCGCCGAGCCAACGACGCGCATTGGAAGACGCCACCAAAGTGACGCTCCGTCCCCAAGAACTGATTTCCGGTTTCCCCAAAAATCACCTTTCTTTCAAAAAAATAAGAAATGCGTAAGTCCCAGAGCATCCGGACTTACGCATTTCTGCCACACGATTTGCCTATGAAGTTTTCGCTCATCTTGCCATTTCTCACCCGATTCCGCAAAAAAAGGCGCGTGGCTGCTCTGCAACTGGATTTACGCAGAAACGCCACACGCTGTACGCCTATTATAGCAGAGGCAAATCAGAATTTCAAATGCTTTTCTTCACAGATTTTGGTTCCGGCACCCGTCTGTGCGTTTGCGAATGTTGCCTTCGCCATTTGCACGTTTTTTTGCCATTTAGTCCTCCTGTTCCGCCGGATGGCAGATGTGTTCTTCTTCCTCACGCTCGAAGGAATAGAGCCCATCTGCCTCCAGCTCTTTCGCCATGCCCCACGCCAGCTTGAAGCCTGCCGTGAAGCTCATCAGCTTGGATTCAACCAGCAATGTGTTTTGTGCGTCCAACA
>OHAJ01002834.1_pt1 | contig 11444 bp, 13 predicted proteins | sample 1577101 | NCBI WGS metagenome assembly OHAJ01 (sample SAMEA3541531, study PRJEB24748) | human gut metagenome | biome: human gut; feature: human-associated habitat; material: faeces | place: China | collected 2012 | reverse complement strand
ACGGCCGCACGTTCGATGCCAAGGTGATCGGCAGCGATCCCGCGACGGACGTGGCGCTGGTGAAGATCGAAGCCCAGGATTTGCCCACGCTGCCTTTCGGCAGTTCGGATTCGCTCCGGTTGGGCGAGTGGGTGCTGGCCATCGGCAGCCCGTACGGACTGCAGAATACGCAAAATCGGCAAATCCTTCCTCGTCCTGCAAATGGCCTATCAGGTGAGCGCAGGAGAGCCGTTTTTAGGCTTTCCCTCCCGGCAGGGCACGGTTTTGTACCTTGCTCTGGAGGACACCTACGAGCGATTACAGAAGCGTTTGGCGCAGATGACAGAGCAGGACAGTCCTGATCTGGTGCTGTCCGTTCTGGCGGACACGCTGGAAGAAGATCTGCTGGAGCAGCTGGAAAGCTTCCTGTTTGAGTACCCGGAAACGGTGCTGGTCATCATTGACACACTCCAACGCATCCGGGGACGGACGCCGGACAACGGCAGCTACGCCGCAGATTACGATACCATCGCCAAGCTGAAGGCGTTCTCAGACCAACGCGGCATCGCCCTGCTGCTCGTTCACCACACCCGCAAGGAGGGGGCGGAGGATGTGTTCGACACCATCTCCGGCACCAATGGCATCTTGGGGGCGGCAGACGGTGCTTTCGTTTTGCACAAGGACAAGCGCACGAGCGGGGACGCCATCCTCGATGTGGTGGGACGTGACCAGCCGCAGATACGGCTTCACCTGCACTTCGACTCTCCCCATAGTCTCTGGCAAGCGACGGAGGTGGAAACGGAGCTGTTCAAGGAGCCGCCGAACCCGCTGTTGGAATTTCTTTCCCGGCTGGTAAATGAAGAAAATCCACTGTGGAGCGGCACGGCAACGGAGCTGGCGCAGTGTCTTTCGAAGATGGACAGCGCACAGGTTATTTCAATTGATGATTCAACCAAGCAAGTAGAAGTAACTGATAATGTATTTAGAGTTGATGATGAATTATTATGTCAAGTTTTCAATGGAAACAGCGTAAAACGATGCGAAATTAAAATTACTGCATTGATAACATCATCAACAGAAAGTGCAACATATCAATATACCAATATATCAAGCTCTGATAAACTTATTGCAGGTGATACCCTTGTTAGAACAAGCAATATTGCAAATGCAAACAGAAATCAATACATCAAATTATCACCCTACAACGGTGCAATAATAGACGTTATAAACAACAGCAATGTATCTGCAAGGTTAGGTTGTTTGAGTGGTATAACAAGCCCTAAATTTGGCGTTTTAAGCAGTTACGGATTGTTTGCAAAGAACGCATATTTGGAAGGTGCTTTTGCAACATCTTCAACACAATTTAATGTAGACGGAAGCGGACATATCGCAAATAGGGCAATACAATTTGATGCGAACGGAAATATAACTTTCAGCAATAGCGTTAAATTGAATTGGCAGAATGATATAAACAGCGCAACAACAACCATTAACAACAAAATTGAAAATCTTGAATTGTCTGCAACAACTGTTTCGTCAGCCGTAACAGAGTGCAACAATAACTACTACGAATTAAGTAATAAGGTAGGTAACAAACTAACTTATATTGACAGTACAGGGATTTATACTGGCACATTGGCTGCAAATCAGATTGTAACAGGCACGCTTAATTCAAGCCTAATTAACACAGATGAAATATTATCTAATGGTGATGCGTGGGCTTTGAAAAAAGATGGAAGCGGCTACCTTTCCAACAAAAAAATTGAATGGGACGCAGCAGGAAATCTGACATTGAAATTAGGTACAAAAAAAGAATTTAAAACTGTTGAATTGGATGATTACGAAACGACATCATTTATATTAGATTTGAATGACGGATATAATTTCGTTTTTACCAAAAACACAGATAACAATGAAAGAACAATTGAGTTACCAACCGATAAATCATTAGACGGAATAGATGTTGAGTTAGTTTTCAGAGGTAACCCAGGTATCATATATGTAACAACCAATAGAAGTTACGGATTTAAATACAATGCTGCATGGGTAAACAAAGTACCGGAAGTGACGACCTTTTTGGGAGGATATGCATCCGGTTTGCTCCGTGTCGGTGACACCAAGCAAAGTCCGGCTGATAGGCTTTGGCTATGAATGGAACTCCAATCCGTTGCCATAGAGAGAACCTGCAAGGCTCCACTTCGCTTCACTTTGTAGGTTCTCACAACGGCAACGGTTTTCGGGGATGTGCATCTTCAAGACGGTCGGAATGCTGGGTTACGCGGACTTTCTGAGGAATATGTTTGAGATGACCTGTTAGAACTAATCTTTTCCCTTGGAGTCATTGTCAGGAAAGTATTGAAAACCATTGGAGCTTCTTGGTCCAACTCGTTTTGTACGTGCAAAAGTACTGCGGACGGGAGAAACGTCAAGTGCCGCTGAAGCTTTTGGACGGAGAACTTTACGGCAGCCTTCCACAATTTGTACCAAATTGGGTATTCCGTAAAGTTCTCTGTCCTCACACTTGCCTTATTCTCCCTGGTGTCCGCAGTGTAAGAAGGCACGAAAAAACGGTTTTCCCGACCAAGAAGCTCTAAAGGGCTTCACAAGAGGGAGAAGAATCGGAATCGCAACCATCTAAATTGTTTTGACTATGGATTATCCCGAATTATCCGGAGCTACCATCTCCGAACGTGACAAGGCTTTTGCCCAAGAGTTCGCCAACTTTGTTAATGGCAGTATGTGCTCACCTGACCAGACTGGCAGGGAACTGACCAGGGCGCACCGCTACCTGCAACAGCAGATGTTCAAGGTATTTCTCGGCTTCATGAAGCAACTGGCATACAACTATCAGCAGGGAAGATACGATGACCGCAACGAGTGGGCATCACGGCTGTCCGCAGAAGCCTATCAACGGCTCATCGAGTGTGACTTGATTTTTGACCCCGAATTTCCAAACTCTAAATGACAAGACAATGGACGAATATGACTTTCCCGAATACGGCAGACAATGTGAGTTGATAACCCCTTGGCGTGGCTACCACCGGGGGACTATCGTAGCTCTCTCTGAACATGGCTTCGTGGTTCAGTTCAGCAGTGGCGCAGAAATAGATGTTTATAAAGACGAAATAATTTTGGATTGATATGTGCAGACTTATGACAACACAGTTGGAGGAAGCTTTGAAAGGCTTTCCTCTCTATTCCCAGGACGGCAAGGGAAAGGACGCTATTTGCCGTGCCATCTTTGCGCTCGGTGGAGTGCGGTGGTTCATCCTTGAAGGTGAAAAGGAAGGAAACGACACCATCCTTTTCGGTATCGTAATCGGACTGATGGAGGACGAGTACGGCTACATTTCTTTGAATGAACTTTCGGACATTGAGTTGGATTTGACCAAACAAGGCTTCGGCAAGCTGCAAGTGAGGCAGCAGGAAGACTTTCGTCCGGTTCCGCTGAAGAAATTACGCGACAGCCGATTGCAGGAGTTCCTTGCAAGAATGGGTTATTGAACGTATGGTTTGTAACAAGAAAGTGCCCTGCCATATCCATCACGGACTTGGCAGGTCTGTATGTAGCTTTATGTCTTATGAGAAATAAAAATGTATTCAGTATTGCAGCCTTGCTTGGCTGGACTGTTTCTGTGAAGTATGAAGATGGTAGTCTTTTCTTCGACTTCCATCGGAAAACCACCAGCGGCGTTCCGTTTTCCTTCACCGCTGAAATGAAGGATAGAAAGTTGGAGAACCTTATCAAGGAAATTGAATCCTTCGTGGATGCCATTGACCCGGAAACTTGTGCCAGGGAATGGATGATTCAGTCAGGTGCTATGCTTCCTTCCCGGTACCAGCAGGCGGTAAACGACATGGATGCCATCCGGGCTGATGCGTGGCTGCTGGTTTGCGAACTGAGGGAAGCTGACGAAAAGTCATTGCTGGCAGGCTTGCCCTGGAACCAATGGAACTGACCTCGCATTCTACTATTCAAAGACAGCCTTCTACCGAGATGTGCTGTCTTTGAATTTGCGCCCTTTTTTGGGGAGACCTGCCGCTTTATAGGTAAGTAGGTCGCTTCCCTGGAATACGATGCCTCTTTTATCTGTATGGATCCGGATAAAAGGAAGCGGACGTTCCTCATGTCTGATGTAGTCATAGATGGTACACCGGTGGATGCCGAGGAAGATACAGGCTTCCTCCACAGAATATCTTTTTTCTGGAAGTATTACAATCGTTTGTATTTGCTGTATATAGGTCATAAGTATTCTTTTTGGTTGTAAAATTACTTATGATGATCCTTTCTTGCAATAGGTAAAATCTGTGATAATGAGGGATATTGTGATGTTTTGAAAGATTTTGTATTACTCATTACTTCTTGCCAATGTGAGTTTGGTATTTTCCGAATGATTTATATGGGAATGACTTGCCAGTTCTGTTTATGGGATGTATAAGTTTAGAAACAGGATTGATAAAGACGGTGAAAGTTCTATTTTATCATCTATGCCTGCGAGGATATTTTTTTGCAAAGGTATTGCTGTCATCACCAAACGTCAAATCCCTTGTAGAAAATCTTCCTCAAACAAGTTGAGCGTATTTTCTGCCCTGAATTTGCCTTATTGGCTGCCAGCACTCTGATAAAAGCAAAAAATATCCCTTCGGACAAGCTGAAAAACAGCAAAACAGAAGGGAAAAAAATCAGAGCATATGGCACAGATTGACAATAACCTCAAGAAGCAGTTGGCAAAACCTCAGACATGGTTCTGCAAGTATTTCCCCAAGCGCATTCGCAACGTCGGTGAAAAGGAAATTGCCGACAGACAGATGGTGTACAATTTTAAAGACGGAAGAAGCTTTGAAGCGGTAGTGCAAATGACCGCAGCAAGCATGCAGGAACAATACGGCGAATCCTGCAAGGATATTGTATTCGTTCAAGTTCCGGCATCCACAAGTTCGAAGAACGAACTCCGTTACAAGGCTTTTTGTGAAAGGGTTTGTGAACAGACCGGAGCCATCGACAGCTATGAACATGTAAGGGTAATCGGCGGACGGCTTGCCATTCATGAAAACCGAAAGATGGAAAAGGAAATCCGCAAGGTACATATCATTGATTTTGATGAAGAATGGTTCAGCGGAAAAGCCGTAGTGACATTTGATGATGTTATCACTCGCGGTATTACATGGGCTACCTATGCCGACCAGTTGGAGAAATTGGGCGCACATGTTATCGGGGGCATCTTCCTGGCTAAAACTCACTATAAAGTAAACAGATAATGAAGCAAGGATTTACGATAAAGGAGGCTTCCATTGCCTTTACAGGGCATCGGAATATTACACTCGAACAGAAAGACAAGTTGAGAGAACGGCTCAGAAAGGTCGTTTCTTTTGCTTACAAGGAAGGAAAGTACCAATGTATTTGTGGGATGGCTTTGGGTTTCGACATGCTCTCAGCGGAGGAAATTCTTTCCCTCAAAGCCCGCCTTCCTTATCTGCAACTGATAGCTGTTGTGCCATTCAGAGGACAAAGCAGCTGTTGGAACTTGGCAGAACAGCAACGCTATGACCATATACTTGCCAAGGCAGACAAGGTGATTGTGTTGAGTGATACTTATTACAAAGGGTGTCTGCTCAGACGAAATGACTTCATGCTGCAGCATTCCAACTTTGTGATTGCCTATTATGACGGAAAACAGAAAGGAGGAACTTATTATACTTGCCGCGAGGCTCGGAAGAGGGGGATGACTGTCGTCAATCTCTTTTCTTAATGCCGAACATTTTGCTGATTCCGACAAAAACCGCCGAAAACATTTTGCTGATTTCGACATGTTATGTTTTTGGGAGAGAGCATTAAGTTACAACTAAGTCTACTGAAATACTCAAGCGAAACATTTATGAATGAAAGTTTGGATGGATTTTTCTGCTTGCCTGCATACATGACGGGATTGTTTTAGATGAAGACACATGAGTCTGCTCATGGGTAATTTATAGACGATACAAAGCGAAATCCTTATCTTAAAACCAAAGATAGAATTTCGCTTTGTATTTCTTTTCTGAAAACAGACTTGGACTGGGTGGTGGGAGTCCAAGTCTGCAGGTTGTTTCAGAGGGTGCATAGGACATGCCAGCAATCAATGATGGATTGTCCGGAATACTTAGGGCGATAGACATTGCCCGGATTCAGCGGCTTGATATAGCCGCTTTCCCTGTATTTCCGGAGTGTCTTGTAGCTTATGCCCAGCTCGGCGCATACACGTTTGACGGAATAGACCCCATTCGGGTCGCATGTAGGTTTCATTTCTCTCATAAGCATTAAATTGTTAGATTGACTTTTCCCAATGGCGGAAGCATCAAGGCTGGTAGTTGTTCGAACTGTCCTGATTCAGCATTCCGTTCGTTTTCATGTAGCTGATATAGCTTTTGGCTGTCCTTTCCTTGATGTCCATCGCCTGCATCAGTTCGGTTACGAGTTCAGTGTACGTGATTTTCTTCCGGCTTCGGAAGATTTCTTTTATGATGCCCTGTAACTCCTCCTTTTTCCGTTTCTCCTTGTCTTCGGCCGGCTTTTCACCGGCAGATACGTGCATATCCTTCTGTTTGTCCCATGTGAAAAGCAGCATGGGTACATCCAACGGACTGCCGTCACGGACTTTAATTGCCTTGACTACGGAATAGGCGGGATTCTCATCCTTCTCAATGGAGAGGATGGCTGCCGCTTTTCTCTGCAGCTCCGAGCCGATGTGCCCGCGCAGTTTTATTCCGTTGGGCACAAAATGCAGCACACAGATGATGCAGGTTTTGTAGATTCCGGCCAGGCGGTACACTTCATCCACAATGGCAATGCTTTCCGCTTCGTCATTGGCCGAACGGATAAGGTCTGCAATGCCATCCAGTACAACGAGGTGGATTCCTCCGTGCCTGTGGTAATACAAATCCATGCTGTCACGGATCATGCTGATACGCTCCTTTCTTGACATAGGGGCCAGATAGAACGTATGGTAAAAATCCGGTGGTGCAGGTAATCCGATACGTTTGATTGTCTTGCTCAGATTCTTGAATAACTGAAACTCAGACTGCTCGGTATCATAGTGCAACACGGCCTTGTCAGAGTAGTTTGGTGAGACTTCAAAGCCAAGCGTGTCGATGTTTTGTGTGTCGTCAGCAAGTGTACCTGCAATCAGGGCTGATACGAAATTGCTTTTTCCGGTACCTTCACCACCTGTTATACATAGAAGGTTGTCGTAGGTTCCAAGCGGTACTCCGTTGACGGAAACCACTGTTTTGGAAGATTCGGGAGGATTGTTGTAGTCCATTTCGCAAGATTTTAAAAGCATCATAGTTTGTGAGTAAAGCTTCTCCAGCATGGAGGTAATCAGTTCCTGAAAGTCCGCTGCACTTTTTCCGGAAGCAAAGTAATCGGAAATATCCTTGTCTCCCTTTACTCCGGATATAGGCAGTTCCATTCTGAGTACATGAAACGAGGATAATTCATCCATGCGTCTGGCAGATTCGTTCCGGCCTGTATCGTCCATATCGTACAGAAAGACAATATGACGGAACTTACGGTCAAACATCTCAATCAGTGAAGTGGGTATGGCGGCCGTTTCACTGTTGAAACAAACGGCATTGAATCCTTTGGAGGCAAGTGACATTACATCCTTTTCTCCTCCGGTGATAAAGACCATGTCCCCCTTGTTGGGTAGCTGTTCCAGACCGAAACAGTACACCTCAGGCATCTCTCCTCCATAAAAGAACCGCATATTCTGATTTCGAGGCCGGTATACCTTGGTAAATCCCATGCCCATGTAAGCAAACATGGGTTCTGTTGCAGATGAACTGATTTTATAAATTTTATTGGAACGGTTGTAGCCTTCAAATGACTTTAAGGAATGTACATTGTATCTTTCTAAAGTATCCGGCTTGATTCCATATTGCTGCCAGTATGCAAGTTCAGCAACTGAAAAGGGTTTAACCTCTGTATGGTAGTCCTTTCTTATTGGATTGTCATTCTCATTCATAATGATACGTTTTTCTACTGCCTTTTTACGAGCAGGCATATCGTTGTTTCCTGTGTGGACTATGGTGAGGTTCAGGTCCGATACAATACGGTTGATGATAGCGACAAAGTCTCTTTTCACATCCAAACCGTAAAGCATGCCGACGAACCAGAAGCAGTCTCCCGAATATTCGTTATTTCCGAAATCCTTCATCTTGAACACTTGAGCACGCCGGTCATAATAGATATTGCACGAAGCAATCCGGTCTTTGTAGAGCGGATTCCTGAAATTTTTTCCGGGTCTCACCGGAAAGTTGATGTAATGTTTGAACACGGCAAGCCCGCGACTTGTGCGTTCCAGTATATCTTCCTTGTCTATCATTTGGTTTCAGCTGTGCATTTGTTCAGAAGAATCCCGTCTTTAAAATCAGACAGTCGTTTGAGTGCTTCCTCCTTCGCCATACCCGGAATCTTTATGCGGAAACACTTTATTGCCATGAACAGGGAACTATATGAAAAACGTACGCCACCGGTTTCGGTATATCTGAAACTGATGGAACCTCCTTTCCGCCATCTGTACAGCGTAGATTCTGAGATACAGAAGATAGTCATCAGATCCTTGGTGCTTATTTCCAAGGCATCGTCTATATCCCGATACAACTCTGTTGTGCGCTCCATGTAGCTTTCAATCCGGTTGAGCTGTTCAACCAGTTTCTGAAAAGCAATGCTGTCTATCGTTATCACTTCCATACTATTTGTTCTTTAGGTTCTTGATTTGCAGATTGTCTTTTCCCAATATGTCAAGGTATTCTTTCAGTTGTTGTGGGCTGGAAACGTTGATATTGAGGTTGATTCGGCAGTCTTCTTTACTGCGTCTTTCTTCTGGGGAAAGTAAATCGTACCAATTCATATCCAAAACCTTGCAAATGTTGCTGATTACATCAAATCTTGCCTTGGTTTTACCAGTCTCAATCTTTGAAATTACAGAGGCGCTAACGCCCACTAAACCAGCTACATACTCTTGTGAAAAACCTTTCAATTCACGTTGCTTTCTTAGCATTGTTCCTATATTTTCCATAAATATAAAGTTAGTAGCTTCTAAGCGGCAATTATCTTTCCCCAACAGGCAAATTCTTGTCTGTTGGGCACAAAATATTTCCGTAGAAGCAAGTTCAACAAAAAATTTAGGGAAATAATATAAGAGACATAAAATCAACAGGAACAGTAGTGAATTGGCGTCAAAAAGTGCCATTAGCATCACTATATGAGCTAATGTTCAACTATTGCCGAATAGGAGATAGTCAATAGGTAAGGTCTGTATAAACTATATTTTGAAAAGCATAGATGTCTCAAGAAAGCCTTTTCATAAACATCTACATGAATTCTTTGGCAAAGCCTTCCGGATGATACAGATATTGTATGGTTCCAAATGATTAGCCATAACTGGGAGATGACTGATATAAGTTTTTGGCAGTAAGACGTTGTTTGTGAATGTAGTCATTGGTGCAATGCCACACACAGTCTCCGTTAGTGCAAGGTGCAAGCCTATATATATAAATAGGCTCGCACCTTGCACTAAAAAGTGTAGCAGTGGAATGGCTGAAAATATTTATTATAAAGCATTTGGCAATGTGTTCGTTTTTTAGTATCTTTGAACCGTGATAAGATGATGACATAGGCATTCAAAAGGGTTTCAAAAAGCCTTCAGAAATGTGCTACAATTTTGCTACATTTGTTCTTTACCTTGATGTTATAACGCTGATATACAGAGAGAATAGGCTGACAAGTTCAGAAACCTGTCTCTCCGCTGAAATAACCGGACAAAACCGGACAGTAAGCAGACAAGTCCCACAAATTCAATGATTTGTGGGACTTTTTTTATCCCCTTGTGTCTGCCTTAAAGTACACCTTTTCGCCCCTAAAAGACAAAGTTCGGAACCTAACTCGTACCCCCGACAAACAAAAACGGAAAGGGGGTACAGATTGTCCGAAATTGGCGAAGTCCTGTCGTTATTTGGCTTGTCTGCATAGAACTCATTTTTAGAGAATTACAATAGTTTTGCAACTTAAAAAGTGAGTTATGAAATCGACATTCAACATTTGCTTTTACGCAAAGAAAGACAAGCAGAAAGCCAACGGTGCGTACCCCCTTTTCGCCCGTATCACAGTGGACGGCGTGGCGAGCCGTTTTAACACCAAGCTGGACGTGCTACCCTCTATTTGGGACGGCAAAATGGGCAAGGCTACCGGACGTACTTCGGAAGCCAGCCGCATAAACCGTATGCTGGATGATATAAACGCATCCTTGAACACCATTTACCACGAAATGCAGCGGCGTGACAAATACGTGACTGCCGAGAAAGTGAAGAACGAGTTTTTAGGTCATAGCGAGAGCCACGAAACAATCCTTTCATTGTTCCAAAAGCACAATGACGATGTGAAGCAGCTTGTAGGCATATCCAAGACGATAGCGACCTACCGCAAGTATGAAGTGACCCGCCGCCACCTCGCTGAATTTATCCAAAGCAAGTACAACGTATCGGACATATCCATAAAGGAGATAAGCCCGATGTTCATTACCGATTTTGAGTTGTATTTGCGTACCGCCTGCAAGTGCGGCTACAACACCACCGCCAAGTTCATGCAGTTCTTCAAGCGTATCATCATCATCGCCCGTAACAACGGCATACTGGTGGGCGACCCTTTCGCCAGCTACAAAATCCGGCTGGAAAAAGTGGACAGGGGTTATCTGACAGAGGACGAGATTAAAATTATCCTTAAAAAGAAAATGGTTTCCGAACGGCTGGAACACGTCAGGGACTTGTTCGTCTTTTCCTGTTTCTGCGGTCTGGCATACAGCGATGTCGCCAATTTGCGGCAGGAGAATATCCAAAGTGTATCTTTCGTAATCCAGGCAAATACTGGTGCAGAAGATAACAGCGGCGTATCAGAAGAAGAAGTAAAAGGACTGATCGCAAAAGCAATGAAAGATTTTGCAGCATCATTAATGGCAACAGAAGAATAAGAAAGGTGGACAAACAAAATGGCAAATGGAATTGAAAGAATGATTGCCGACACCTTTATGGAGATGGCGCAGGGACTGGAGACAGGAAGCTTCGGAAAGCGCCCGAAAGTTGCACTGACCGGAATGGGAAGCGAACATGGAGAAGCAAACTCTATGGCAGCGGCAATTGAAGCGGCAAAAGACGGAATTGATGTATATTATATCGGAACATTAGAAGCAGAAGGCGTAACAACTGTCAAAGTGGCAAACGATGAAGAAGGCCATGATAAGATGGAAGAAATGCTGAAGAATGGAGAAGTAGATGCAGCAGTAACCATGCACTTCCCATTCCCGATCGGAGTATCTACAGTAGGACGAGTAGTGACACCGGCAAAGGGAAGAGAGATGTTCGTAGCAAATACAACAGGAACATCCAGTGCATGCATTTACCGTGCGGCGTGGCGCCTCGAACCGGGGACGGTA
>OHAJ01002827.1_pt1 | contig 11453 bp, 11 predicted proteins | sample 1577101 | NCBI WGS metagenome assembly OHAJ01 (sample SAMEA3541531, study PRJEB24748) | human gut metagenome | biome: human gut; feature: human-associated habitat; material: faeces | place: China | collected 2012 | reverse complement strand
TGATAGAGAAGAAAGAAATTGAAGGCGGTATCGAGTTCAATCTTTCGGGTGAGGATGTCGGTTTTGTAATCGGCAGAAGAGGTGAAACACTTGACTCACTTCAGTACCTTACAAGCCTTGTTGCCAACCACTCTGACAACAGCTATTTTAAGGTAACTATTGATACCGGAAACTACAGAGAAAAAAGAGAAAAGACTCTTGAAATTCTCGGTAGAAAGCTTGCTTTCAAAGCTGTTAAAACCGGCAGAAAGACAAATCTTGAGCCAATGAATCCTTATGAGAGAAGAATTATCCATTCTGCTCTTCAGGGAAATAAATTCGTTGAGACAGTCAGTGAGGGTGAAGAGCCTTACCGTCATGTAGTGGTAAAATTAAAAAGAAATTAATAATATGACTGCTTCATTGCAGATATGAAAAAAGAATGTTATTCTAGGTGAAAGCGTGAATAACACGTAACTTTGCGTGTGTACTTTTGCCTGGAGTAACATTTTTATTTTACGGAAAGTCTTGTATATATACCAGAGAGATTACATACTTGCAGAAAAAAATAACAGTAGTCAGTGTGATTTTCCTGTTATGTATATAAGATGACAGAATTATTGTAACAGTCTACTGTTCCGCAGGGGCGGAACTATTATAGAACAGGCAAGTGAGGAGAAAAAAATGGAAACAACAATCGCAGCAATTTCCACAGCCATGAGTGCGTCCGGAATCGGAATCATCCGTATCAGCGGCGAGAATGCCATGGATGTGATTTCCCGTATCTACAGATCAAAAGGCGGGAAGAAAAAAATAAAAGAAGTTCCGACTCATACCATTCATTATGGATATATTTATGATGGAGAGGAACTGATTGATGAGGTTCTGGTAATGATCATGCATGCACCGAGGACTTTTACAGGAGAAGATACAGTAGAAATAGACTGTCATGGTGGTGTATATGCTATGCAGAGGGTTTTGGATACAGTGCTGAAAAATGGTGCCGAAATTGCAGAACCAGGAGAATTTACCAAACGTGCCTTCCTGAACGGACGGATGGATCTGTCCCAGGCAGAGGCTGTTATGGATGTTATACAGGCGAAAAATGAATATGCGCTTCGCAGTTCCATGGATCAGTTAAGAGGTTCTGTGCAGAAAGCAATCCGAGATATCAGAGAAAAGCTGATTTATCACATTGCATATATAGAATCGGCACTGGATGATCCGGAACATATCAATCTGGATGGATATCCCCAGGAACTTCTGGGAGTTGTGGATAATGAACAGAAAGAAGTGAAGCGCCTGTTGAAAACTTCTTCTGACGGAAAGACCCGGCTCGGTAGGCTGCGCTGGCAATGGCGCTCTGACCGGCGCTGCGCTTTATCTGTGCGATTGAAAAATGATAAAGTGCTATCCTTAGTCACCGCCTTTCTCCTGCCCGGAAATACGGGCGTGGTTCTCTGTGGCAGACCGGATGAAATGCTCCGCCTGCGGCAGATTCAAAATGCTTTCCATGAGGGAATAAAATTCCGCTTCGGATAGCTCCTTTGTCTGTGGTGCAATGCTCTCAATAGCTGCCCCACGGGTAATCAGCCGGTGCGTCCTCTGTTTCCGGGAACCGCTTTCCAGATACGCCTGCCGGTTTTTCAAACGCTGCATTTTCCGTTTTTCCCGTTCCAGCAGGACAGTGGTTTTTTCATATTCCTGCTTCAACTGTTCCAAAGATTTTTCCATGTTCTCACATCCTTTGCTGATAAGATAAAGAAAGACCATCCGCAGACAGTCCGTGTGTCAGTGCTTCTATAAAACCCGATGAAAAGGGAAAACCGCAGAGCGGATTTCTCTTTGCGGCGAGTACACAGGGGATAGCCGCTTTAGCGGCGCAAGGGGGTGTAGCCACCTTGTCGGAGCGAAGCGAACGCAGACCTCGGATTGCTGATTTTATCAGCGGCAGAGGTAAGCTCCGCAGGACGCACGATACATGGTCTTTAGACTATGTATAGAAGTGCGCCCTTAGTTCCTAAGGGATTTTGCCGTTTCCGGCAGTCTTGTCCTTTTTCTTGGAACGCTTGGAAAGATACTTCGGGCAGTCAACCACAACCGCCCGGAAGCTCTGTTTACATTCGTGCTGGCATTTCCGGCACAGTTCGTTGTAAGTGATACGGCTGCGGTCATTTAAGAAGAAAGACCATTCCAGCCGCCGCTTGTTGCTCATTCTTGCCATAACCGGCTCCTTTCTCCGTTTCTATCTGATGTACGCAGATAGGCTGTTTTGGTGTAGCGTTTCGGTATCATTTTTAAGTTTTTTTCCCTCTGTATGCTCCTTTGGAAAGTGCGGCAGTATTGCAGTCAGGGAATGATACCTCACGCTTATTTGTCGCTTCTCGGTACGGTTTCGGAGCCTTTTGCCATCCATTCAAAGAAAGCAGTTTTGCTGACCTTGATAAGCCTGCCACTGCGGAACGCCGGAAAGCCGCCGTCGTCAAAGACTTTTCCTATATCGCTGATGCTTGTCCATTCGTTTTTCTGATAAGCGCCGTTCACGCGGAATTGCGGGTCATATTTTGATATTCGGTATTCCTTCACGGGAGCACTCTCCTCTGTCAGGCCGTTTCAAAGCTGAGGAAGTTTTTGTATTCTCTGCCGCATGAGCAGCAGGCAAGGGAGACCCATATCCAGCTAAAGGCGTTGTCCGGCTCCGGAATATCCAGCGTCTCCAGTTCCTGACGGCCGGGGTACTCATAGGCAAGCCGGACAGCAAAATGCTTTCCCTGACATTTCACGCAGCGTATCTCTTTCTTCGCTGCAAGCGCAGGGTTTACCGGTGCATTTGTACAGGCGTCATAGCCGTCCAGAGCGCTGTCAAAGACGGAAATCGTCTGGCCGCACCGGCTGCATTGCGCGTCCAGAACGACGCCTTCATTCTCGGAAAGTAAATACATCTTGCCGAAAACGGACTTTCTAACATCTCCACCGGCGCGCAGGGAAAGATCCGATACGCCGCAGCAGACAAGCATTCCGGTCGTAAAACAGGCATCGGCAGATTCTCGGGTGCTTATGGGCTGATACTTTGACCGTATTCTCTTCGGGATCATGCGCACGCTTGCTTTTCCTCTGTTTTACCGTCTATCGCGCTTTCGCTTTTTCGATCTCTTTTTCCGGAAACGGCGAGACAGCATCAGGTATGACAAAAAGCCTACTTCCGCGGCCAGCAAGGCGATCAGCCACCAGCCGACTTTTAGAACAAAGAAGATCATCAAGCTCACACTGGGAATCAGAGAAATTATTTGCCAAGTATACGAATCGCTCTGCATGTCTGGTCGGGGGTCATTTAAGGCGTTAGGCGCCCGCGCGCCAAAGGTAATCGTCATCACAATGAGACAGGCAGCCATCTCGCGCGGCAAGGGACGCTGCACAATGAGTACAGCAGCAGAATTCAGAGCGCAGAAGCCAAAACCGGCACAGATAATATGCTCATTCTGTATTCTTTTCATATCGGAACGTCTCTCCAAGGAAGCCTCTATTGCTTTTTAAATAACAGTATATTCCAAAATGAATTTTTCGGTTCAGAGCTCACTCCTTCATACACAATATTACTATCCAAAGATGTTGAAATCAACATAAAGCCGTGTGAAATCACAACGAAAAAATATAATTCGGCAAACAATTCTCTAAAAAATTGCAAAAAAGAACGCCTTTTGCTTTCGCAAAAGGCGTTCCTTTTTGGCGGAGAAGCCGGGATTTGAACCCGGGCTGCGATTACTCACACTACTCCCTTAGCAGGGGAGCCCCTTCGGCCACTTGGGTACTTCTCCATGTCAAGCTCGTATGCAGTTAAGAAAACTGGCGGAGAGAGAGGGATTCGAACCCCCGGTACCTTTCGGTATCACTGGTTTTCAAGACCAGCGCCATCAACCGCTCGGCCATCTCTCCATAATGGAACCAGCTTTGTTAGCATACCACGTTTCCACCGCTTTGTCAAGAGGGAATTTACTTTTTTTCGGGAAAAGTGTGCGGCGCGCGGCATTACGGCAGCTGTGCGCCGTCCAGGAGCGCCAGAATTGCGTCGCGAACGACAGCGCTCATGGTCGGAAAAGCGGCTGCGCATTCATGCGCCGTTTCCTCGGTCGGCAGGCTCACCATCAGCGTAATGGTCGGCTGCGTCGGGTTGTCGCAGGCGGTCGTCAGCCACTCCGAGTCGCTCACCTGCAGCACGCTGCACCCGTCCGGCAGCTTCTTTTCCGGCGTGTGGCCGCTGCCCAAGGTGGACAGCAGGAGCAGATAGACCTGATTCATGCACTGCTGCCAGCGCTGCTGGAGGCAGTTGATGCGTTTGCCCGTCGGCAGGGCGAAAGTGATGTCCAGCAGGACGTTTCGGCGGTCGACGATGCGCAGGTGCAGCCCCTTTTCGCCGTTCGGGAGATCGAAAATCTCCACCGCCGCCATCTGTTCCGCCGCGAACCGCTCACGCCACTGCGCCGCGCCGCTGTCAATCAGCCCACGACGGCTGACCGGAATGTGCATCTCGAAGCTGTTGAGCAGGTAGCGTCCCGCGTCGGTCAGTTCGAGCGTCCCGCCGGATGTGTCGCCCTGACGACGCAGTTTGCCCTCGCTCTCCAAATCCGCAATCGTCAGCTGGAGGGTGATGTAGTTCATCAAGTCGGTGTCGGTCATGACAATCAGCAGCTGCTGGTCGGTCATTGCGCCGACGGTTTTGAGGGCATAGAGGATGAGCAGCCGGTTCTCGGCATCAGGGATAATTTTGCGCTGCACGCGGCATCAGCCTCCTTCCCTGCGGATTTTTTCTACCATAATAATACTGCGCTTTTGACGCAGAGGGTTTCGCGTCTGCGGACGCGAGGAGGGGCTTTCCGCGCTCCCCCTCCACCCCTTCGGGCGCCGTCACGCTTGGGGTACATCCCGCTTTTTATTCTGCGAATTTACGAAAACACCCCCTCCGCCAGTGGCTGAGGGGATGCGCTTGTCGGCAGAAAGTCCGCGCCGGCGGCACTTGCCCCATTGCAGACCTTTCCGCAGCTGATTGTCCTGAATGCCCCCTGACGCTTACGCGAGGAAGGGCTTGATCTCGGCCAGCAGGTCGTCGCAATCGTCGGAGTAAATCTCCATCGTCACAGGCTTGCTCCAGTCGAGGGAGAAGATGCCCAGAATGGACTTAGCATCCACAACGTGACGGCCGCTGCGCAGATCCATGTCATACGGATACGCGCCAACGATCTGGACGAACTTGGCACCATCGGTCATCAGGTTCAGCTTGATGTTCACGGACTTCATAGGTGAACCACCTCCTTCTTTTTGTCCGAATATAAGTATACTATTTCCCTGCCAAAAATGCAAGGGGGGACGGATTTTTTTCCTGCCTTTCGGGTGATTTTCGCCATTTTGCAACGGAAAGCGGCTGATTTTTGTCCTTTTCTCATGCAATTTTGCCTGTTTTGTCCATGGTGATACTCCTTCGGCGGATGATTTCGCGCATTTGCACAAAAACCGAACTTTTTTTATTTTGCCCTCTTCCATCATTCGTAGATTTGTGCTATAATACGATTCAGGCATCGCCGGATTTTTTATTTTGCCTGATTTGCTCCGGTGTGCCCGAAAAAACCGTACCATTTCCATACGATTCCCGGATGATTCAGGTGCATCGGGATTCGCATTCGACCACCGATAAAGGAGCGATACCCCCGTGGACAAAATCCGCCGCAACGAGCGCATGAGCGCTATGATGAAGATTCTTGCCGCCAAGCCGAACCGCATCTTCACGCTTTCCTATTTTTGCGACCTCTTCGGGTCTGCCAAATCGACCATGAGCGAGGATATTGATATCCTGCGCGACGTTGTGGCGCACTTCGGGTTGGGCGAGCTGGAAACGGTCACAGGCGCGGCGGGCGGCGTTCGCTACCGCACGAAGGTTCGCCGTCCCGAAGCGCGCAAGTTCATCGGCGACCTCTGCCAGCAGCTGAGCGAAGAAGGGCGCGTTCTGCCTGGCGGCTTCCTCTATTACAGCGACATTCTCTCCACGCCCGAAATCGTCACCCGCATGGGCGAAATCATGGCGACGGAATACTATGCCGCCGCGCCGGATTTTGTGCTGACGATGGAGACGAAAGGCATCCCCGTCGCCTTCGCCACTGCAAACGCGCTGGGCGTGCCGCTGGTAATTGCGCGCCGTTCCTCCAAGGTCTACGAGGGCAGCGCGGTCAACATCAACTACGTTTCCGGGTCGTCCGGCCACATCGAGACGATGAGCCTTTCGCGCCGCGCGGTGCAGGAGGGGCAGAAGTGCCTGATTGTGGACGACTTCTTGAAAGGCGGCGGCACGGCGAAGGGCATGGTCGACCTGATGCGCGAGTTCAATGTCGATGTCGTCGGCATGACGTTCGTGATGTCCACCGCAAAGCCGGTGAAGAAGCGCGTGATGGGCGAAAAGTCGCTGATGGTGATGGACATTGATCAAGAGCACGAAACCGTGCTGGTAAAGCCCGCGTTCTGGCTCAACGGCGACGCTTGACGGTTTGTAAACTTTCTGCAACTTTTTGATGCTTCGGCAGGATTTTCCCCTATTCTGGCGAATTTTTTTGAAGAAGTTCTGATGAAACGCGGTAACCAGTTGGTTGCCGAATAAGTCAGAAATTTCCTGACGTGAAACGTGCAGCGAATCGCTCCGCCCATTCGTTTATTGTGCGAAACAATTCCTCTGCATCATGAAAGCGAGGTTTTCCCCATGTCCAACCTTGAACCCGAACAGGTCAAACAGGCGGAATCCGCCCCCTCCTCCCCCGAAAACGCGCCGGAGTCTGCCGAAAAGAAGGAAGAATCCGCCCTGTATTACACCAAATGGCAGCAGCGCATGATGAAAAAGGGCTACGTCGTCACCCCGAAGGTGAAAAAGCCCGCAAAGCAGAACGCCATTGAGTGGATTGCGACACTTGTCGGCGCACTGCTGCTTGTCCTCCTGCTGAAAGCGTTCGTGGGTTCGCCCGTGGTGGTGGACGGCAACAGCATGTATCCGACGCTGCACAACGGCGAAATCATGATTATGAGCAAGCTGCATTACGGCACGTCGTACTTCTTCAATCAGCCGATTGTGCTGGGCGGCGAGCCGGAGCGCTTCGATGTCGTGGTGTGCCGCTATCCTGACCGCGGCAGCACGAATTTTGTCAAGCGCGTGGTGGGTCTGCCGGGCGATACGGTTCAAATTTCCGGCGGCTACCTGTACGTCAACGGCGTGAAGTACACCGAGAAATTCCTGTCCGCGCGGATGTACAGCGACTATGGCCCGTACATCGTGCCGGAAGGCCATTATTTCCTGATGGGCGACAACCGCAACAATTCCAACGACAGCCGTTCGTCGCACGTCGGCGCTGTGCCGCGGAACATGATTCTGGGCAAGGTGGAAGCCGTGCTGTGGCATCAGATTCCGTCTACGCTGGATGACTGGGGTCTGGCGAACGACTAACTTGTTGATTCTTGCATTTTCTTGCCGGAGGTTCGGACGGGTTGTCCGGCTTCCGGCTTTTGTTATCTAAGGGGGAGTTTTTTATGGCAAAAATCGACTGGGGCGAAAAGCTGGAGCTGAAAATCAGGATGCTGCCCGAAAGCCCCGGCTGCTACCTGATGAAGGACAAAGACGGCACGATTATCTACGTCGGCAAGGCGGTCAACCTCAAAAACCGCGTCCGCTCCTACTTCCGCGACACGGAGCACACGCCGAAAGTCGCTGCCATGATTTCCCACATCGACGACTTCGATATTCTCCTGTGCGACAGCAACCTCGAAGCGCTGTGCCTTGAATGCAACCTCATCAAGCTGCACAAACCGTACTACAACATCCTTCTCAAGGACGATAAGCATTATCCGTACCTGCGCGTCAACCTGAAAGAGCCGTTCCCGCGCCTGACCCTCGCCCGGCGGATGGAGAAGGACGGCGCGAAGTACTTCGGCCCATACATCGGCGCGACGGCGGTTCGGCAGGTCATCGACGCGGTTCGCGGCGTGTTCCCCCTGCGGACGTGCCGGAAGGAACTGCCGCTGAAAACACCCTGCCGCCCGTGCGTCAACTACGAAATCGGCAAGTGCCTCGCCCCGTGCGCCGGAAAATGCACCGAAGAGCAGTACTGGGACATGATGGACGGCGTGCTGGCGTTCCTCGGCGGCGACTACAAGCAGGTGCTGGACGTGCTGAACCGCGAAATGATGGACTACGCGGCAAAGATGCAGTATGAGCGCGCCGCCGTCATCCGCGACAAAATCCGCGACGTGCAGGGGCTGATGGAACGGCAAATCGCCATCCAGACCGACCGGAGCGAGCAGGACATCCTCGCCATTGCACAGGACGGGCTGGACGCCATGATTCAGCTGGTATACGTCCGCGGCGGCCGCATGGTCGGCGGCGACCACTTTTCCCTCCCCCGCGAGGGCAGCGAACCCGCCGGCGACGTGCTGGCAGAGTTCCTGACGCAGTATTATCAGGAGGGCAACCTGATTCCGCGCAACATTCTCGTGCAGGAGCTGCCCGACGGCGCGCAAGCCCAGTTAGAGCAATGGCTGCGGCAGCAGAAGGGCGCAGCAGTGACGCTGGTCACGCCCCGGCGCGGCGAGAAGCACGATTTGGTGCTGCTGGCGGCGAAAAACGCCCATGACGCGCTGGAGAAGCGGAACGCCCGCGCGAGCATCCGCGAAGAACGCACGGTCGGCGCGGCGGCGGCGCTCGGCAAGGCGCTGGGGCTGCCCAAGACCCCGCGGCGCATCGAGGGCTACGACATTTCCAACACGCAGGGCGTTTTGAGCGTCGCGAGCATGGTGGTGTTCATCGACGGCGAACCCGCAAAAAAGGAATACCGCCGCTTCCGCATCAAGACGGTCGAGGGCGCGAACGACTTTGCATCCCTGAACGAGGTGCTGGGGCGGCGGTTCGCGCATGGCTTGCAGGAGAAGGCGGAACGCGAAGAACAGGGACTGTCCCCCATCGGCGGCAAATTTTCTGACCTGCCCGACCTTGTGCTGATTGACGGTGGCCCGCAGCAGCTGCGTTTCGCGCGGCAGGCGCTGCTGGACATGGGCGCGGATGTCGCGATGTTCGGGCTGGCGAAGAAGCAGGAGGAGATTTTCCTTCCCGACCGCGAAGACCCGATTTGCCTTGACCACCACACGCCGGAGCTGCACCTGATTCAGCGCGTCCGCGACGAAGCGCATAGGTTTTGCATTACGCACCACCGCGGATTGCGCGGGAAAGCGAGCATTCATAGCCAGCTGGAGGATATTCCGGGGATTGGGCCGAAGCGACGGAAGGCGCTGCTGACGAAACTGGGGTCGATGAAGGCAATTCGTGAGGCGACGGAGGAGGAATTGCTGAAGGTGCCGGGGATGAATCAGGCGGCGGCGAAAGCGGTCAGAAAATGGGCTGAGGCACAAGAAAAAAAGTAACACGCGGAAAAAGCATGACGAAGCGCTCAACTCAATCGCGCGAAAGGGGTCAAGGGGGGGACTTCGTCCCTTTTCATCTGCCCCTTGCGGGGTCAAGGGGCGGAGTTCCCTTGTGGGGCTTGGGGCAACGCCCCAACTGTTGCTCGTCAAGCCTACTCAAAAAGAGAAGTCAACAAGGTGCAGGCAGCGAAGCGTCCCTGCCAGTAACTTTGCGCATCCGCAGATGCGCTCCCCAACTTGCTCTTTCCATCACCTCAACATTGTCGCGCCCATTGCGCGACCGAGTAGCAGTTCTTTCCTATTTATGTTAGCACATTGCGATACGCAGGGATTTCGCCTCTGCGGAGGAGACGAGGGGGCAATGAAAACAGACGAATGTCTGCGGTCGCCCCCTTGACCCCTTCGGTGTGCACTCCCATGTTTCTTGGTTTTCATTGTTGAAAGTGGAACGCGCCTGCGGGCGCTGCTTCGGGATCGTCCTCGCTAACTTTTTGTGCTGCTGAACTAACCTACTTTGGGCATATCCACCACTTGGGCATCCGCACGGCAAAATCCTCTTGGCAAAATTTTATCAAACCACTTGTCAAACGTATCCGAGTATGATAAAATTCTGTCAGAAAGAAACCAGTTGCGCCAAGTGCGCACGGTTCACGAGAAGGGAGATTTTTTGATGATTCGTAAAGTGGTGGTAGCGGGCGGCGGTGTGCTGGGCAGCCAAATCGCTTTCCAGAGCGCATACTGCGGATTCGACGTGACCATTTGGCTGCGCAGTGAGAGCAGCATCGGGCGTACACAGCCCAAACTTGACCACCTGCATCAGGTGTACATCGACACCATCAACCTGATGGCAACGCCTGACGGTCAAACGCCCGCAAATTGGGCGAACGGCATCGCGGATTTCGACGGCTTCGACCCAAAAAAATGCCTTGAGAAGGTGGAGGCAGCGTACAAGAACACTCACCTCGAACTCGATATGGCGAAAGCGGTTGCAGACGCTGACCTCGTCATCGAGTCGATGGCGGAAAACGTGGAGGATAAAATCAGCTTCTACCAGAAGCTCGCGCCGCTGATGCCCGCAAAGACGGTGCTGGTGACGAACTCCTCCACCCTGCTGCCGTCGAAATTCGCCAAGTACACCGGGCGTCCCGACGAGTACCTGTCGCTGCACTTCGCGAACTCCATTTGGAAGAACAACATCGCGGAAATTATGGCGCAGAGCAAGACCGACCCGAAGGTTTTCGACACGGTAATGCAGTTTGCCAGCGACATCCGCATGATTGCGCTGCCCGTCCGCAAGGAAAAATCCGGCTATCTGCTCAACTCGATGCTTGTGCCGCTGCTGTTCTCGGCGATGGACTTGTACGTCAACGGCATTTCCGACCCGGAGAGCATCGACAAGGCATGGACGCTGGGCACAGGCGCGCCGAAGGGACCATTCCACATTCTGGACACCGTCGGGCTGACGACGGCACACAACATCGTCAAAATGTACCTGAAGATTCCGTCATTCCTCGCGCCGTATAACTTTAAGGGCATGGACAAGATGCTGAAGGAGTACATTGACGCGGGCAAACTCGGACAGAGCAGCGGCGAAGGATTCTTCAAGTACGAAAAATAAAGCTGATTCCGGCGCGGTATGCTCAAATTGTGCGGTATCCGCGCCGGATTTCCGCTTTTTGCGCGGATTTTTGCAGATTCCGAAAAAAGCGCTTGCCAAATGCGAGAAACTGTGCTATACTGAATAAGCTGTTCTATAGACAGCGTGTGGAGACGTATCGAAGCGGTCATAACGGGACTGACTCGAAATCGTGAATCCATGCTGGAAGGCTTCCAATGGCAATCCCTTGATTTTCAAGGCTTGCAGGGCTCTTGGGGCTCGAACTAAATACTTTGTTCTCTCCTGCTGTTCTCTCCAATCTCCGGAGATTCGCAGTGAAGATATTTATGGAGACGTATCGAAGCGGTCATAACGGGACTGACTCGAAATCAGTTGATCCGCAAGGGTCCGTGGGTTCGAATCCCACCGTCTCCGC
>OHAJ01002826.1_pt1 | contig 11455 bp, 10 predicted proteins | sample 1577101 | NCBI WGS metagenome assembly OHAJ01 (sample SAMEA3541531, study PRJEB24748) | human gut metagenome | biome: human gut; feature: human-associated habitat; material: faeces | place: China | collected 2012 | reverse complement strand
TAATTAAAAATCAATCATATAACTGACAAAAATTAATTTTTGTCATCTACTAAAACAAATTTTGGCTTCGAGGTTAAACTTTGCCTTTCGGCACCGTTTTAGTCCTCTATCTCGGCTTGGGCCACAGTAATTTCATTCAGACAGCTAGAACGGTAGGGAAATACTCTAAACAATTTCTAAACAAAATCACTCTTTTGAAATCAGTCGTAATCTCTGTTTCTAACTACAAAGTTAATCATTAAAAAGTTAAACTCCAAATTTCTACTATGTTTAAAAAGCATTGAATGTAGTATTGAAGCTTTTGAACCTTTAAACTATGCATGACTCCCAATCAAGAACAAAATGGCTTAAGACAAATTCGAAGGTTCTATACTATAACTGCATATCGTCATTTCACTTCGTTGCTCGTTCTATGGCGGCTGGAGGAACGTAAAGATACTTTCCTCCGGCAGTGCCGCAAGATACGCGACTGCTGTATCTTTCGCGTTAACGACGAAGTTTTTCTTTGATATTCTGCAGAAAATGCGTAATTTTGTAGTTCAATAAATGCTTATTTCATATGCAAGGATACAGATACGTTGCTTCACACTGTTTAATATTAGTTTTTGTCGTTCTTTGCGGTTGCGGCAAAACTCCCAAACATGCCAATATAGAAGATTCCTCTAATATCTTAACCCAAGAAATTGGTGATGCCGTTAGGGAGATAAATGAATCTTGCCCATATGACGAGGATGTTTATACGACCATGATAGGGGCTGAATTGGATTTCTCAAATAATCTTTTCGTATACAAGTACGAAATAAGAGAATCTCCTGCAAAATATCATATCGATGGCTTTAGAGATGTTACGATTAAAGAGCTTCAGCACAACTTAGATTCAATTGGGATCTCTCGTTTAGAATCAATGGTGAGCGATCAAAATTCTAAAGCCTTTCTCAATGTGCTCTCAGAGAATAATTATGGGCTTGAATTTAGATATGTTGGTCGAGAGTCAAATGATACAGCAATCTTGGTTTTTCCATCAGAAATAATTAAAAGTCTATTGAAAAAATAAACTTATCATTTTCGCACAACTTATACGGTCCATAACTTTGTGGAAAACAACTACAAGTTATGGACTTATCTTTTTCCGACCTCAATTTTAACTCCGTTGAGACGCTTCCGGGCTTCGAGGCTCGTGCAGCGTTCACCGTCAATTCCTCGTCTGTATTCTTAGAGGAAGTGGATATTGTGCCAACCGTGATTGACGGTCGCACTGGCACAACGGCCAGTTCTGCGAATCTATTTTTTCATCGACTGGATGACTTTAACGAATGATTCCGGAAGTCGGACGTTGTAAAGATCCATGGCTTCTGCGAAGAGGGGAGCGATCTCCTCGTCAGAGAAACCGGCGATGCCGCAGCCGATGCGCGTCACATAAAATGTCGTCTGGTCCCATTCCCTGGCCAGCGCAATGAAATTGTCGACGTATGGCTTTATCGTCTCGACTCCTCCCTGCATGGTCGGTATGGCGTATGACTGTCCCTGCATTCCGACACCTTGACCCATAACGGCGCCGAATCGCTTTACCGCAGTTTTGGCCGCGCCTCCAAGATGCATACCGGCGAGATTGCTACCGAATACAAATACCTCATCTTCACCCAACTTTTCAATATTCTCCGGTGTGTACTTCATAATCCAAAATATTCAATATTACAATGACTTAAAGGATGATTTTATTTCGGTTCGTAGCCCTCGTAGTAATAGGATTGGTCTATGCCGTGGAAAATGATGTCGCGGTCATCGGTCTCGTCAGTCAAGGCATTTTGGAGTAAGTAGCGAAGCTCAAGATCGTTAATCGGAGAGCGCTCCATTGCCTGCAAATAAGCTTCACGAGTTATTTTACGCCAGTCTACGACTTTGCCAAGAGAGCGACGAAGCATCATGTCGAGCCAGATGCGTGTGGCTCTTCCATTCCCTTCCATGAAGGGATGGGCAATATTCATCTCAACATATTTGGCAATTATCTCTTCAAACGAGCTCTCCGGCATTTTCTCGATTGCTTCAAGAGCCGGGACGAGATAGAGTGAATTTGCAAAACGAAAACCTCCTTTTGATACGTTTAGTTTGCGAATCTCGCCTGCAAAGGGATATAAACCATCGAACAAAGCCCGATGAATCGTCTGAAGTCCGTAAGTCGTCCCAACTTCAATATCATAAACTTTCTTGGAGGCAAACAATTCCTTTGCCTTTGCGATGCTCAACTTGTCAATCTCGTTCTGATTCATTTATCTAAAAGTTGGATAACTTCTTCTTTTAGTTTCGGAATGTCGTTGATGACGATATTCCAGATGATATGCGGTTCGAGGGTGTCGTAGGCGTGAACCACATAGTTGCGAGTGCCCTTAATGTTTTTAGCGTTGGTTATGGCTATGTCGGCATCAAGTTGAAGAATCTTCGACATTGCTCCGCCGATAATGCCAACATTACGCTCAATAGCCCTCTTGAACATGAGATCATCAAGATAAACTTGATACTGCCGAGGTCTTTGAGTAAGAAAGAACTCAATTTCCTCAATGGCAAGAAGAATATCATGAAGGTATTTCTTAATAGTCCTATCCATAAATCAACCGTTTAGTCTCATTTAATTCTTCTATGAAGTATGGGTTCCTCAGATAGTCTTCGTCAACAAGGTCAATTCTGCGGCCCATGAGCTCTTGTAAGGCAATGTAAAATTCTATTCTATTTTCTCCTGCCACCAAGGGGTCTTCTTCAGGATGAAATGTCGCGGAAAAATCAACGTCGCTGTTTTCGTTGAAACGGGGTGTAAGAATCGAACCGAACACATACAGGGTCTTGACCTTATACTTCTTGCATAAGGCTATAATTTTTTGTAAGTTGTCAGTGATAAGCTGCATTGGCAAAAATCAATATAATATAAGGCAGAAAGGCTACGTAGTGTCTATCAATTATGATAGAACTACGTAGCCTTTCTTATTCGTAGTTAATTACCGAAAGAGGCTTAGTCCTCTATCGCGGCCTGCGCGGCAGCTACGCGGGCGATGGGCACGCGGAAGGGTGAGCAGCTGACGTAGTTCATGCCGAGTTTGGCGCAGAACTTCACTGAGCTGGGCTCGCCGCCGTGTTCGCCGCAGATACCAACTTTGAGGTCGGGGTTGGTGGCACGGCCTTTCTCTACGCCCATGCGTACGAGCTGACCTACGCCTTCCTGGTCGAGTACCTCGAACGGATCGACTTTCAGGATGCCTTTCTCTTTGTAGTATTTGAGGAACTTGGGTGCGTCGTCGCGTGAGTAGCCAAAGGTCATCTGGGTGAGGTCGTTGGTGCCGAAGCTGAAGAATTCGGCTACCTCGGCTATCTGGTTGGCGGTGAGGGCGGCACGGGGCACTTCAATCATGGTGCCGACTTTGTATGCTATCGACTCGCCGCGCTCGTCGAAGACTTTGGCTGCGGTGGTGTTGATGACGTTGGCCTGATGCTGCAGCTCTTTGAGGGTGCCTACCAGGGGTACCATAATCTCGGGGAAGACTTTGATGCCGCGTGCTTTGCAGTTGAGGGCTGCCTCGATGATGGCACGGGTCTGCATCTCGGTGATTTCGGGATATGTGATGCCCAGACGGCAGCCGCGGTGGCCGAGCATGGGGTTGAATTCCTCAAGGCTGTCTACTTTGGCTTTTACCTCTTCAAGGGTCTTGCCCATTTCTTCGGCAAGCTCTTTCTGAGTGGCTGTCTGGTGAGGTACGAACTCGTGCAACGGGGGATCGAGGAGGCGTACGGTAACACCGAATCCGTCCATGGCTTCGAAGATGCCTTCGAAGTCGCCGCGCTGCATGGGAAGCAGTTTTGCGAGGGCTATTTTGCGGCCTTCAACGTCGTCGGCGAGAATCATTTCGCGAACGGCTTTGATGCGGTCGCCTTCAAAGAACATGTGCTCTGTGCGGCACAGACCTATGCCCTGAGCGCCGAAGTGACGTGCCTGTTTGGCGTCGCGCGGGGTGTCGGCGTTGGTGCGTACCAGAGTCTTGGTGTATTTGTCGGCCAGGTTCATGATAGCGCCGAAGTCGCCGCCGAGTTCCGGTTCTGCGGTGGGCACCTGTCCGTCGTAAACGTCGCCTGTGGAGCCGTTGAGTGAGATCCAGTCGCCTTCATGGTAAACTTTGCCACCCATTTCCACGGTCTTGGCTTTGTAGTCTACGTGTATTTCACCGGCGCCTGATACGCAGCATTTGCCCATGCCGCGAGCCACAACAGCAGCGTGGCTGGTCATGCCGCCGCGCATGGTGAGGATGCCCTGAGCCACGAGCATGCCGCGGAGGTCTTCGGGCGAGGTCTCTATACGCACCAGGATGACTTTCTTCTTCTTCTCTGCCCATGCTTCAGCGTCATCGGCCTGGAATACTATCTGGCCGGTGGCTGCACCGGGGCTTGCGGGAAGACCCTTGGCCACTACTTTGGCGCGTTTGAGGGCGTCTTTGTCGAAGATGGGGTGCAGCAGCTCGTTGAGTTTGTTAGGCTCCATGCGCAGAAGGGCGGTCTTCTCGTCGATTTCGCCTGCGCGGAGAAGCTCCATGGCGATGCGTACCATGGCTATGCCGGTGCGTTTGCCGTTGCGGGTCTGGAGCATCCAGAGTTTGCCGTCCTGGATGGTGAACTCCATGTCCTGCATATCTTTGTAATAGTCCTCAAGTTTGTGGGCTATGCTGATGAGCTCGGCAGCGCAGTTGGGCATTGTCTCTTCAAGAGCGGGATATTTAGCTGCGCGTTCCTCTTCGCTGATACCCTGCAGGGCAGCCCAGCTGCGAGAGCCCTCGATGGTGATTTGCTGAGGAGTGCGAACGCCGGCTACCACGTCTTCGCCCTGAGCGTTGATGAGGTATTCGCCGTTGAAGATGTTTTCGCCTGTGGCGGCGTCGCGGCTGAAGGCTACGCCGGTGGCTGAGTTGTTGCCCATGTTGCCGTAAACCATTGCCTGCACGTTAACGGCGGTGCCCCATTCTTCGGGTATCTGGTTCATGCGGCGATAGAGGATGGCGCGTTCGTTCATCCATGAATCGAATACGGCGCAGATGCCGCCCCAGAGCTGATCCCATGCTGAGGTGGGGAAGTCCTTGCCTGTGTATTCCTTAACGGCTGCTTTGAAGCGTACCACGAGGTTCTTGAGGTCTTCAACGTCGAGGTCATTGTCGAACTTAACGCCTTTTTCCTCCTTCACCTGGTCCATGATGGCCTCGAAGGGGTCGATATCAGTTTTCGATTTGGGTTTCATGCCCAGAACCACGTCGCCGTACATCTGCACGAAGCGGCGGTATGAATCCCATGCGAAGCGGGGATTGCCGCTCTTTTCAGCCATGGTGGCTACGGTGGCGTCGTTCATGCCGAGATTGAGGACGGTGTCCATCATGCCGGGCATGGAGGCGCGGGCGCCTGAACGTACGGATACGAGCAGGGGATTGGCGGGGTTGTCGAACTCTTTACCTGTGAGTTTCTCTACGTGTTTGATGGCTTCTTTTACGTCGTTTTCTATTTTATTGATGACGTAGTCGCGACCATTTTGGTTGTATTCGTTGCAGACTTCTGTGGTGATTGTGAAGCCCGGAGGAACGGGCATTCCTAGAAGGTTCATCTCGGCCAGATTCGCTCCTTTGCCGCCGAGCAGATTGCGCATCGACGCATTGCCTTCAGCTTTACCGTCGCCAAAGGTGTAGATGTTTTTGCTCATGTATTTATTAAGTTTTTCGTAGTGTCTGTTTTTGAAAAATTATTTAGTGGGGCTGCAAAGTTAATAAATTTCTCCAAGACTGCAAAGAATTTGTGGAATTTTTGGGGTAATATTTTTAGAAATTTTTGCAATTTCTATTTTCGGATTTGCTTGTCTGGACATTTCAGACCCCTGAAACGGAGCTCCGGCAAGAAATTATGTGATTATCAATGAGAAATAAAATGAACCCCACAACGTTATAAGTTTTGAGTTAATAGGGTAGTAACTTTTATGAAAAAATTCCTGTCTATGCAGATTGATTTATGACAGTTACAGCAAGTACCCTTATGTAAAATGCTTATGCAATTGAAATTCAGATTACAGGCAAAGATAATAATGGCTGTCGTGCTTGCGTTGTGCTGCGTGGGTGCAATGGATGCAAAGATTCAGGTAAACGGCGTGGTGGCCGATTCCCTGACCCGGCAGCCTGTGGGCGGAGCGCTGATATGTTTTCAGGGCGACAGCCGACATGGCGTAACGGGCAGCGACGACGGCAGGTTTGTGATAGCTTCGTCCAAGCAGCGCAAGGGGATAGAGATAAAGGTGATGGGTTACAGACCTGTGTCGGTGTCACTCAACGTAATGAGCGGACGGGTGAATCTCGACACCCTGTTTCTTGTGCCGCAGAGCAAGGAACTGGCGGCTGTGGTGGTAAAGCCCAAGAAGCAGAAGTATTCGAAGAAGAATAATCCGGCGGTGAGGTTCATGCAGCGGCTGCGTGCCAGCGGCGACAGTATTGACCCTGTGCGAGCACCATATTTCTCAACAAATGAGTATGAGAAGATTGTGCTGGGCATGAACGTGAAAGATGAGGCTGTGGGCGATTCTACACTTCGTCAGTATGTTGATTACAGCGTTGTAACGGGCAAGCCTTACATCACCATAAGTCTTAAGGAACAGCGGTCGAGGGTGTTGCACAAAAATGGCGACCGCAATGGCAAGCGCGTTGTGGAAGGCTACAGGAGTGTGGGCATTGACCAGAGCTTCGATGTGGGTAATATGCGCAAGATATATCAGGATATTCTTCGGCCCGTAGACCTTTACAGCAACGACATCACCCTGTTGCAAAACAGATTCGTAAGTCCGCTGAGCCGCATAGGGCCCGATTTCTACAAATATTATCTCACAGACACAGTCCTCATCAACGGTGAGCCGAACATAGAGTTGACCTTCACGCCCCACAACCGCGAGTCGATGGGCTTTACCGGACGGATATATGTGCCGATGACCGATTCCACCATGATGCCCCGCAAAGTGGTGATGCAGATACCCCGCGACATCAATCTCAACTATGTGAAGAGCCTCTACATAGTGCAGAATTTTGAGCGCGACAGTCTGGGCAACCGCATAAAGACGAGCGATGACCTGACCGTGGAGTTCCGGCTTGTGGCAGGCACCCCGGAGGTATACGCTCGGCGCGAGACACGCGTTGATGGTTACAGCTATGCGCCTGTGGAGGAATTCAGCGAATATTATGATGCCGAGGGCGATGAGTTTTTCATTGCCGAAGCCTATAACCGCGATGATGCTTACTGGACCGGTCAGCGCGTAACGTCGATGAGCGGAGCGCAAGAGGGAATGGGCAATTTCATGACTCTGCTCAGGCGCAAGAAATGGTTCTATTGGGGCGAGAAGTTTGTGGCACTGATGGATAGGGGATATTTGCGCACAGGCAAGCGGTCAGTGTTCGACATCGGTCCGCTCAACACCCTGATAAGCTTTAACGACATTGAGGGGGCGCGAGTACGTTTCGGCGGCATGACCACAGCCAATCTCAGCAAGCGCCTGTTTGCCAGAGCTTACGGCGCATACGGCTTCAAAGACCATAAGTGGAAATATGGCGGCGAGCTGGAGTATTCGTTCGTGGATAAGAACTATCACTCGCGCGAATTCCCCATACACAGTCTGCGCTTCAGTTTCAGCTACGACATGGACCAGATAGGTCAGCATTATCTGTTTACAAACCAGGATAACGTGTTCTTGAGCCTTAAAAGGACCGACAATTATCTGATGACTTACCGCCGGTATTTCAACCTCCTGTATACACTGGAGCGCCGCAGCGGTTTCTCATTGGAGACCGGATTGCGCTGGGAGCGCCAGGAGCCTACGAAATGGGTGCCGTTTGTAGCTGCCGACGGCTGGCGATGGAATCATTACAATGCCTCAGCCTTTACCCTGCAGTTGCGATACGCACCCGGCGAAACCTTTTATCAGTCGGCCACCATGCGGCGCCCCATAAACATGGATGCCCCCATAATCCTCCTCACTCACGAGTTCGGCCCTAAGGGTATGCTGGGCGCCGATTACACCATCAACAAGACCGAGCTGAGTGTGCAGAAACGTTTCTGGTTCTCCGCATTCGGATATGCCGATGTTATAGTCAAGGGCGCCAAGTTATGGAGCAAGGTCTTTTATCCGGCGTTGCCATGGGCCAATGCCAACCTCAGTTATACTATTCAGCCTGAGAGCTTTGCGTTGCTCAACCCTATGGAATTTGCCGTTGACCAATCGGTAAGCTGGGATCTGACCTATTGGATGAATGGTCTGATTTTTAACCGCATACCCTATATCAACAAAGCTAAACTGCGTGAGGTGATCAGCTTCAGAGGATTCTACGGCTCGCTGACCGACAAGAACAATCCTTACAAACAGACTGACATCCCCACTTTCCCGGCCGACAGCCACACTGCTCTGATGGGTCATAAGCCTTACATGGAAATCGGTGTTGGACTGGATAATGTGCTGACTTTCCTGCGCATTGACTATGTCTGGAGACTCACTTACCGCGATTTGCCCGGGGTGGATAAGAGCGGCCTGAGGGTATCGCTGCATTTCTCCTTCTGACGGCTCAGAGGTGAGATTTAAGAGGAGCGGTTGATGTGAGATTGGAGGCAGAATTTTGACCTCAATATTCGCCGAAATCTATTTCCGGCTGGAATGTGGAATCCGTGTCGGCCGAATGTTGATTGTTGGCCACACCGATGCCCACAAGACGAATCATCTGACCCGGCGGCAACACCGAAGGTAGCAGCGCCTTTGCCGCGCTGACAAATTGCGAGGCTTCTGTGAGCTGTGTGAGGTAGGTATGGCTGCGCGAATGGGTCTTGAAATTGGCATATTTAACCTTCAGGACAAAGGTATGACCCACGAAGTTGTTTTTTGCCACACGTCGTTGCAGGTCGGGTGCCATCTCCTCGATAAGCTGCATTATCTCCCGGTGAGAGGCCGTATCGGCCGTCAGGGTCTGTTCGCAACTCACCGATTTGCGTATGCGCGAAGGCTCAACCCTGCGGTTGTCGATTCCCCTTGCGAAGTTATATAGCGAACGGCCCGATTTGCCGAAATGATGCGACAGCATTTGTAAAGAACAGTTGCGCAATTGCTCGCCATTGGTGATACCCAATTTGCGCATACGCTGCGCCGTGGCCGGACCCACACCCCAGAAATCCTCTATCGGTACCTTGCTTATGAAATCAAGAGCCTGGTCGGGATGAATTACGCATAATCCGTCGGGTTTTCGCCAATCGCTGGCTATCTTGGCCAGGAACTTGCAAAATGACACACCCGCTGAAGCCGTCAGTCCGGTACGTTGTTTTATCTTCGCCTTTATCTCGCGGGCAATATCCATGGCAAGCTGAATGCCCGGTTTGTTGACAGTAACATCCAGATAAGCCTCGTCGAGCGACAGCGGCTCTATAACATCCGTGTATTCATGAAAGATGGCATGAATCTTCGCTGACTCAGCTTTGTAAGCCTCAAACCGAGGGGGCACTATGATGAGCGAGGAGCAGAGCTTTTTGGCCAAAGCTGCCGAAATTGCAGACCTGACACCAAATTTGCGTGCCACATAATTTGCTGTGGTTACCACCCCTCGCGGAGCATCGTGAGCCACAGCCACAGGTTTGCCTGCCAACGAAGGATTGTCGCGCATTTCCACAGCAGCATAGAAGCAGTCCATGTCAACATGGATTATCTTTCTATAATGAGGCGCAGGGCTTTCCGGCTTGGTCATATAAGATGGCAGACTATGCGGTGTCAGAGGATTCGGTAGTTTGCAAAAAGTTTTACTCCTCAACTTTTTTCTGCGGCCAGGGGAAGGATGCTGGATTGAGCGTAATGTTCACTTTGTTGCGTTTGAGACGTACCTGCAAGTAATCTGCCAACTTCGTTCTCTGGCTCTCAGGCATACCTGCAGGGGCATCTATGAAGGCTATTGTAACCGTATCTGTTACCGGCGCAGTGGTACTTGCAGCAAGCATCTCGCTGACGGCTATGGCGCGTACAGACGGGAAGAGAACCCGTATCTCGGGCGCTATGGCGCGGCTCTGGTCAGTGAGCCTCTTGCGGTCGCTCAAGACCGTACGCAGCGAATCGATTTTGCTCTGTTTGGAGGCAAGTTCATTCTCCATCAGCCGCAGGAAATTGTCATTATCGGCCTGCGAGGAAACCTCCATCTGTCCCATGCCAAAGCCTTGTTTGATGTTGAGAATGGTGCCTCCCAATCCCACCTTGTTCATCTTCGTCATCATGGCCAGACGCAGAGAATCCATTGGCAGGGATTCGCCTATGAGATTGACGTCGATATAACGCGTGTCGCCTTCCACATACTCTTTATGCGATAGAACCTGAGTGTTGGGGAACACAAATTCCTTCTCGACGAACTCCGCAGCCCTGCGCGTGAAAATGTTGGTGCGAATCATGAATACGGTAAGTAATACGGAGACCGCAATGGTGAGCGTAATCAGCGTATAGAGAATAAACCGCACAGTGCGTGCCTTCTTCGGGTCAGTAACATTCACCTTTTTATAGCCGAACACCTTGACACCAATCCATGTGGCCACCAAAATGAAAATAGCGTTGGTGAAGAAAAGATACAAAGCCCCTAAGAAGAAGTGCATATTCATGTTGGCCAGCCCGTATCCGGCAGTACAGAGAGGCGGCATCAGCGACGTGGCAATAGCCACACCCGCCATAACCGATGCTTTGTTGCGGCAAGTAACGCTGACTATGCCCGCGGCGCCACCGAAAAGGGCAATGAAAACATCGTATATGGAGGGCGAAGTGCGTGCTAAAAGTTCGTTGCTGCCTTCAAACTGCGGCGATATGAGGAAGTAGATTGCCGACGCTATCACCGAACCCAACATGGCAGTAAGGATGTTGCGAGTGCCGCGCGTTACCAGCTGGAAATCCTGAATACCTATGCCCAGACCAATGCCCATGATAGGACCCATAAGCGGCGAAATAATCATGGCGCCGATAATTACCGGCACGCTGTTGGTGTTCAGTCCCAACGATGCCACAAAGATGGCGAAAATAAGAATCAGTAACTGCGAACCCTTGAAAGACACCGAAGAACGAATTTCCTGTTCGGCGTCCTGCTGGGGCAGCAGATCAGACTTTATGTTGAAATATGAACCTATACTCCACAGAGCATTCTTTAGCTTCACAGAAAAAGAAGAATCAGGTGTTGTTGCCATGAGGTAGAATTTACGGTGATGACCATGCAGACACAGCCATAGGTTATGAAACTTCTATAGGGCTGAGGTGATGCCACTGCCACTAATAAAGAAGAATCTTCAACCCGGGCTCCGCTGCATATTTTATATTATTAACATTTGTATTTACACATTATTGTAACATAACAATAGTCCGTTAAAAAATCAACATAACGGCTAAGCAGCATCAGCCGCAAGGCCA
>OHAJ01002824.1_pt1 | contig 11457 bp, 9 predicted proteins | sample 1577101 | NCBI WGS metagenome assembly OHAJ01 (sample SAMEA3541531, study PRJEB24748) | human gut metagenome | biome: human gut; feature: human-associated habitat; material: faeces | place: China | collected 2012 | reverse complement strand
CCCGGCAGGACTTCCGGCGTCCAGACCTTTGAGAAAACCCACGGAAGCAAAGACAAGGAATGTGATGAGGACGGAGACCATCCGGGCCTTTTCGGAGCCGAAGCGCAGCGTGAGGGGGACGTTGATGCTCAGCAGAATCGTTCCCACACACAGCGCCGTGTAGATCAGAGCGGGGGAGAGGCCGGCTGCGGCTTCTGTCCGAACAGGCAGGCAGGAAACAATCCCCTGACAGAGCGTTACAGCGGCGGTACCAATCAAAAGGGATCCGCGGTGCCCCTGCCGAATACCACCTTAGTGGGGGTATAGTACTGAAAGTCGTTCATACAGCTCTCCTTTTTACAGTCGATAAGATGTGTCTGCTGGCAGCTCTCCCACAGGAGAGCCTGCCCGCTGATGCAGCCGGCCCCGGTTCAGGCCTCCCAGCCTGCCAGATAATCCTTCTGCTCCTGGGTCAGCGTATCGATGGAAAGCCCCATGGCGGCCAGCTTCACCCGGCCGATCTGGTCGTCGATCTCTTCGGGGACGTTGTAGACCTTCTTCTCCAGCTTTCCGGCGTGCCTGGCCATCCACTCCAGGGAAAGGGCCTGGACGGCGAAGGACATATCCATGATCTCCGCCGGGTGCCCGTCACCCGCCGCCAGATTGACCAGCCGGCCCTGCGCAATGACATAAATCGTCTTGCCGTTCGGCAGACGGTAAGCATCAATATTGTGCCGCGCCTCATAAATTTCATCCGCGCAGCGATCGAGCGCCTCCATGTCGATCTCGACATTGAAGTGTCCGGCGTTGGAAACGATCGCACCGTCCTTCATCCGCTCGCAGTGCTCGAGCGTGATGACGTCTTTGCAGCCCGTGACGGACACAAAAATGTCGCCGATGGCGGCAGCGTCCATCATCGGCATGACCTCATAGCCGTCCATGACGGCCTCGAGCGCCCGGATGGGATCGACTTCGGTCACGATGACTTTCGCGCCGAGCCCCTTCGCGCGCAGGGCCACGCCCTTGCCGCACCAGCCGTAGCCGCTCACGACCACGTATTTACCGGCGACGACGAGGTTTGTCGTGCGCATGATGCCGTCCCACACGGACTGGCCTGTGCCGTAGCGGTTATCGAACAGGTGCTTGCAGTCGGCGTCATTGACCATGATCATCGGGAAGCGCAGCGTCCCGGCGCGATCCATGATCCGAAGGCGGTGGATGCCCGTCGTCGTCTCCTCGCAGCCGCCGATGACCTGCGGGATAAGGTCCGTGAACTCCGTGTGCATCAGATGCACAAGATCGCCGCCGTCATCGATGATAATGTTCGGCCCAACGGAGAGCACATTGCGCAGATGCGCCTGGTATTCTTCGTCCGTGCAGCCATAGACCGCGTGCACATCCATGCCCTTCGCCGTCAGCGCAGCGGCAACATCATCCTGCGTGGACAGCGGATTGGAGCCGGTGACGTGCATCTCCGCGCCGCCCATTTCGAGCACGCGGCACAGATAGGCCGTCTTGGCTTCCAGGTGCACGGACAGCGCGATCTTCAGGCCGGAAAACGGCTTTTCCCGCGCAAAATCGCTGCCGATATCGCGCAAAACAGGCATATGTGCTTCCACCCAGCGGATCTTCCGCTCACCGGACGGTGCCAGGTTCAGATCTTTGATCGTGCTCATAAAGGTAACCTCCCGCTGTAAAAATCGTTTTCGGCGCTTTATTCTAACACTTTCGTCAAGCGTTGACAACCGGTTTTTCCGCAGAAAACGCCCCGGAGGACATACGGTCCTCCGGGGGGGTGGAAATTTGTCCGCTCACCAGCCGCAGTACAGGCAATAGCCGATGCCTGCCGCCAGCACACCGGCAATAGAGCACAGCCAGATCAGCAGGCCGGTGCAGGTTTTTTGCTGCGGCCTAGGTGCGGGTGTTGGCGGCACACGACCAACGGCATCGCGTGCCTGTTGCACCAGATCCGCTGCCGTGATGCCGCCGCAGGCAGCATCATCCCGCACAATATAAATAATCTGCTCAAACAGCGGACTTTCGGCCGCATCGACCACAACGACGCGGCGCGAAACGCCGTGGGCAAAGGCGATCTCGCCCGCGTCCGCCGGAAGCGGGAGCGGCTGCACGGTATCCTGCCGGCGGATGGGCTTGTTTTTTCGTTTCATCAGCTGCGCACCTCCACTTTCAGTGCCAGGGCGGTCATATCGTCGCTGCGCCCGTATTCACGGATCGCCGCGCGCACAACGCTGCCCGCCAGCGTTTTCATATCGCCGTCGTCCGAATCGCTCAGCAGCCTTCGCAGCCAGTCGTCGTGTCCGTCGGAGACGACGCCGTCGCTCGCGATCACGGCCACGCTGCCGGGCTTGAGATGCATGTGCAGCTCGTCCGGCGCTTTGCCGCTCTCCTGCTCGAGCCCGGGCGCAAAAGACGTGCAGCGTAGCTTTTTGAGCGCGCCGCCGGACTTGACATACGTCGGCGCAGCACCGTATTTATAAAAATCCGCCTCGCCGGTGAACAGGTTCATGCACATGAGATCAACGGTGGCATAGCCCCAGTTCTCCCCATCACGCAGGAGCATGGCGGAGTTGAGCAGCTTCATCGCCAGTGCCGGGCTGACACCGGAGCGCAAAAACTCCTCCAGCATACTGACCGTGCTGATGCTGCCGTCAGCCGCCGTCTCACCGCAGCCCATGCCGTCGGACAGGATCACGCACAGCTGCCCCGCGTCCGTCTTAAAATAGGTACCACGGTCGCCGGAGACAGTCTCCCCCTTCTTTCGCATGGACGCAATGCCGACGGAGACCGCCAGCGGCTCCGCCTCGAGCAGAAGCAGGCTGTCGTCCCGCGCGGCGTTTTCCGGCATGCACAGGCGCACGCCCAGTGTTGCCGAGAGCTTGTCGAGAAAGTCCGGCAGCTCCAACAGCGGGCGCAGATAGCGGCTGTCGATCGTAACGCGTAGGCGGCCCGTGCTCTCGCGGAATACGGCCGCGTCCGCTTCCACGCCGATGGTGCGAAGCCAGCGGATCAGGCGCTGCTCCGCCAGCGGGTCTGCGCCGTAGCTGCTGTCGAGCTCGCGGGAGACGTTCGTGAGCACCTGCGCAAAGTCGGCGTACTGCTCCCAGAGCACGGTGCGGTTTTCCTGCAGCATTTCCTGCATCCGCTGCCGGTAAGCACGCAGACGCAGCTCGCCGTTGACGACCTCGGTGTACTCGTGCAAATGGACGCAGCGATCACGAAAATACGGCGGGAAATCCTCCGGCAGCAGCCGGCCACGCGCATGAATGCGCCGCGTGACATCATTCATGACGTTGAAAGTGTCGAGCGCCCGGCGCGTCCAGCACTCCTGCTGCAGTTTGCACCGGCAGCAGACGCGGTCGGCCGCGCGGTCAAACACTTTCGCGACATCGGCGTCATTTTCTGCGGTATAAGCCGCCTGACTTGCCGTGTCATGCAGCTGCTGATACGCGTGCGCAACACCGCCGACGCGCGCGGCGACATAGCGGCGCAGACCGGACTCCCCGCTCCCGCCGCGCAGCGGCTGCAAAAAAGCGCCGACAGCTATCACGAACTTCTTCGGTATGATCACGTACGCGCCGACGGCGAGCACCAGCTCCACACCCGCGCCGATGCGCAGTTCCGGAAGCGGAATGCAAAACAGCGTCAGCAGGTACGCCGCCGCAAAAACAAGCAGATAAAACCCGCGCCGATGCTTGCAAAACTGCCCGGACAGCAGTCCAGCAGCGGCATAGATGACCGAGAACAGTACGCCTGCACCGGCAGCCACATCCATGGCAATGCCGAGGATGAGCCCTGCTGATGCTCCGCACAGAGCGCCGCCCGTCCCGCTGATGATGATCAAAATGAGCACCGAGAGCGCCCGGCCGACCGACAACTTGTCGAACAGCAGCAGATTGTTCACGCCCATGAGCAGGCACGCCAGCAAAAACACGGTCGAGACGTTGCGGCAGATCTCCGCATTGACCGTCCGCGGCTCCTGTGCGCGCAGCAGATCGTCAAATCCATAGGCCGACGCAGCGCACAGCAGCAAAAACAGTGCCATTCGGGACACCAGCAGCAGCGACAGGCCGCCCGTGAGCAGATACAGCACCAGCCGCGTCAGTATGTAAGCCGCCGCGGAGACGGCCGGCGGATACCAGCGCGTCTGCACAAAGGGATGGCTGCGCAGGAAATACGCCGTCAAAAATGTCAGGCAGCAGCCGGCGGCGAGCTGTGTGCCGGTCGCAACGCCGAACGCCGCAAAGTAGCCGAGCGCACAGCCGACAAGGCACAGTGCGCCGCCGGAACCATACCCCATGGCCGCCAGAAACGCCAGCCCGAACGGCGCCGGCGACCCGGCAATATGCGCCGTTGACAGGATCAGCCCGAGCGCAAAGCTGACGAGCATACCGACCCATTTGGCATTTTCGCTTGCCGGCAGCAGCCCGATCGGGCTCGGCAAGGCGCCGGGTGCACGCACCGGCTGGTCGTGCCCCGCAATCTTGACATGCATAGTGGTTCCTCCTGACGCAAAACAGTTTACATAAATTATAGATTTTTATTGTTATGAAAACTGTCATTCCCCGCTGTCGCAGAAAATGTCTTTGCGCAGGAATCGTTTGCTTTTGGGCGCAAAAAAGCTGCCGGCCGATAACCGACAGCTTTTGATGCAATTCGCTTCCAGCCGCGCGGACTCAATCCTTGTTGTCCGCCGGATGCAGGAGGTGCTCGCCGATGCGGAACACATCGCCGGCGCCCACGGTCAGGATAATATCGCCCGGGCGGGCAATGCGGCGCAGCTCGGCCTCGATCTCCGCGAACGTCGGGTAGAATTTCGCACCCGGGATCTGCGCGGCCAGATCGGCAGACGAAATGCCGATGGTGTTTTTCTCGCGCGCAGCGTAGATCTCCGCCAGATAGACGATCGTCGGGCGGCGGAGCTGCTCGACAAAATCGTTGAAGAGCTTCGCCGTGCGGCTGTAGGTATGCGGCTGGAACACGACGATCGTGCGCTGATAGTCGAGCGTATCGACCGCATCGAGCAGCGCGCGCAGCTCGCTCGGATGGTGCGCATAATCGTCATACAGATCCGCGCCCTGGAACTTGCCCTTATAGTCAAACCGGCGGCCGGCACCTTCAAAGCCGGCGAGACCGTACTTGACGGCGTTCGGGCTGACGCCGAGCACGATGGCCGCAGCCGTAGCCGCGAGCGCATTGCGCACATTGTGGATGCCCGGAACGTGGATCGTCACATGGGAAAAAAGATTTCCCCGGTGATAAATATCAAACTCGGACGAGGAGCCGCGGTGCACAATGTTCTCGGCGTACACATCCGCCTTCGGGCTCAGGCCGAAGGTGATGACCTTGCGTTCGATCCCGCGCAGGGCGTCCATGGTATTGGCGTCATCGCAGTTTGCGATCACAGTGCCGGTCTCGGCCGGGACGCGCTCTGCAAACAGGCGGAACGAGTGCTTGATGTCCTCGATATCCTTGAAAAAGTCCAGATGATCTGCCTCGATATTCAGGATCACGGCAATCGTCGGATTGAGGGCAAGAAACGAGTTATAGTACTCGCACGACTCCATAATGATCGTATTGCCCTTGCCGACATGGTGGCAGGCATGCAGCAACGGAAGCGTGCCGCCGATCATGACGGTCGGGTCCTTCTCCGCCGCCATCATGATGTGTGTGCACATGGACGTCGTCGTCGTCTTGCCGTGCGTGCCGGAAATGCACAGCGCGTTCGGGTAGCCGCGCATGAGCGCGCCCCACGCCTGCGTCCGCTCAAAGACCGGGATGCCGCGGCGGTGCGCCTCGTGCACCTCCGGATTGTCGTCATGCACGGCAGCCGTGCGGATCACGAACGCAATATCATCCGTGACGTTGGCGGCGCTGTGACCGATGTGGATCGGAATGCCGCGCTCGCGCAGCGTGAGCGTATTGTCGCTCTCGCACATGTCCGAGCCGCGAATGTCCAGCCCCGCACCGTGCAGCACCTCTGCCAGCGGCGACATGGACACGCCGCCGATACCGATCAGTAGCCCGGTTTTCCCGGGAACCAGATAATCCTGAAAATCCATTGAAAGCACCAAATTTCATTCAAAATATTGTGACGTCCGGCACGGCAGAGCTGTCCAGTGCTGTGCGGGCTGGTTACAAACAGGTTACAGTTGTTATTTTCACACCGAGGTATTATAATACGTTTGACGCTACATTACAATAGATTTTTGACGAACCGGCTGCAAAAAGCCGGTTTATCCAAGGAAAAGGAGCCAGAACGCATGAACGAAGCCTGGACAGAACTCAAGCAGGCGTGTGCGCAGTGCCGGCGCTGCGGCCTCGGCGAGACGCGGCACCATCTCGTCTTCGGCGACGGCGCCGAGGATGCACGCATCATGCTCATCGGCGAGGGCCCCGGCGAACAGGAGGATCTGCAGGGCCTGCCGTTTGTCGGCCCAGCCGGAAAGCTGCTCGACGATATGCTCGAAATGATCTATCTCGACCGAACAAAGGTTTACATCGCCAACATTGTCAAATGCCGCCCGCCGCACAACCGTGACCCGCAGTTTGTGGAGCAGAAATGCTGCAGCGAATGGCTGCGGAGGCAGATCGCACTCGTCGATCCGGCGATCATCGTCTGCTTGGGCCGCATCGCCGCGACTGCGCTCATCAAGGATCCGTTTCGCATCACACGTGAGCATGGACAGTGGTTTGATGTGAACGGCCGGCGCTGTATGGCAATCTATCATCCCTCCGCCCTGCTGCGCGACACGAGCAAGCGGCCGGAGACATTTGTCGACCTCAAGACGCTGCAGCGCGAGATCTATGCCCGCTGCCCGGAGGTGTATCCCGATGCCTGATGTGCATATCCGCCGCACCGCCGCAGCAGACCTGCCGGCGCTGACCCGGCTCTGGCAGACGGCCTTTGGCGACCCGCCGGAGTTGATCGGCGCGTTTTATGACCGCTTTCCGCCGGAAACGTCCACCTGGGTGGTCGAGGCTGACGGGAACGTTGCCACGGCTGCGCATCTGCTGGACGGCCGGCTGCATACGTCTGACAGCCGCACTCTTCCCTGCGCCTATGTCTATGCGGTCTCCACCGATCCGGCGCAGCAGGGGCACGGCTATGCGTCGGCGCTGATGCAGCGCTTTGCCGCCGATGCGGACGCGAGCGGCTGTGTGCTCTATACGCTTCCCGCGGAAGCCTCCCTGTACGCCTGGTATCGCTCCGTTATGGACACCACGCAAACCGCTCGCGGCGAGCGGCTGCACATCACACGCGAGCCGGATATGCAGCGCCTGCCCGACGTCCAGCGGGTCAGCGTGCAGGAATACGCCGCGCTGCGGGAGCAGGCGCTGCAAGGCAGCGCGCACGTGGAGCTGTCAGCGGCGCTGCTGGCATTTCAGGCAGACCTCTGTGATATGTGCGGCGGCGCACTGGTGCGCATCGCCGGCGGCTGCGCTGCCGTGGAGCGAGACGGGGATCTACTTCTCGTCAAGGAGCTGCTGGGTGCGGACACTTTGCCGGCCGTTCAGGCGCTGCTTACCGCCTTCGGCGTGCAGGATGCGCAGCTGTGCATCCAACGTACCGGCGGCGCGCAGGCGCTGGCCGCTTACCGCCCGTTTTCCTGTGCGGATCCGGATATGCTCTGGGGGCTTTATCTGGACTGAGCGGAAACTTAATGAATTGGAAATACTTTTTCCCTTGCTTCTGTAATATTGTCCCGGTATTCTTTTATTCAGAAGCAAGCAATCCTTTTTCATTTTATCCTCATCCCCTCAACAAAACAAAGCGAAACGGCACAGAAGCATTCTTCTGTGCCGTTTTGTTTTGGCGGCAAAAAATTTTCTTTTCGGACACCATGCAGAAGCATGTCCGGTTACTGAACATATTCCACAAATAATGTGAAAAATCCGCAGGAAAACAACGAAAATTTGAACAAAAGAAATCCCCCTCAGACGGATATTTTGTTTGACAATTAACAACAAATCCGCTATACTTCAGGTGTATGAATAGATATCCACATCGGCAAAGCTGTCTGGTAGACGCGCATATATCCAAGCATTTTTGTCGGGTTTTCATAAACCGGAATGTCAAATCATACAAAGTCTGTTGTTGAATGCGAAAAATTTTAAGGGGGCTTGCACATGAGAGACTTGAAACACCTGATCGCATTTGAAAACCTGCTCCAGGAGGCCAACAACGAGTTGGTCCGGCAAGGAAAGGCAGACGGCCAGAGAGCGCTGGGTTACACCTGCTACTTCATGCCCGAAGTTCTGCTCGACCTGCCCGGCTGCTTTGCAGTCCGTCTGAGAGCGCCGAAATGCACTTCTCCGGACATGGCTACATATTACATGTCCAGCCGTACCTGCCATTACGGCCGCAGCCTCTTCGAGCGCGCACTCGAAGGCGGCTACAACTTCCTGGATGCTGATTTCGGCACCGAGACCTGCACGGTCACCTGCCGTTTCCAGGAGCACCTTGACTACATGGACGTCATCCAGAATCCGGACTTCTTCGTGACGTTCACCGACGTGCCGTTCAAGAGAAATCAGAACAGCATTGAGCACTATGAAGGCCAGCTTCAGGCCCACGTCCTCGATCCGCTGCACGAGAAATTCGGTATCGACATCTCCGACGAGGCGCTCATGAAGGCCATCGACCTGCACAATGAGATCAGCGCGGTCATCAATGAGATCGGTGATTACCGCAAGCTCGACAACCCGACCATCACGGGCTATGAGTTCCAGGTCATCCAGCTCTGCTCGCTGGTCTGCCCGAAGGAACTGATCCTCCCGATGCTGAAGGAAACGGCCAAGGAACTCAAGACCCGCAAGCCCGATAAGAAGAGCCCGTTCCGCTGCAAGGTCGTTCTGGCCGGCTCCGAGAACGATGACCCCGAGTTCACCAAGCTGATCGAAGGCTGCGGCGCCGAAGTCGTCTGCGACCGTCACTGCTACGGTGCTGTGGAGTCCCGCGCTCCCATCGTGGTCAAGGACGGCGAGAAGCCGCTGACCGCGATCGCCCGCCACTATCTCGAGACCAGCAACTGCCCGCGCTTCATGCCGCAGGATATCATGCGCGAGCGCAAGCAGCGTCTGGCCGACCTCGCCAAGGAATACAAGGCTGACGGCATCATCGTTGCCTCCAACAAGTTCTGCGAATACTGGAGCTACGAGCGCACAATCGATACCATCGTCATGCCGCGTGACTTTGGCTACCCGGTCTGCTCCATTGAAAAGGAATACATCAACGGCGCCTCCGGCCAGCTGCGTACCCGCTTCCAGGCCTTTGTCGAGAGCATCGAAATCAAGAAGATTCAGGAGGGCAAATAATGAAATACGATATGAAAGCACTTGCCCATGATTTCTGGTACGGCAAGCCCCATCAGGAGCGCCGCCTGGGCGATCTCTATATTGACAAGACCGGTCTGTACAAGCACAGAGAGTGGCGTGGTTTCAAAGACACCATGTACTACTTCTACAACATCTGGATGTACAACTACGCGCACATGGTCATGGACGTTGTCCGCTACGGCGGCCTCATCAACTTTGCCAAGGGCGTGTGGCGTTATCGCTGGGTCGGCCAGACCTACCTGCCGGTTCTGCACTGGTTCGACCGCGGCATGGAAGGCATGCGCGGCGAGGGCCTGAAGGCCTCCGCGTGGCACTATCGTGGCATGGTCAATGCGACCATCTTCCAGTTCCAGCGCATGTTCTCCTCCGACGCCAACCTCCGCGGCGGCAAGAAGAACTACAGATGGCATCACAACGTTGCCCACAACGAGACCGTCTGGGGCGGCGTGTTCTATCCCTGGCACGGCAAGCTGACGAACGTCCCGATGGAGATGATCCCGTACTTCGTCACCTGCCACGTCAACAGCCACACCGTTCTCAACTACATCGATGCGGTGCAGTCCATCGGCCTGCCGGGCGATCCGTGCCCGATGTGCCAGGCGGAAGCTGGCCTGTTCGTCCTCGACGACATGCCCGATTACGCGCCGATCGTTGTCACCTCCAACGAGGCCTGTGACGCTTCCGTCGCCACCTCCATCCTCCAGGACTGGTTCCTCGACAAGCCGCTGTTCGCCATGCCGCAGCCGATGCAGTTTGACGATCCGCTGCTCAAGAAGCATTGCCGCGACGAGATCGAGCAGTGCTGGAAGTTCGTCGAAGAGCAGACTGGCATCCCGTTCGATTGGAATTCCCTGGTCAAATGCATTGAGTCCCAGAACGAGCTGATGAAGTTCGAGTGGGAGAAGTGGGATGTCGCCGCCAAGACCAACTACTACCCGGTCAACGGCGTCGCGCAGGCTCTGTACCGTATCTACCAGTCCCAGTTCGGCGATCTGCCGGTCTGGCACGAGGTTGACGGCCACGTCCGCAAGATCCTCAATAAGTGCGTCAAGAAAAAGATCAACAGCTTCCCGGAGACCCGCCATAGAGTGCTGGCATGGTCCTGCGCACCGCTGTACTACTCCAACTGGTGCACTTGGGCGTATAACTGCTGGGGTCTGAACACCGTCATGAACATGGACTCCCTGATGTTCAATATGACCATCCGTACCGACAGCTACGATCACTGCCTGGACGACATGGCACAGTATCACATGTGGGCTCCGATGCGCCGCATGGCCGTCGGCGGCATGCACCACATCTTTGAGTGCTGGAAGTACATGGAAGAGTTCAACTGCGACATGGTCATGATGTACGATCAGCTGCAGTGCAAGGGCATGCAGGGTGTGCACGGCCTGTTCGAGGACGAGTTCCGTGAGAGAAATATCCATGCGATCTGGATGCCGCACGCGCTGCCTGACAGCCGCACCGTGTCCCGTATGGAGATCCGTCAGATCGTCAACGATTACATGACCACCGTTATGCACGAGGAGCCTCTCGACCCGACGCTGCTTGAGTTTGACGACTCCATGACTTGGTAATTGAAGGAGGAAACGATATGAAAGCAAAAATTCTGAAAGCTCTTCTCATGGCGCTCGGCGTCAACGCCGCGCTGTTTGCCGTTTTCTTCTTTGACCTGGACGGCAAATTCCTGTTCTACGTGGTCGAGCCCACGCTCAAAAAGCATTACGACAACATGCCGCGCCGCGACATGACCAAGATGCCGTATGAGATGAACAAGCCGAACTACGAGTACAACGTCTGATCACCTTACAATCTAAAAACATAGATATAACAGGAGGAGAAGTAATACTATGAAATACTTTGGCGGATGCGACGTAGGTTCCACCTACACGAAGGCAGTTATTCTTGATGAGAACGGCAAAATGTGCGCCGACACGACGATCCGCAGCAAGATCAATGCGGAGCAGTCCGCGATCGCTGCCATGCAGGAAGTCTGCGATAAGGTCGGCCTGAAGGACTCCAAGGAGCTCGCTTACCTCATCGGCACCGGCTACGGCCGCAATAAGGTCCCGTTCGCTGACGAGAACATCTCCGAGATCTCCTGCCACGCCATGGGCG
>OHAJ01002822.1_pt1 | contig 11461 bp, 10 predicted proteins | sample 1577101 | NCBI WGS metagenome assembly OHAJ01 (sample SAMEA3541531, study PRJEB24748) | human gut metagenome | biome: human gut; feature: human-associated habitat; material: faeces | place: China | collected 2012 | reverse complement strand
CATTTTGTTCGGGTGTTTTTCAAAAATCTTTACACCTTGTTTACATTTGATTTCACCACAGCAAAAAATACCCCTCTATAATACAGAAAAAAACTCGGTTTTGTTGATGTGTTTTGAAAGAAAATTTACAAATTTTTTGAATACTTAGATTTGAACTTCTGTTTAGACTGATCAATCATATTATTTATAAAACTTACGCTTAACTTAAGCGATTTTAAATTAAAAAATAAGAAACTGCACTTTGCTATTTCCTCACGCTGATGAAGGGTGATAAGGTTGTCAAGCCGAGCAAGATAACTCCCAATTTGTATTTGCTCGTCCTTGCTTGGCAACAACAACTCAATGTCCATTAGCGTTTCAGCATTGAGTTTAGCACGACCTCCGCCTACCAAAAGTGATTCAATATCTGCCTGACTTATTGCATAGGCAAGGAATTGATTATCTGCACAAGCACACTTTCCTTGAAGAACGTGGGCGTGATTATTTACCCAAATACGCCCTTTTACGCACTTTACGGGATAATTTTTGAGGTCGTTCGCTCCGTCCTCTGCGACAAGAATAAACTCGCCATCGTGAGTATATCCTTCAACATAATCTTGTATTCCGTTCGCTCCATAATAAGGAGTTGTGCCTGCAATTCGTAAACTTGCGGCAACGGGAATACGCAAATTATCGTATCTATCGGTTATTTCTCTAACCTTACGCTGTTCCCAAGAAAATTCCTGAAATTCGGGCACAAGATACATTTTGCTCATTTTGCAAAAGTTCGAAAAATTGAACTTTCGTCTGCTATAACGACTTTATATTGAAAAAATCAGATTTATATGGTATAATATATACACTCACACTTTGACAGAAAAAGAGGTGTAATTAATGGCTGTTAGTTATAAAAAGTTGTGGCATATTCTTGTTGATAGGGATATGAAGAAAAAGGATTTGGAAGCTTTAGCAGGATTAAGCCACTACACAATGAGCAAAATGAGCAGAGATGAAAATGTTAATACTGAGGTTCTCGGTAGAATATGTAAGGCACTTGATTGTAAAGTAGAAGATATTATGGATTTTATTCCTGATGAAGAAGATTAAGTCCGTTTTATAAGACATGGCATTTGATAAAATTAAGATAACTACATAGATATAATCGGAGGAAGATTATGAACAAACAACAATTGGCATCAAAAATATGGACACTTGCAAATGAACTCAGAGGCAAGGTGCCTGCGGCGACATATAAAGACTATATGCTCGGATTTTTGTTTTACAAATATCTTTCAGATCGTGAAGAAAACTATCTGATTAATAATCTCAGCTATGAAAGAGATGAACTACCCGAGGTAAAGGAAGAAAATGAGCAACCGAAAAAGAACTGCATGGACAATCTCGGTTATTTTATCGCATACAAAAATTTATTTTCAACTTGGATAAATCTCGGTGTAGATTTCTCCGTCGAAAATGTAACTGTTGCATTGAGCGCCTTTGAGAGACATATTTCCTCTGCATATAAAAAAGTGTTCTCAAATATTTTTGCCACCTTATCAAGCAGAATTACAGACCTTGGCTCTACCGACCCCGAAAGGACCAAAAACGCTGGCGAAATAATAAAACTTGTAAAATCCATTCCTACTGACAACAGGGAAGATTATGATGTTCTCGGTTTTGTTTACGAATATCTCTTAAAAAACTTTGCAGCCAACGCTGGCAAAGCTGGCGAGTTTTATACTCCTCACGAAGCCTCTGTCATTATGGCAGAAATCATAGCATATAACCTTCAACATAAAGAAACTCTGTCTATATACGACCCGACATCCGGCTCTGGCTCGTTGCTTATAAATATCGGTCAGGCTGTTTCAGGCTATCTCGGAGACAAAAATAAAATTAAGTATTATGCTCAGGAATTGATTCCGGAAACATACAACCTTACCAGAATGAACCTCGTCATGCACGATATTTTGCCGGGTAATATCGTAGCACGCAAAGGTGATACTCTTGACAAAGATTGGCCTTATTTTGAGGACGGCGATCCGGATTCAACGTATGATTACCTTTCTGTTGATGCTTGCTGCTCAAATCCTCCTTACTCTCAACCTTGGGAACCGAGGGAAGACCCGAGGTTCAGCGGATACGGACTTGCTCCAAAATCAAAAGCGGATTATGCTTTTCTTCTTCACAATCTGTATCATCTTAACAGCGATGGAATAATGACCATTGTTTTACCTCACGGAGTGCTTTTCAGAGGCGGTGAAGAAGGAACAATTAGAGAGCAACTTGTAAGAAAGCACAATATTGAAACAATTATCGGTCTGCCTGCAAATCTTTTTTACGGCACCGGTATTCCAACAATCATCATGATTCTCAGAAAAGTTCGTGAGAGAAGTGATATCCTCTTTATTGACGCATCAAAGGGATTTATTAAGGACGGTAACAAAAACAAACTGCGTCAAAGAGACATTCGCAAGATTGTTGACACGGTTATTTCAAGAAAAAATATTGACCGCTATTCCCGTCTTGTAAGCTTCGATGAAATCAAGCAAAATGAATTCAACTTGAATATCCCTCGCTATGTCGATTCATCCGACAAAGTAGAACCGCATGATATCTTTGCGTTGATGTACGGCGGTATACCGAACGCTGAGATAAATAGCGAAAAACTTGCTCCGTTTTGGCGACAATTTCCGACTTTGAAAAATGAACTGTTTAAGGCTATAAATTCAAAATATTCCGTAACTGCCGCCGAGAACTTAAAAGAAATTATTGAGAATAACGCTGATGTTGCTTCGTTTATCAGTTTTTATAATAATAAATTTTCGTATTTAAAAACTTATCTTGAAAATGAATTTCTTTCGAACCCGGCGAGCATTCACTTGAGTTCACTCGAAATGAAAATCGCCGCTTCTATAAGAGAAAAAATTGACGACAACGGGTTAATTGATTATTATGATTGTTTTGAGGCACTTGACAATGTATGGCAAGAAATACTTCTCGACCTTGAGACTGTAAAAACTCAGGGCTTTGCGGCTGCGAAAGAAATTGATGATATTAAAGTACTAAAAAAAGACTCCAAAACAAAAAAACTTGAAGAAAAGGTTATCGGAACAGACGGTAGACTTATACCTTTCGCTATGATTCAAAATCTGTATTTCTCCGATTTGGCGGACGAAGTTTCAGCTTTAGACATTGAGATTTCTGCACTGGCAAACGAAAAGGATGACCTTCTTGATTCCATTGAACCCGATGACAAAGCCGAACTTCTTAAAGACGGTGATTCGAGCGATATTGATTCCAAGAAGCTCAAATTAAAAATTGCCGAAATCAAAAAGAATATCAAAAAAGGCGCCGAATATGAAGACGATTCATACGAATCGATAATTATGAGTATTGATAAAACAAACAGTAAAATCAGCCAAGTGAAGAAGGCTCTAAAGACAAAGAAAACAGTCCTTGACAGCGAAACCGAAGAAAAAATAAAAACACTTACTGACGAAGAAATTCATAACATTCTTGTTAAAAAGTGGATTGACCCTATCTGTGACGGAATAACCAATCTGCCGCACACACTGATTTCTTCACTTGAAAGCCAGATTGATGCGCTTTCAAAGAAATATGATACCTCATTCACTGAACTTGACAGTCAGATTAATGAAGCGGAATCTTCGCTTTCGGGTATGCTTGATGATTTAACAGGTAACGATTTTGATATGCAAGGTCTTGCTGAACTTAAGAAATTGCTTGGAGGTAGTGCAAAATGACGAAAAAAACAGACACTCCGGCAATCAGATTTAAGGGATTTAGTGACACTTGGGAACAGCGTAAGTTGGGAGAAGTGATGAATGTTACTTCTGTAAAGCGAATTCATCAATCGGACTGGACAGGCTATGGAATACGCTTTTTGCGAGCAAGAGATATTGTATCCGCTTATAAAAATGAAGAGCCTGACGACTACCTATACATATCCAAAGAGAAGTACGATGAGTACAGTTCAATATCGGGAAAAGTTAGCATTGGAGATATGCTCGTAACAGGTGTCGGTACAATCGGAGTGCCGTATTTAGTGGAAAATTCCGAACCTTTATACTTCAAAGATGGAAACATAATATGGTTTCAAAACGAAGATAAGGTCTTTGGAAAATTCTTGTTTTACTCTTTTGCTGGTAAGTCAATTCAAGATTTTATAACAGAGTCGGCAGGTATTGGGACGGTAGGTACATATACTATTGAAAGTGGCAAAAAGACGCCTATATCACTGCCCAACAAGGAAGAACAAGAGCGTATCGGTTTATTCTTTGCAAACCTTGACCACCTTATCACCCTTCATCAGCGTAAGTATGAAAAGTTGCACAATATCAAAAAATCTATGCTTGAAAAAATGTTCCCGAAAAATGGCTCAAATGTACCCGAAATTCGTTTTAAGGGATTTACTGAAGCTTGGGAACAGCGTAAGTTGGGAGAAGTGCTTATAAGCCTGCAAAACAATACCCTTTCAAGGGCTGATTTATCATCCGAGGAAGGGATTGCAAAGAATATTCACTACGGGGATATTTTGGTTAAATTTGGTGAAGTGATAGATGTGAAAACTGAATCTCTTCCTATGATTGGAGACGAAACAGTTATAGCTAAATACAAGTCATCATTTTTACAAAACGGTGATGTTATTGTTGCGGATACCGCAGAGGATGAAACCGTAGGAAAATGCACAGAAATAGCAGGATTAAGTGATGAAATTGTAATTTCAGGACTACATACAATACCTTACAGACCATTACAAAAATATGCTCCCGGTTATCTTGGATATTATATGAACTCGCCATCTTATCATAACCAATTATTACCTCTTATGCAAGGAATAAAAGTTACTTCGATTTCAAAAACTGCATTGCAAAATACAGACATTTTATATCCAAAATCAGCGACTGAACAGGCTGCTATCGGTAGATATTTCCGCAACCTTGACAACCTTATCACCCTTCATCAGCGTGAGTTAGAAAAGCTTCAAAATATCAAGAAATCTATGCTCGAAAAGATGTTTGTTTAGGAGGAAAAGAGAAAATGAAAAAAATAACTTTATATCACGGTACTCCTGACAAAATTGTAGTGCCTACATTCGGCAAAGGCGAGGAAAAACACGACTACGGACGAGGATTTTATCTTACCGAAAGCATAGACCTTGCAAAAGAATGGGCAGTTTGCCGACCAAATGAAACAAACGGCTATGTTCATCAATATGAATTTGATACAGAAGGACTTGAAATTTTGGATTTTCAAGAAAAAGGTGTTCTTGCGTGGCTTGCAGAACTGATGAAGCACAGAGACGCAGCCGACTCAAAGCGTTACCGTATGCTTGCAAAGAAATTTATTGCAAAATACGGTGTAGATACCGGCAAGTACGATATTATTAAAGGTTGGAGAGCAAACGCCTCATATTTCTATATCGCAAAGGAATTTGTAAGAGACAATATTGATATAGATATTCTTGAGGAATTGCTGTCTCTTGGCGGCTTAGGTATTCAGTATTGTATAAAGTCCGAACTTGCCTATTCTAAACTGCAAGAAGTGGCAAACAGCTTGCAAACTGTTGAGTACACACAGTTTAACGAAATGTACAATCAGCGAGACATTACCGCAAGGCAGAAAATGCGTGAACTTGTTGATTCCGACGCTAACCGTGTAACAAAGGTGTTCAGTACACTGTTTGGGGAGTGATGATTATGAGAGCCTATTCACAGGATTATTTGAATGATGTAGTAGAAAATCAGGGTAAGCTCTTTGACTTTGTTGCTCAAACTTATCCCGATAAAGATACCGAAGATTTTATCAAGACCTATATGGCAAGCAAAACAAGGAAAAGTATTGATGAGGCAAAAGCCTATGTCAACACAATGGATGCCAAAGAATTGTGGGAATACTTTACCGAAACCGAAAAGTATTCCTTAAAGTCCGGCAAGGCTCTTGACGGCTTTATGCCAGACTGGATTGGTGAATTTTATGCTTACTATCAATGGTATTACGATATTCCGAGTGTCGAGGTGCTGAAAAAGGTGCCACTTGATTTCATAAAAAAAGCCTACTACGGTTTGCACGACTTGGAACTTGATTTGGCAGTGCAAAAAGTCGGTGAAGTGTAATGAATATTGTTTGTTTTCACAATCCCAATGAAAATAACGGCTATTTGAGCAATTGGTATCCGTCACCCTTTACGGTGGACGGTGTTGCGTTTTCTTCGATGGAACAATTTATGATGTACCGCAAAGCAATCTGCTTTGGAGATGAAGCGGTAGCAGCTAAAATCTTATCAACAAGTGATGTTGCCGAAATCAAATTACTTGGCAGGCAGGTGTCAAACTACGATGAGAGTTTGTGGAACGGCATTCGTCAAATTGTAGTTTATGAGGGACTTTTGGCAAAGTTCTCGCAAAATGAGGAACTAAAAGGAAAACTCAAAGCAACCGAAAATGCTGTTTTGGCAGAGTGTGCCGTAAAAGACCGTATTTGGGGCATTGGTTTGTCAATGAAAGATCCCAATAGATTAAACAAATCTAAATGGAACGGTAAAAATCTGCTTGGATATGCCCTTATGATGGTGCGTGAACGCTTGTAATTGTCTTTTTCTTGGGAACAGCGTAAGCTTGGTGAAATAGGCTCGGTTTCAATGTGCCGCCGCATTTTCAAGGAACAGACATCAGAAACTGGAGATATACCTTTTTATAAAATTGGAACATTTGGCGCTGATCCTGATGCGTTTATTTCCAGAGAGCTTTTTGAAGAATACAAATCAAAATATCCTTATCCCCTAAAGGGAGATATTTTGATTTCAGCGTCGGGCAGTATCGGCAGAACCGTTGAATTTGCCGGGAATAATGAGTATTTTCAGGATTCAAATATCGTGTGGCTTAACCACGATGAAAGGCTCTCAAATCCATTTTTGAAGTGTTTTTACTCAGTAGTAAAGTGGGCTGATATTGAGGGTAGCACCATAAAAAGGCTTTATAACGATAACATACTAAACACTGTTATTTGTATGCCATCTGTTCCTGAGCAAAAGCGCATAGGGCTATTCTTTGAAAACCTCGACAACCTTATCACCCTTCATCAGCGTGAGCTTAAAAAACTTAAAAACCCGCCTTAAAAAGATATTTGTGAATTAAGGAGATGAAATTATGCCATACAATGACGAATTGCTCTTTGAAAGAGACCTTATAAACTACCTTCAACAGAGTTGCGGCTGGAAGGACGGACTTATTAAAAATCCCACAGAAGAAGATTTGATAAAAAACTGGGCCAACATTCTTTACGAAAACAATAATGATATTGACCACTTAAATGGATGCAGACTCACAGACGGAGAAATGAGGCAAATTCTCGGTCAGATTGATGCACTTAAAAGTCCGTATAAACTGAATACATTCATTAATGGCAAAAGTGTAACGGTAATAAGGGATAACCAGGATGACACTGCTCATTTCAGTGGACCCGTGACCCTTAAAATATATGACCGTATGGAAATTGCCGCTGGAAACAGCAGATACCAAATAGTCGAACAACCGAGATTTAAAACAACAAATAATGTTTATCCAAATAGACGTGGCGATTTAATGTTGCTTATCAACGGTATGCCTGTATATCACATAGAACTAAAGAAGAGTGGTGTACCGTTAAGTCAGGCGGAAACACAAATCCAAAAGTATATGGCAAATAATGCGTTCACCGGCATTTTCTCTCTTATTCAAGTGTTTATTGCCATGAATCCGGAGGAGTCAGTCTATTTCGCAAATCCCGGCCTTGACGGTAAATTTAATCCCCTTTATTATTTTCATTGGACTGATATAAACAATGAATATATCAATGAATGGCATAAATTTGCTCATTCGCTTCTTATGATTCCGAGAGCACATGAGATGATTGGTTTCTATACTGTACCGGATGCCTCTGACGGCGTTTTGAAAGTGCTGCGTCCATACCAAGTTTACGCCGCACTGAATGTTTCAAATACAGTATCTGCATCTCATTGGACAAAAGCCGAACAAAAAGCGGGATACATCTGGCATACCACAGGCAGCGGAAAAACACTCACATCATTCAAAACGGCACAACTCATTGCAAATATGAACACAAAAGCAGACAAAGTAGTTTTTCTGATTGACAGAGTAGAGCTTGGCGATCAATCCTATACCGATTATACTAATTTTGCCAATGTTGATGTCTCTATCAATAACACAAGTGATACCGATGCACTTATAAAACTATTGAAAAGTGATGAAGCTGACGAAAAAGTTATCATTACTTCTATTCAGAAAATGTCTCGTATTAAAGAGGGCGATGTACCACAGTCTGTTATCAACAAAATCAGGGGAAAGCATATTGTCTTTATTGTTGATGAATGTCACAGAGATCAGAACGGTGAAATGCATCAAAATATCGAACACACTTTTCCAACAGCAATGTTTTTCGGTTATACGGGCACACCAGATCATGCCCTAACAAAAGATATTTTCGGTTCTGAAAAGCATAGATATACAATAGCCCACGGTATAAGAGACCGCAATGTTTTAGGATTTGACCCTTATGAAGTGCATATATTTGACGACAACGACCTGAGAGTGAAAGTCGGGCTTAACCTTGTTCATGCTGTTACCGAAGCAGAGGCAATGGCTGACGATATGAAGCGTGACAAATATCTTTATTATCTTAATCAAGGCACAGAACCTTGCCCAATGACTGAGATTGAAAAGCATATTCCCGTTACTCAATATCAAACCGATAATTACAGAAGAAAGGTTGTTGAAAACATTCTAAAAAGATGGACAGTAAGAAGTTACAACTCACTGTTTCATGCAATATTCGCAACGAGTAGTATTCCCGAAGCTATTGAGTATTATAAAATATTCAGGGAAGAGCGTGAAAAAGGTAATCACAGCCTAAATGTCACGGCACTTTTTGATGCAAGCGATGACAACGGAAATAATGCTATTTTGAAAATGCAAGGTATAACGCAAATTCTGAATGATTACAGAGATATGTTCGGTCAGAGTTATACTCACGCCAATTATGACAAATTTAAAAAAGACTTGTGTAAACGTCTTGCGCATAAAGACCCGTATATTAACCTTGAAATAAATCAGCAACTGAATATTGTTATTGTTGTAGATCAGCTTTTGACCGGATTTGACTCAAAATGGATTAATACGGTTTATCTCGATAAAATGCAGAGAAGTAAAAACTTTATTCAGACTGCATCAAGAACGAACAGACTTTTTGGACCGGAAAAGAAACACGGAACAATAGTCTGGTATAGATATCCACATACAATGACAGCAAATTTTAAGGCAGCTGTTGATGAGTATTCCGGTAACAGACCTTTTGGCGTTTTTGTAGATAAACTTGAAAAAAATCTCAATTCATTAAACTTGATTTTTGATGATATTTGCAGTCATTTTGAAGCAGTAGGAATTGAAAACTTTGAACAAAATTATTGTGATGATGGATGGAAAAAGAAATTTGCAAAATTATTTCATTCTTTCCAGGACAAACTTGACTCTGCAAAAATTCAGGGCTTCTACTGGGGAAATTGTGAATATAATTTTGACCACGACGACAGTCCACAAACAACGGTTAAAGTTAAAATTGACAAGGAAACATACCTCATACTTGTTCAAAGATATAAGGAGCTGTTCGTAGTAAGCCCAGGCAATCCTGACCCACCGTATGACATTGACCCACATATCACTGAAATCAGTACAGATGTAATTGATAACGATTATATGAATTCCCGTTTTAAACAGTTCATCAAAGATTTGAATGCTGGCAATGCTGAAGCGAAGCAAAGGAATCTTGATGAACTCCATAAATCATTTGCGGCTCTTTCTCAGGAAGATCAGTCCTTTGCAAGGCAATTCTTAAACGATGTTGAAAACGGTCTGGCTGTTGAGGAAAATAAAAACCTGTCGGATTATATCGCAGAATATAAGGCAAAAAGCTATAACGATAAGATTAGTGAGATTTCCAAAGGTATGGGATTGAATCCCGATAAACTCAGATTTTTAATTAACCTTCATCCAACAGAATCAAAAATTAACGAATTCAACAGGTACGATGAGTTGTTTTGTGATTTGAATTTGGATAAAGCGAGAACATATCTTGAGAAAAAGCTCGGTAAAGCATTGGTAAAAAAACGAGAAGTTAAAATGGAAGCAGATGCTTTTTTGAGGGAAGTAATTCTAAACGGGGTTTAATTCTATTTAAACTGAATATGATATTGCCTAAACGGTATATGAAACGAAAAAGTTTATGGTTTTTGCAATGATTTCATGTTTCGTATACAAAATTAACTAGGGGGTCAGGAGAAATCTTGACTCCCTTGCTTTTTCTTGGGAACAGCGTAAGCTCGGTGATGTCGTGCAAATAACTATGGGGCAATCGCCGGATGGTAGTACCTATTCGGATGAGCCAAGCGATTATATCCTTGTTCAAGGTAATGCCGATTTGCAAAACGGCTTGGTTTGCCCTCGCATTTGGACAACTCAAATTACCAAAAAAGCAGATGCAGGTGACTTAATAATGAGTGTCCGTGCTCCGGCTGGAGCAATGGGAAAAACCGCTTATAATGCAGTAATCGGGCGTGGTGTTGCTGCAATTAAAGGAAATGAATTTATTTATCAACTGCTCGTAAAAATGGATGCAGACGGTTTTTGGAAAACGCTTTCCTGCGGCTCAACATTTGAATCTCTTAACTCAGACAATATTAAAAATGTTGAGGTCAAAATACCGACAACAGCCGAGCAGATAAAAATAGGCGGTTATTTTCAGCTGCTCGACAACCTTATCACCCTTCATCAGCGTAAGCCCTTATAATAATTGGAGGAAATTATGCTGAATAACATAAACAAAACAGACTTATTCTATGATTACTACGCTCAATGGATAACAGTGTATAAGGAAGGGGCGATAAGAAAAGTCACGATGGACAAATATCTGCTTACGCTTTCGTGGATAAAGCGATTGGCACCGGATTTGAAAGTGTGCGAACTTTCAAGAATAACATATCAAAAGCTGCTTAATGATTATGCTAAACTGCACGAGAGGCAGACAACAATGGATTTTCATCATCAACTTAAAGGGGCAGTGCTTGATGCTGTTGACGAAGGACTTATTGAACGAGATCCTACGAGAAAAGCCATTATTAAAGGCAAAAAACCGAGACACAAGAAGATTAAATATCTCAATCAATTTGAGTTGCATAAATTATTGTCGGTCTTGGAACTTAATCAAGAACTTAATTGGGATTGGTTTATTCTATTGGTTGCGAAAACAGGAATGAGATTTTCTGAAGCATTAGCAATAACGCCAAATGATTTCGATTTTTCTAAACAATCCTTATCAATTAACAAAACTTGGGATTATAAAGGCAATTGTGGTTTTATGCCAACTAAAAACCAATCTTCTGTTAGAAGAATACAGATAGATTGGCAAC
>OHAJ01002820.1_pt1 | contig 11466 bp, 10 predicted proteins | sample 1577101 | NCBI WGS metagenome assembly OHAJ01 (sample SAMEA3541531, study PRJEB24748) | human gut metagenome | biome: human gut; feature: human-associated habitat; material: faeces | place: China | collected 2012 | reverse complement strand
GCCTTGAAGTTCCCGCCGAGTGTGTCGGCCGCGCGATGACCGACCTCCAGAACATGGGCGGAACGGTCGACCATCCGCAAAGCGAGGGGGAAAACACCGTGCTCACGGGTTATGCGCCGGTGCGCACGCTGCGCGACTATTTCACCGACGTTGCAGCCTATACCCGCGGCCGCGGACAGCTCTCCTGCGCCGTGCGCGGGTACGAGACCTGCCAAAATCAGGACGAGATCGTCGCCTTACTCGGCTATGACGCCGAGCGCGACACAGATAATCCCGCCTCCTCCGTTTTCTGCGACCACGGCGGCAGCATCACCATTCCTTGGAATGAAGTCGCGCAGCATGTCCACTGCGACAGCGGCATTCACTTTGACAAAGAGGAAACCGAGGAGAAATCCGCTCCCCCGCCGCGCCGCGGCGTTGGCGCAGGCAGCGCGTATGCAGCGGACAAGGAGTTGCAGGAGATCTTCGAGCGCACCTACGGCAAGGTAGAGCGCCGCGCGTTCGAGCCTGCGAAAAAGCCCGCGCGCACCTCGCTTGCCGACCACTATGACGTGACGATCCACTCCAAGGACATGGAATATCTGCTCGTTGACGGCTACAACATCATCTTCGCCTGGGACGAGCTGCAGCGCCTTGCCGCGCAGGATATTACCGCGGCGCGCGGCGCGCTCATCGACATTCTTGCAAACTATCAGGGCTTTCGCAAATGCCGCGTCATCGTGGTGTTCGATGCCTACAAGGTCAAGGGCAATCCCGGCAGCGTGCAGACGGTACACGGCATCAAAGTCGTTTACACCAAGGAAGCAGAGACCGCCGACACCTACATCGAACGTGCGACCTACGAGCTGCGCCGCGAACGCCGCGTGCGCGTGGCAACATCGGACGGCCCCGAGCAGGTCATTATCCTCGGCCACGGGGCGCTGCGCGTCTCCGCCCGCGCGTTTCATGCTGAGGTCGAGGCCGCCGAGGGACAGATCAGCGCCGTACTGCAAAGCCTGACGAACCGCCCCCGAAGTGAGCGCACCGTCAGAAACAATGTAAAACTCAAGCAATAACAGAAGGCCCGCGCCGTCTTTTCCGGCGCGGGCCTTGCTCGTGATTCTGGCTCATTTTTGACCTTCATTTTTGTCAAAGTGCCGGATTTTTTATGGAATTCAAATTTTTCTTGCCATTTTCCTGTCTTTATGCCATGCTGTTGATGTAAGCATTCCCGTCAGCGATCAAAAATCAGCATAGGAGGACGATACCATGAAACGGCTCCCTTCCCTGTTGTTGTCACTGGTCCTTTCGCTTGCGCTGCTCGTCCCCGTTTTTGCGGCGGACGCCTGCAAGGAGATCCGCTACACCGACTTTACCTGCGGCAAGGAAATGCACTTCACGGAGCATTATTGCCGCAACGGCGACAAAACCATCCGCGTCGAAAGCGCGGACGCATGCGCCGTCAGCCATCTGGATGCGGCTGCGCAGACCCTAACGGTCGAAAGCGCCGTGGATGGTAAGACGAGCACTGTCTCGTTTCCCTTTTCACCTCCTGAGGGATCCAAACCACCCTCTTATTACAAACTTATCGCTGAGGGCGCCAAACCGACCTCTTACAGACTTATCGCGCGGCATTCCTCATTCATATTTTCCTAAAACGGCAGTGAAAAGCTGCCGTTTTTTTGCGCTCTTTTTGCGCATTTTCCTCTTGCAATTCGTTTTTAATTGTTGTATCCTAAGCACTGTCAATTCAAAGTGATAGTCAATTTAAGTTGACTATCTAAGCATTTTCAAGAAAGGAGAACCACATGCAGACCAACGAGATCCAGGAGCTGCTGCTCGACACGATCCCCGCGTGGCACTACTGGTTTGCCCGTCCGTTCAAGCGCATGCTGAACGACGGCGTCAGCCTTGACATGTACTACTGCATCCAGTCGATGCGCCGCAGCAACCGCACGATGACGATGACAGAGCTTGCAAACTTTGCCCGCATGCCCAAGCAGCAGATGAGCAAGCTCGTCGACAAGCTGGTCGAGGGCGGCTTTGCCGAGCGGCTGAGCGACCCCGACGACCGCCGCGTCATCCGCCTGCGGGCGACTGAGAAGGCCGACGAATACGTGGCGAGCTTTTTAGAGAAGGATGCGGCGGAGTTCCGCGCGTTTTTCGACCAGCTCGAAGGCGAAGAGTGCGAGACCTTCTGCACGGCGCTTCGCACCATCCACGACACGTTTGAAGAAAAGCGCTTAGAGCTGATCGCGCAGGGCAAGCTGCCCGCCTGCCCCCCACAAACTAAGAAAGGAGGCCACTGCCGATGAATATGATCCATCGCTTCATGGGCTGCATCCGCGAGTATAAAAAGCCCACGATCCTGACGCTCTTGTGCATGGTCGGCGAGGTCGCGATTGAAGTGCTGATCCCGTTTTTCACCGCCAACCTCGTCAACGAAATCAAGGGCGGCGCGGAGCTCAGCGGCGTTGTGCGCGTGGGCCTTGGGCTCATCCTGATGTCGCTCGTGTCGCTCGGCTGCGGCGCGCTCGGCGGGCTTTACGGCTCGCGCGCGAGCGCCGGCTTTGCCAAAAACGTCCGCCACGATGTTTTCACCCGCGTGCAGAGCTTCGCGTTTGAAAATATCGACAAATTCTCCTCCGCCTCGCTCGTCACGCGCATGACGACCGATATCAACAATGTGCAGATGTCCTTTATGATGTGCATCCGCATCGCGGTACGCGCACCGCTGATGTTCCTCTTCGCCGTCATCATGGCCTATATCATGGGCGGCGCGCTGGCGACGACATTCCTCATTATCATTCCCGTGCTGGTAATCGGACTTCTTCTGATCGCACGTAAGGCAATGCCCGCGTTCCGCGCGGTGTTCCGCAAGTACGATAAGCTCAATGAATCGGTCGAGGAAAATGTGCGCGCGATGCGCGTGGTCAAGGGCTTTGCCCGCGAAGGGTATGAAAAGCAGAAGTTCGCCGCGGCCTCGCACGATATCGCCAAGGACTTCACCTTCGCCGAGCGCGTCGTCGCGCTCAACGCGCCGCTGATGCAGTTCTGCGTATACTTCAACATGATCTTCGTGCTATTTGTCGGCTCGCGGATCATCATCACGAACGGCGGCACGACCATCGACGTTGGCCAGCTCTCGGCCATGCTGACCTACGGCATGCAGATCTTAATGTCGCTGATGATGATCTCGATGATCTACGTGATGATGACGATGTCGTATGAGTCCTTCGTCCGTATCTGCGAGGTACTCGAGGAAGAGCCCGCGCTCACCGATCCCGCATCTCCCGCGATGGACGTGAAGGACGGCTCCATCGACTTTGAAAACGTCAGCTTCAAGTACTCCGCACAGGCGAAGAAATTCGCGCTGCAGGACATCAACCTGCACATCGACTCGGGCATGACCGTCGGCATCCTCGGCGGTACGGGCTCGAGCAAGTCGACCCTCGTGCAGCTCATCCCGCGCCTTTACGATGTGAGCGAGGGCTGCGTCAAGGTCGGCGGCAGAGATGTGCGCGAATACGACCTTGAGGCGCTGCGCGGCGCGGTCAGCGTCGTGCTGCAAAAGAATGTGCTGTTTTCCGGCACGGTCAAGGATAACCTGCGCTGGGGCAACGAAAACGCCACCGACGACGAGATGATCGAGGCGTGCAGGCTCGCGCAGGCGGACGAATTCGTCCGCTCCTTCCCCGACGGGTATGACACCTATATCGAGCAGGGCGGCTCGAACGTCTCCGGCGGACAGAAGCAGCGTCTCTGCATCGCCCGGGCGCTTCTCAAAAAGCCGAAGATTCTGATCCTCGACGACTCGACCTCCGCGGTCGACACGCGCACCGACGCGCTGATCCGCGAGGGCTTCCGCACCTATATCCCCGAGACGACGAAGATCATCATTGCCCAGCGCGTCGCGTCCGTGCAGGATGCCGACCTCATTCTCGTGATGGACAACGGCCATATTGCGGACATGGGCACGCACGATCAGCTCCTCGCTTCGAGTGAAATTTACCGCGAGGTCTACGAATCCCAGACGAACGGAGGTGAGCAGGATGAAGCGTGATCCCAAGAATTCCCGCCGCCCAAACGACGGCGCGGCGAACCTCGCCATGCTTAAGCGCACGGTGAAAAAGCTCTTTTCCTACTATCCTGTGCTCGCGCCCGTCACGTTCGCGTGCATCCTGTTCTCGGCCATCGTCACGTCGATCCCGTCGCTTTTCGTGCAGAATGTCATTCAGGTCATCGAAAAGTGGTACGTCTCGCGCGACTGGGTCTCCGCCAAAGCAGAGCTCATCCCCATCCTGTCGCTGCTCATCTCGCTCTATGTGCTCTCGATCATCGCGATCCTGGTCTACAAGCAGCTCATGGCCTATATGACGCAGGGCTTTCTCGACAAGCTCCGTCAGGAGATGTTCGGCGGCATGCAGGATCTTCCCATCCGCTACTTCGACACCCACCAGCACGGCGATATCATGAGCTTCTACACCAACGATATCGACACGTTGCGCCAGCTCGTGTCCGAAGCCATCCCCGCCTTCATCCAGTCTGGCGCGATCGTGCTGGCCGTGTTCGGCATTATGCTCTATTTCAGCATCTGGCTGACGCTCATTTCGGTGCTCGGCGTGATTCTGATGATCGTCGTCACCAAGCGCGTCGGCGGCGGCAGCGCCAAATTCTTCCTGCGCCAGCAGCAGGCCGTCGCCAAAACCGAGGGCTATATTCAGGAGACGATGACCGGCCAGAAGGTCGTCAAGGTCTTCTGCCACGAGCAGCGCTCCATTGAGGAGTTCGACAAGATCAACGACGCCCTCTTTGAAGACAGCTACCGCGCCCACGCCTATGCCAGCGTGCTCGGCCCCATCATCGGCAACATCGGCAACTTCCTCTATGCGGCTCTGGCGCTCGTGGGCGGCGTGCTGCTGCTTATCGGCGTTCCGAACCTGAGCCTTTCCGGCAAGGCGCTGGATATCTCGATCCTCGTCCCGTTCCTCAACATGACCAAGCAGTTCACGGGCAATATCAACCAGCTCTCCCAGCAGATCAATTCCATCGTCATGGCGGGCGCAGGCGCGCAGCGCGTCTTCTCCCTCATCGATGAAAAGGCCGAGACGGACGACGGCTTCGTTACGCTCGTTGACGCGGACATCGCCCCCGACGGCACGATCAGCAAGAGTGACCATCACACCGGCCACTGGGCGTGGAAGAACCCGAACGACAACGGCAAGGTCTCTTACCGCGAGCTGCGCGGCGACGTGCGCCTCATCGACGTGGACTTCGGCTACGAGCCGAATAAAGAGGTCCTGCACGACGTCTCCGTCTACGCGGAGCCCGGTCAGAAGGTTGCCTTTGTCGGCGCGACCGGCGCGGGCAAGACGACCATCACGAACCTCATCAACCGCTTTTACGACATTGCCGACGGCCAGATTCTCTACGACGGCATCGACGTCAGCAAGATCAAAAAGGCCGACCTGCGCCGCTCGCTCGGCATCGTCCTGCAGGACGTCAACCTCTTCACCGGCACGGTGATGGACAACATCCGTTATGGTAAACTCAACGCGACGGATGAAGAGTGCATCGCCGCGGCAAAGCTCGCCGGCGCGGACGATTTCATTACGCGCCTTCCGCAGGGCTACGCGACGGAGCTCGCCAACAACGGAGCAAACCTCTCGCAGGGTCAGCGCCAGCTCATCTCCATCGCCCGCGCGGCGGTCGCCGACCCGCCGGTCATGATCCTCGACGAGGCGACCTCGTCCATCGACACGCGCACCGAGGCCATCGTCCAGCGCGGCATGGATCAGCTGATGGAGGGCCGCACGGTGTTTGTCATCGCGCACCGCCTGTCCACCGTCAAGAATTCCGATGTCATCATGGTCCTCGACCACGGCCGCATCATCGAACGCGGCAGCCACGAAAAGCTGATTGCGGAAAAAGGAACCTATTACCAACTCTACACCGGCGCATTCGAGCTTGAATAACTCAAAAAAGGACACATCGTACGGATGTGTCCTTTTTTGAGTTCGCATATCGTCCAAGTCCTCCCGCTATATTGTGTTGAACGCAATTTTTAAGGGAGGAATTCTATGTCTCGTTCCTTTTTCCGCACCTACGGCTTTCTGAGCGCGATGCTGCTCGCCATCGTACTCGGATGCGTGCTGGGCGCGCTGTGGCCGGGGGCGACGTGTCTCGCCCCGCTCGGCACGATCTTCATTAACCTGATGTTCTGCATCGTCGTGCCGCTTGTGTTCTGCTCGCTGAGCAGCTCCATCGCCTGCATGAAAAGCCCGAAGCGCGCGGGGAAGATCATGGGCACGACGCTTTTGGTCTTCATCGTCACGGGCCTTATCGCCGCAGTCATCATGCTCTTTGCGATGCGCCTCTATCCCCCGGTCCTCGAGCCGTGGGCGGACGCAGCGGCGGGCGAGGTCGATGAACAGGCGAGCGTCGCACAGCTGCTCGTCAACTTCTTCACGGTCGAGGATTTCGCGGCGCTGCTGTCCCGCCGCGCGATGCTGCCGCTCATCGTCTTTTCCATCCTCATCGGCTTTGGCGTCAATCTGAGCGGCGGCGCGGACTGCCTGACGGCAAAAGTCCTGCAGGACATGACGAACTGCCTTTTGAAGGTCGTCTCGCTCATCTCCTACTACGCGCCCGTCGCGTTTTTCGGTTTTTTCGCCTCACTCGTCGCGACCTACGGTGCACAGATCACCGCGGCCTATGGCCGCGCGATGCTCGTCTACTATCCGCTCTGCTTTGTCTACGCGCTCGTCGCGTTTCCGCTCTACGCCTATCTCGGCGGCGGAAAGGAGGGCGTACGCGTCATGCGGCGGCACATCCTGCGCCCTGCGGTCACGGCGCTCGGCACCTGCTCGTCCGTCGCGACGATCCCGACAAATTTAGAGGCCGCGGAGGACAGCGGCGTGCCGCGTGACATCTCTGACCTCGTCCTGCCGCTGGGTGCGACGATGCACATGGACGGCTCGTGCTTCAGCTGCGTGCTGAAGATCGCGTTCCTCTTCGGCGTGTTCGGCATCCCGTTTGAGGGCGCGGGGCTCATCGTCAAAATTCTGCTTGTCGCCGTGTTCAGCTCGGTCGCGATGAGCGGCATCCCCGGCGGCGGGTACATCGGCGAGTACATCATCTGTACGCTCTTCTTCCCCGCGCAGATGGCCATTGCCTACCCCATCGCCGTGACGATCGGCAACCTAGTCGACCCGCCTGCCACAATGATCAACGCCGCGGGCGACTATGTTGTTACATTTCTCGTCGCGCGCTTCACCGAGGGAAAAGACTGGCTTGAGCGTGCGCAGAGGGAAAAGGCTGCACACTAAATTTTCCGTGCGCTTTCCGCGCAGGCATGCTATAATGCTGTTCGTTAACGAAAGAAGAAAGATTCGCCCGCTGCGCGCGGGCAGAAAGAGGTTTTTATCATGGAAGTTGGTCTTTCCATCGCGCAGATGCAGCGCGGTATGGACGTGGAAGGCTTTTATCTGCTCAAGGCCGCCTTTGCCAAGGTGACAGCCAGCGGCAAGCCGTTTTTGAGCGCAGTGCTCGCCGACACGAGCGGCACGATTGAAGCAAAGGTCTGGGACTACAGCGGCCCCATCGGCGAGCGCGACACCGGAAAGGTACTCAAGGTACGCGGCAGCGTGTCGGACTACCGCGGCATGCCGCAGCTCACGGTCGACAGGCTGCGCCTTGCCGAAGAGAGCGACCCTGTCGATGTTTCGCGCCTTGTGAGCGTCGCGCCCATCGACCGCGAGGCGGGTTATGACGAGGTCAAGGCACTCGTTTCGACCATCGAGGACGCAGACTACCGTGCCGTGTGCGAGGAAATGCTGCGCCGCCACGAGGCAGCGTTCCGCACCATTCCCGCCGCCAAGAGCGTTCACCACGGCTTTTTGTCCGGCCTTCTGATGCACACGCTCAACATGCTGCGCCTTGCCGATTTTCTTGCCGCGCAGTATGCCGATACCGTGAACCGCAGCCTGCTGCTCACCGGCACGCTGCTGCATGACTTTGCCAAAGAACAGGAATTTTCCTTCTCCGAGCTTGGCCTTGTGACCGACTACTCGACGAAGGGGCAGCTCTTAGGGCACCTCATCATGGGCGCGCAGGAGATCGCCGCGCTTTCCGCCGAGCTTGACCTGCCCGAAGAAAAGGCGATGCTGCTGGAGCACCTGATTCTCTCGCATCACGGCCAACCGGAATTCGGCGCGGCAGTGCTGCCCCAATGCGCAGAGGCGGAGCTTCTCTCCCTCATCGACCAGATCGACAGCCGCATGGAGATCTACCGCGAGGTGCTCGCGCCGCTCAAGGCGGGCGAATTCAGCCAGCGCGTCTTTGCGCTCGACAACCGGCGCATCTACAAGCACGAATAAGAGAAAAGCTGAACGGGCAATGCCCGTTCAGCTTTTTCCTTTTCCAATTAAGAGGAATAGCTTATCTTCTTCCCTGTGCTTTTGCGTGCAGATACAGTACCGCCTCGACAACGCCCCCGCCGACGGCGAGCGCCTTATCGGAGATCGTCGTGCAGTATTCCGCCTTGCAGCGCGGGTCAACGTCGCCGGACTTCATGCCCTTTTTGACGCGCACGCCGTCGTCCAGCACGCCGCGCAGCACACCGCTGATGGTGCACTTCATCGGTGTGCCGTCGACAAAGCCGATGGTCTCGCCCTCCTCGACCGTGTCGCCGATGCGGTGGACGGCAGTAAAAATGCCGTCGCACGGTGCGCGCAGCACGCGCTCGCCCGCAAAGCCGCCGATGAGTCCGGGAACATTTGCGCAAACCCCGAAGAAAGGTTTTCCATCCAGAGAAAGATAGTAATTTCCGATGGATAACATTTGACCATTTGCATTTTTTCCGCCCATTTGTATCGGGCAGGGATATATGGGATTTTTAATATTTCTTGCATCAATGGAATACTGTCGCATGATTACCTCCAGATTATTTACTTGAGCCTACAATGCCTTCTACAAATTGCTTCTGCATTGTCAGGAATACAATGATAATAGGTATGGTTGCAAGGACAATGGCTAACATTAACTGACCGTAATCTACATAATAAGCAGAGGCAAGGGAGGAAAGAAGGAGCGTGAAGGTCTTCTTTTCGTTTGTCTGTATTACGATCAGAGGCCACAGATAATTGTTCCACTGTTTCATAAATGCGTAAATGGCGCCGGCTGCAAAAGTGGATTTCATTGGAGCCATTACCAAACGGAAAAAAATAGTGAATTCGTTGGCACCATCGATTCGTGCAGCTTCTATCAACTCTGTGGGGTAAGACTGAAAACTCTGACGGAAAAAGAAAACCAGAAAAGGCATTGCCAGAGTAGGAAGAATTACCGCAGTGTGTGAATCTAACATATTAGCCTTAGATGCCATTTTAAATAAAGGAATCATCTGGGCAGAAAAAGGTATCATCATCGAGAAAAGGAACAGGGAATATACCAAATTTTTACCTTTTGATCTGTATTTTTCAAAGCCGTATCCTGCCATGGAGCATATCAAAATGGATACGAAAGTATAAATAAGTGTAATTTTCATGGAATTCAAAAATACTAGAAATACATTAGCACTCGACTGCAGGTTGGTCCAGTTTTCTCCCAGAGATTTTCCAAAGCGTAGAACACCGCCGGTGACATCTACACTTTTATTCGTAGCACCTGTTAACATCCATATAAATGGAAAAATGGAAATCAAAACAACAATGAGTAAGGCGATATGCAATAATACCTTTTTAAAAACGCGATATTCTTTATTGTGCATAATTAATCCTCCTTTCCGGCAACAGTAAACTGTATGATTGCCAAAATAATCATTATAAATACAACCATATAAGAGATAGCGGATGCGTATCCAAAATTAGGAGCATAGACAAAAGACTGGTTGTATATGTAGTGTGAAACAGTAATGGTTGCATTTGCAGGACCACCCTGTGTGATATTCATTGTTTCATCGAATAACTGCAAGGTGCCGTTGGTAGACATAATGGTTGTAAGCAGAACAATAGGCTTTAACTGCGGAATTGTAATTTTAAAAAATGTCTGGATTGCATTAGCACCGTCCACCTTTGCAGCTTCAAAAGTCTCTTTGGGGATATTTTGCATGGCGGATAAATAAAAAATAACGTTATAACCGGTCCAACGCCAGATCATTGCGATAATAATAACGGCGCGTGCCCAGGTGGAATCCTGCAGATACTGATAGGGCGCATCTAAAATTCCCAGTTTGATTAATACTTGATTCAAGAGACCATCCAGTGAAAAAAGCATTTTAAATATGATAGAGTAAGCTACTAGAGAAGTGACACACGGAAGAAAAACGCTTGTGCGGAAAAATCCCTTGAATTTCAAAAATTTACTGTTGAGGAGAGTGGCAATAATAAGGGCAAATAACAGCATTAAAGGTACTTGAATAACCATATAAAGGAAAGTATTTCCAAGAGACTTTAAAAAGATGGCATCGCCAAACATTCTCTTGAAATTCTTCAGACCCACAAAGGCATATTTGCCTCCTTCAAAACTCTGGAAAGCAAGAAGAAGGGAATCGATTGCAGGATAAATCGTAAATATTATGTATAATAAAAATGCAAGTGAAATAAATATCCAGCCGTAAACATTATAATTAGGGCCCGCTTTCTTTGTTCGCTTCATAATGACTCCTTCTATAAAAACTAATATAGGATATAAGGTATCCCGGATATTTTAAGGAAAAGATTCTGCGGAATATTTCTATTCCGCAGAACCATGAAATCCTATCTGCCTAACTGGTTACGCAGCTGTGCATCTGCTTCCGCTAACGCACCGTCAATATCTGTCTTGCCGGCGAAGAGATCCGCAAGAGCGGTAGTAATGGCATCATTTGCCTCAGCTACATAACCTCCGAAATTAACGGGGATAACATCCGGCAGAATTTCTGCGAACAAAGCATTAATCTTTTCCCCGCCGAAGAACTCATCTTCTGCATCGTATGCTGCGGTAGAATATGCGGGAATATAAGAGCCCATAGCACCCTGATCTAACAAAATAGTATCATAGAAATCCGTGTTACCCTGCCATACACCCTGAAGGAATTTGATGGCTTCATCTTTGTTTGCAGAGCCTTCCAGTACATACCAGCTGGAGCCGCCAACGTTGGATGCGTTTACAGAACTGGAAATATTGGCAAATCTGGGAATACGAACTGCTCTCCACAGACCGGACTGATCTTCTGCCTGTTTAATAGAAGAAATAAACCAGGGGGCATTTACAACGGAAGCAACCTGACCGTTATTCAATGCAGCAGCTCTTCCTTCTGTGCTTTCTGCTTCGTAAAGAATTCCTGCTTCTTTCATTTCCGAAATAGTTTCAAAAGCTGCCTTCAGAGCTTCGTTGTTCGTGATGTTGATATCGCCGTTCTGATCATAGTACCACAGACCGCAGGACTGCATCATGGCACGAACCAGAGTGGTTTTATTATTGGCAATTTCTACAATCATCGGAGTGCCG
>OHAJ01002819.1_pt1 | contig 11467 bp, 8 predicted proteins | sample 1577101 | NCBI WGS metagenome assembly OHAJ01 (sample SAMEA3541531, study PRJEB24748) | human gut metagenome | biome: human gut; feature: human-associated habitat; material: faeces | place: China | collected 2012 | reverse complement strand
GGCGGCGCGGCCAACGGCACGCACATCGGCGTGGAGATGACCGAACCGGCGGCTGATATGTCCTACGCCGAGGCGGCGGAGCAGATCACCGGTACGTACCGCGCGGCGGTTGAGCTGTTTGCACAGCTGTGCACGCAGTTTGGGCTTGATCCGCTGGCGGACGGCGTCATCATCGGCCACGCGGAGGGACACCGGCGCGGCGTGGCCAGCAACCACGCCGACCCGGAATATCTGTGGAATACATACGGCATGGGCTACACCATGGACGGATTTCGGTGCGACGTCGCGGCCGCGATGGCCGCAAAAAATACAGACACGGAGGACGAGAATATGACACGGTATAACACGATTGACGATGTGCCCGAATGGGCGCGCGGCGACTTGCAGCGCATGGTGTGCGAGGGCGTATTGCAGGGGGATGCTAACGGTAAGCTCGACCTGTCGGAGGATATGCTGCGCGCGATGATCGTGTGCCAGCGGATGATCGACGAAGCAAAGGAGACATAAATGGACAGACTCACAACGATCAAGGCGGCTGCTTCTGCGGCCGCCGCGGCGCTGACGGCATTCTGGGGCTGGACAGGCTGGCTGGCAGCTGCCTGGTTTCTGGCCATGGTGCTCGACTACGCCACCGGCAGCGCTGCGGCCCTGCACGCGGGCACGTGGAGCAGCCGCCGCGCCCGCGAGGGGCTGTGGCACAAGGCCGGCAGCGTGGCCGGCGTGCTCGTGGCGGCGCTGCTGGACTTTGCGCTGCGGGCGCTGCTCGGCAGCGTACCGGGGCTGGGCGTGCAGTATGACGTGCTGCTGTGCCCGCTCGTGACGGCGTGGTACCTGCTGACGGAACTCGGCAGCGTGATTGAAAACGCCGGGGCGCTCGGCGCGCCGCTGCCGCAATTTCTCGTGCGGGCCATTGCCGTGCTGCGCGCGGACGTGTCGCAGCGCGGCGGAGGGGACGGTGACACATGACGGACTTTTCCCCGCTGGACTTTCCGCTGCCGGAGCGCACCGGGCATGAGACCGTGGAGCAGCGGCTCGCAGCGCTCGAGGAGACTGTGCCGCGCCTGCTCGAGGCGCTGCAGTACACGCTGGCAAACCTCGGCGCGGAAAACTTCAACGCCGTGGCGCTTTCGCGGCTCGTCTCGCCGATCCATGCGCGCATCGACGGGGCCGACGGCGACATCGCGCAGCTGAGCCTTGATGCCGACGCCCTGAATGTGCGCCTAACGTCGGCCGAGGGCAATGTCGCCGCGCTCGAACAGACCGTGAGCGACCAGGGCGCGCGCATCGCGCTCGTGGCCGACGCCGACGGCGTGAACGCGGCGTCCATCGTCGCCGCCATCAACAACGGCGGCAGCAGCGTCACGCTCTCGGCCGATAAGATCGACCTCAACGGCATCACGACCGTGGCCGACACGCTGCACATCGGCAGCGAGAACAGCCTCGAGCGCAAATATCTCATCTTTCACAAGAGCGGCGCAGTGATCTCCGCGACGCGCGGCGATGTGCCGGAGCTGAAGCTCTCGGCCGGTAAGATCGACCTGTGCGGCACGCTGTATCACAACGGGCAGCCGCTCGATCTGTAAGGAGGCAAGGCATGCATCTACCCACATTCCCGCGGAGCATGGCCGCTGTCCGGCACGTGCAGACCGCCTTCGGCGGCTACGACCACCGGCCAGCCTGCCCCGAGGGCGGCATTTACGAAATGATCAACGGCTCGGCAGCCGACAGCCCCCTGTTCGCGACGCGGCCGGGCCGCACGCTCAGCTACCCGTCCACCGGGCAGCCGAACGGCCTGTTCGCGGCCGGGGACGGGCTGCTCTGGTGCGCGGGCACGGCGCTGTATCATAACGGTGAGGCCGTGCCGGGCTGCACACTCACGGACACGGCGAAAGTGTTCGCCGAGCTCGGCGGCACGGTGCTCATCTGGCCGGACAAGATCTGGTTCCGGCCGGCGGACGGCACATTCGGCAGCGCCGAGCCGAGCTGGACCGGCACGGTGACGCTCGGCAGCAGCGACGACACCGGCGACGCCGGGCGCGCGAACGTGCTGCAGGCCGACGGCGCGGGCACGCGCTTTCGCACCGGCGATGCCGTGACGCTCAGCGGCTTCGGCGACGCGCGCAATAACGGCACGTACATTCTGCGCGGTATTGACGGCGCAAAGCTGATCTTCGACCCGAACACGTTCGTGGGCTCGGGTACGGTCAGCGGCGTGACGATCACGCGGCGCATCCCCGACGCGCAGCACGCGTGCAGCTACGGCAACCGGCTCTGGGCGTGCGCGCAGGACACCGTGTGGTGCACAAAGCTCGGTGACCCGCTGAGCTGGTTCTGGTACGAGGCAGACGAAAACGGCGCGGTCGCCACGGCGGCGTGGAGCGTGGACGTCGGCGCGCCGGGCGATTTTTCCGGCTGCGCGGCGACGGGCAGCGGCGTCGTGTTTCTCAAGCCGGAGGGGCTCTGGCGGCTCTACGGAACCAGACCGGACAACTTCCAGCTGGTGGCCTCGGCCGCGCTCGGCGCGGAGCAGGGCTCCGGCCGCACGCTCGTGACGGCAGCAGAGACGCTCTACTATCTCTCCCCCGCCGGGCCGGCGCGCACGGCGGGCGGACGGCCGACGCGCATCGGCGACACGCTCGGGCGCACGCTCTCGGACGGAGCGGCGGGCACGGACGGCACGCGCTGGTATCTCTCGGCGCGCGACGAGAAAAACGCCTGGCACCTGTTCGCATACGACACGCGCAGCGGCCTGTGGAGCCGCGAGGACGATTTTCACGCGCGCGCCTTTGCCCGGCGCGGCGGCGCGCTCTACGCGCAGGATGCCAGCGGCGTCTGGCGCTTCGGAACCGGCAGCACGGCACAGATGCAGAGTCTGCTCGAGACGGGCGACTTCGTCAGCGGCAGCCCGGACTGCAAGCGCCTGCTGCGCGTACAGCTGCGGCTGGAGGCGGAAGCGGGCACAAGCATCACGGCGGCGGTGCAGTATGACTCCGACGGACAGTGGCACACGCTCGCGGCCGTGACGGCGGGCGGAAAGCGCTCCGTCAACCTGCCGGTGCTGCCGCGCCGGTGCGACCACTTTCGCCTGCGGCTGACAGGTACGGGGGCGTGGCGGCTGCTGTCGCTCACGCGCACGGAGACCGCCGCCGGACCGCAGCACTGAGGAAAGGAGAACCTATGGCGACAAAATACAAATACGACAAGGACACCGACTACGCTGCGCTCATGGAGCGGGCGGCCCAGCGCGGCGACAACGCGGCCGCCGCCATCTACGAGCAGCAGCGCAACGCGAAGATCCGCGGCGAAGGCATGGCCGATCAGGAGCAGACGAACGACTACCTGCAGTACCTGCCGGTGGAGGACGTGCCGGACTATGACGGCACGCACCGCCGCGAGGCAGAGACGCTGCTGTCTGAGCGCGGCACGACCGGGCAGCGAGACCGCATCGACCGGATGCTCGACACGCTGCTCGGTGAGGAATTTGACTACGACCCGGCATCGGACAAGCTCTACGCCGCCTACCGGCAGCAGTACGAGCGGCAGGCCGATCTCGCGGCGGCCAACGCCCTCGGCACGGCGGCCGCGCTGACGGGCGGGCAGGCATCGACGGCGGCCGTTGCGGCCTCTCAGCAGGCGGGCGGGTACTACCGCGCAATGCTCGCGGGCAAGCTGCCGGAGCTGGCACAGCTCGCCTACGAGCGCTACAGCGGCGAGCGCAGGACGCGCCTGAGTGCCATCGACAGTCTGCTCGACGCAGCCGACAGCCGCGATAGTGTGACGAAGGCGCAGATCGCCGCGCTGCTCGACATGGACGACGCGGACTACACCCGCGCGGACAGCAAGGTGCAGCAGCAGGCCAAGGCCCTCGCCGACGCCAGGGCCGCCGCCGACAAGAAGGCCAAGGACGAAAAGGACACGGCCGAGAAGGACGCAGCCGCGCAGGAGAAGGCGGAAAAGGCCGCGCGCAGCGAGGCGCGGCGGCAGATCACGCTCATCCTGCGCAACGGCGGCACCGTGCCCGACGATCTCTGGCAGCAGAGCGGCTACAACGCCGTGACGATCGCGGCGATGCTGCGCGGGCGCAAGGGATAAGCGTTATGTAAACTCTAGCGCCGGTTCAGTTCTAAGAATTCTGCGATACGCCGTCTGGCATAAAGTTATGTAAACTGTACGAAAGAAAGGAATCCCCGGAAGCAAACTGCTTCCGGGGATTTGTGCGTGATGGGGTCTGCGCTCAGGCCATGGCCTGCTCAAAGCGCATGAGGATGGCCGCGACCTGCGCGCGCGTGGCGTTCTGCTGCGGCGCAAGGTAGTCCACCCCGCCCTCGCGCGTTCCGGCGATCAGTCCCGCCGCGTTGGCCCACGACAGGGCGTCATAGGCCCAGCCGCTGACGGCTCCGCCGTCCGGGAAGCTGCCGAGGTCCGCGCGCCCGCCGGTCGGAACGCCGCGCAGGCCTGCATAGCGATACAGGATCGTGGCGATCTGCTCACGCGTGACATTGCCGTCCGGTTCGAACCTTCCGCCGCCGACGCCGTTGACAACGCCGTTTTCGGCCGCCCACGCGACGGCCTCCGTATACCACTGGCCGCGCGGCACATCCGTAAAACTACTGCCGCCCGCCGCGCCTGGCTTACCGTCCATGCGCCAGAGCACCGTGACGAGCATGGCGCGCGTCATCGGCTCGTCCGGGCTGAACGTATCGGCAGCCGTGCCCTGGAACAGGCCGTGCTGATAGGCGAATTTCACACCGGAATAGAACCAGTCGCTCGCGCGGACGTCGCGGAACGGGTCGTTCCACGGCTTTTCCGGCTCCGTCCAGCGGGGATCCTTTGCGCCGCACACCGTGCATGCGCCGTTGCGGTACTGATGCCCCGCGGCCGGGACGGCCTCGCCGCGCGTGAGCACCGCGCCGCAGGCCTTGCAGACCGTGTCGCCGGTGTAACCCGCCTCCGTGCAGGTGGCCGCGCGGGCGTCGCACAGCTCCGTCTCCAGATGGGCGCAGCGCGCAGAGGCGGAAAGCTCCGGATAGGCTCCGTTTTCCAGCACGAAGCAGCCGTTTTTGTCCAGCTGCCGCAGGAAGGACAACCCGGCAAATTCTGCCGCCGTGCGCGCCGCCGTGCCGGATGCCTCCGCCTTGCCGCCGACGGCGGTACCGCAGGAATCCGCGCGGTAATAGAGATTTTCGCGCACATTTGTCGAACGGCTGCTGTCCCGGCCGATCAGGCCGCCCGCCGTTCCGGCCGCCGCGCTGACCGCGCCGTAGCTGAAGCAATTTTCTGCGCGGTAATCGTTTCCGTAGCCGATCAGGCCGCCCGTGCCGGAGGAGGCATAGGTATGGGCATTGCGCACCTCGCCGGCGCTGTAGCAGTCGGTGAGTGACGACGCGCCCTCCGTCATGCACGCACCGGCCACGCCGCCCAGATACCACCCGCTGCCGGTGACGGCCCCATAGTTCGCGCAACGGAGCAGGCTGCCGCCGATGCGTCCGGCCACGCCGCCGATGCCCGTGGCCGCACCGTTTCCGGTCACGGCGCCGCGGTTCACGCAGCCGGTCAGTGTGCTTTCCTTGTCGTTGACCACACCGGCGAGGCCGCCGACGCCGTCCGTGCCCGTGACGGCCCCGAGGTTGGTGCAGCCCGTCAGGCTGGTTGCCCCGTCGAGGAGTGCGGCGATGCCGCCCGCCTTTTCGCCGGTCGAAGTCACGGCCGCTTCATTCACGCAGCCAAGGAACTGCGTGTTCTTCGCCTGCGCCGCGATCCCGGCCGCACTGCCGTTGGCCTTCGCCGTGCCGGAGACGCGGATGTTTTTGAGCACCGCGCCGTCCGCCGCAAGGAACAGGGCAGCGCCGCTGCCGGTCGACTCCGCCGTCATCTCCGTGATGCGGTAGCCGTTGCCATCAAATGTACCCGCAAACGGGGCCTGCGTGCTGCCGATGCCGTCGAACCAGCGGACGCTGCGGTTGAAGGTCTTGTCATCGTTTGCCAGCGAGATATCCGCGCCGAGCAGGACGGTCTTGCCCGCGAAGGAATTGCCCTGCTTGACCAGCTGAGCCAGGCCAGCCAGCTGCCGCGCGGACGTCAGGGTGAAGCGGTCGGCAGACGGCGTATACCAGTCCGTCTCGGCCAGCTGCGTCCAGACCTTGTGCGTCGTGTAGGCCGTGGCGTGCAGGCGCAGTGAGGCGCTCGTGATCCGGCTCGTGACGGTGAATTTCCCGGTGTCCGTGCTTTTCTCCGTCTGGGCCGCATCCTGGAAGGTGAAATAGTAACGGAATTTCCCGTTGTAGACATAGCTCAGATCCTCCGGCTCTGCGCCTTCCGCCAGCGTGGCCGTAGCCGTCAGCACGTCGCCCTCATAGAGCGGGTCGCCGTCCGCCACGGGATAGTCCGTCACGCGCCGAGCGGTCCCGTTTTCCATCACCGTGCCGTCCTTCTTTACCGTGATGGAGAAGGCCGGGGCGTTCTCGATGTACAGCGCGCCCGCCGTCATGCGGGAGAACACGCCGCTGACGGCCGCGTCCGCCGTCACGGTCGCATAAGGGCCGGTCAGGGTCCTGCCGTCCAGCGTATAGGTTCGGAAGGCCCAGCCGATATCCGGCGTATTGGAAAGATGGAGCACCGTGCCGAAGGCCACGCTCTCGCCGCCGTCCGAGGCGACCGTACCGCCCTCCGGCTGCGTGATGCGGACGGTGTGGGTCGCCGGGCTGCGCTCAGCCTCCCACGCCAGAACGGGATAGCTCCCCTGCACGGCGGCATAGGCTGCGCCGTTGCAATTCAGTGCATCGACGAGCTTCTGCGAGCGCATGTCCGCCTTCGGCATGGCCGTGACGGAGACGACGCACGAGAGCGCCGTGCCGCTGTACCAGCCGTTCGAGGCCGGATCGTCGTCGCAGCCCTCGAGATAATAGCAGCCCGAGACGGTGTAGCTGCCGTTGTTGTGGCCGCCGATGGCGCGGCCGCGCTGGCTGCCGTTCGAATCGATCACGCCGGCGTTATAACAGTTATAAATGTCCAGCCCGCCGTTGCTGCCGCAGATGCCGCCCGCCGGGCAGGCATAGACCGTCGTGACCGAGCCGGTGTTGTAGCAGTTGACGATTGCTCCCTTGCTCCAGCCCGCGCCGACGATGCCGCCGACTCCCTTGGAGTCCGTATTTTTGACGGAGGCGTGATTCGCGCAGTTCTCCAGATAGATGCCCGTGGGGATGCTGCCGGTGCGGCCGACGATGCCGCCGACCATGCGGCGGCCGTAGATGCTGCCGCTGACGGAGAGATTGCGCACGGCTGGGGCCGTTTCCGGTGCGGCCTCGCCGTCATAGAGGTCGCCCATGTGGCCGATGAGGCCAACGCCCTGCGAATAGGCATAGCCCTTTTCGGCATAGCGGTCGCAGAACAGGTTCGTGATGCGGTGGCCCTGCCCGTCGAGCGTGCCGTTGAAATATGCCACGATCACACGCTCCGTGTTGTCACGGTCCATCGGATACAGGCCGCCGATCGGCGTCCAGTTGCTCGAGCCGCCCATGTCGAGGTCGGCCGTCAGGCAGACGGTCTTGTCCGAGAAATCATGTGCGGCATCGCCGATATGGACCGTGCCATACTGATTGTCGCCGCCCGCGCCGACGAGCAGGTAGTCGTCGACCCGCGTGGAGACAAGCTCGCTGCGGTCGCCCTTGATGCGGTAGTCCGGCGTGCCCGCGTCGACCTGCCCGTTGACGAGGGCCGCAAGGCCCGCGAGCTTTGCGGGCGTGTCGATGGAAAACACCGTCTGCGATGCGTCATACCATGAGATATCGACCGCGCCGTCCCAGACCGTGGTAGAAAAATATTCCGGCTTTACGGTGTAGGTCCCGGCGGGACAGTCAAAGGCATAGGCATAGCCGGTCGGGGTCTCCTCGAACGAGGCGAAGAAATAGCTCCCGTCGGTCAGCTCACAGCGCACCGACGCAAGGTCATAGCCCGCGCGGCGCTCCAGCGTTCCGGTCACCCGCTCCGCGGCAGCTGCGCCGGGCACGAGGCACAGCAGCAGACAAAGGGAAAGGATCCAGCAGAGAAGTCGTTTCATTCCATGTCCTCCGTTACAATCAGGCTGCGGACCGTGCCACGATCCGTCGGCACCTCCGCAAGAATGGCTTGAATTCCGTAAAGCGTCTGAAGAAGCTGCGGCGTCAGCGCCGTTTCCGTCGGGCCGTCCGCCGCAATATGACCGTCCTGCAGCGCAAGGATCCGGTGGGCATAGCGCAGGGCATGCTCCGGATTGTGCGTGGAGAGCAGGACGGTGTAGCCGCGCGCGGTCAGCGCCCGGATCTGCGCCAGCACGCGCTGCTGATTGCCAAAGTCCAGATTGGCCGTCGGCTCGTCCATGATGAGAATTTCCGCATTCTGCACGAGTGCACGGGCAATGAGCGCCAGCTGCCGCTCGCCGCCGGAAATGGTGCCGATACCCCGCTGCGCAAGCGCCTCGATGCCAAGCCGCTGCAGGGCCTGCACGGCTGCCTCCTGCTGCCGCCGGCCGGGGCGCTGCAGGACATTCATCGTGCCGGTCGTGCCCATGAGCACGGTGTCGAGCACGGTATAGTTGAAGATCGGCTCCGACGACTGCGGGATATAGGCGATCTTCTCCGCAGTCTCCCGCCGGGAATAGGCGGAAAGCGGTCTGCCGGAGAGTCGGATCTCCCCCGCCTGCGGTGTCAGAAAGCCCAGCAGGCAGCGAAACAGCGTGCTTTTCCCAGCGCCGTTCGCGCCGAGCACCGCCGTGAGCGTGCCCTTCTGCACGGAAAAGCTCACATCCTGCAGGACTGGCTGCTTTCCGTAGGAAAACGTCAGGTTCTGGACCTCAATTTCCACGCCGCGCACCTCCCGTCAGGATCAGATAGAGGAAGATCGGCGCACCGACGAAGGCCGTCAGAATGCCGAGCGGAATTTCTCCGGCCGTGGCGAGCCGCGCAATGTCGTCCACGATGATCAGGAACGAGGCACCGAACAGGGCCGCAGCCGGGATCAGCCGCCGGTAGTCATAGCCGAACAGCATCCGGCAGAAATGCGGGATGACAAGGCCGACCCAGCCGATCATGCCGGAGACCGCGACGGATGCTGCCGTCAGCAGCGTCGCGCAGAGGATGACGGTGAATCGCAGCAGGCGGGTATTCACGCCCATGGAGCGCGCCTCCTCCTCGCCGAGCGTCAGCAGGTTCATGCGCCAGCTCAGGATCCACAGCGGCACGAGCCCAAGCGTGACCGGGATCACAAGGAACAGCACATCCCGCGGCTTGATGGAGGATAGGCTTCCCATCAGCCAATAGGTAATGGCCGGGAGCTGCTGCTGCGTGTCGGCGACGAGCTTGAGATAGGACGTGCCCGCCGAAAAGAGCGACGAGACCATCATGCCCGACAGAATGAGGGCGATGGTCTGGTTCGTGCGGCTCATGCAGCTGACAAGATAGGCCGCCGCAACTGCCAGAAGGCCGAACACGAAGGCCGACATCGAAATGCCGAAATAGCCCGCGCCGAGCAAGATGGCCAGCGCCGCGCCGAAGCCCGCCCCGGTCGACGCGCCCAAAATATCCGGCGAGACCATGGGATTGCGGAACATTCCCTGATAGGACACGCCCGCAGCCGCCAGCGCGGCCCCGATGAGGGCCGCAGCCGCAACGCGCGGAAGGCGGATCTGGAACACAACGTTCTCCGCGCCGTCCCGCCAGCCCGGCTCCGTCTCGGTCAAGCGGGAGAGCAGCAGGCGGAACAGCTCCTTCGGCGTGACGGAAAAGCGCCCGAGCAGCACGGAGCCGAACAGTGCCGCCACAAAGACGGCCCCCAGCACGGCAAAGCGGCGGGAATAGGCGTGGTTCTGCAGTTTCATGGGCTTAATTTCCGTTTTCTATAATGTAGTATTTTCCCGTCTCGGCGTCGTAGTAGACCTCGCCGAGCTTTTCCATGCCCTCGTCGGTCTCGCCCTCGGTAGAGTCCATTTGCTCCAGCTCCTCCGGCGTGAACGACAGGGCGTCGTCGCGGTCAATGGCGCTCTGGCCGCCCTGCCCCTCGGCCGCGACGGTTTCGCCGACGTTCTCGGAGCTTCTGCCGCCGGTGGAAATGTCCACGTTCCAATGGACGATGAGGGCCAGCATCATGCCGACGGCGAGGACGAGCATCGCATCGGACAGGTTCGAAACGTAGTTCATCGGGTCGACGCTCTCCTCCGAGAAGCGTTCCCCGCGGCGTCTTCTTCTCTTCATGCCGCTTCCTCTTCGCACACGCAGTCCATCAGCGTCTCAAGATCGGCCATATAGCCGCCGTACCAGCGCTTGCGGAGCGTGGTCACAACGAGGCACACAGCCGCGGCGCACAGGCCCGCGATCGTCGTGTCGAACGCCGTCAGCAGGGACGTGGACAGCGTCTGCGTGTCGCCCTGCCCCAGCGCGATGATGCCGGGGCCGAGCGGGATGAGCGTGCCGAGCAGACCGAGCATCGGAGCCAGCTTGCTGACAAGCTCCGTGCATTTCAAAATATGGTCATAATGGCTCTGCTCCCGCTCGAGCAGGTTCGCGGCCAGACTTTCGCGCAGCCCGCCGCTGAAATCAGGGTGCTCCGTCAGCTCGAGCAGCGCGGCCTTCTGCCGCCGGTTGAGTTGGCTTTTTCGGATGAGCAAAGCCGTATCGGCTCCCCGCTCCCGCAGCGCGTCGAGCAGGCGCGGTAGGTCCTCCCGCATGTGGCGGTGCTCCGTAAAATACTCGCAGATCAGCCAGCCAACGGAAAACACGGCAAAGCCGAGCGCCAGCACAAGAAACACAACGTCCGGAATTTCCATCGCACCGGCGACGGCGCGCAGAATTTTGTGGAATACAGAAGTCATGATGATCTCCTCCCTCTGGTATAGTAGCGCAGCGCGCACAGCGCGCCGAGCACGGCAAGTGCAAGTGCTCCCGCGCCCGTCAGCAGCAGGAGCTTCCGGTCATCCTCCGGCTGCACCGTAACAACGGTGACAGGCACCGGATCGGCCGCGCCCGGCGCTTCCGCCTGCCCGCCGCCCTGCAGCTGCAAAGCCAGCGCATCGGGCAGGGCGTACATGCGGATGGTCTCCGGGTCCACGGCCGCCGTCGGCTCGACCGGTTCGGACGGTGCTGCCTCGGATGGCATGGACGCGGACGGCGTCGTCTCCCGCGGTTCGGCTCCGCCGGTCGGGGCGGAGGGCCCGCCGCCCGGTCCCTCGGACGGCTCCGTGGACGGCGTTGTCTCCGCCGGCTTCGTCGGTTCCGTCGCCTTTTCCTCGGGCTGCTTTGTCGTGACCTGCCGGTTTTCGGCGATGGACGTCCCGCCGAAGCCGAACGACAGCTCGACCTCTCCCTCGGCGTGCACGGTGTAGTGCACCGTCACGGTCGCAAGGTCGGAATACTGCGCGTCCGGCGTGACGGTGATGCCGGTGATTGCGGAAAATGCACAAAGAACCGACATTACTAAAGCTAACTTATATTTCATGTTT
>OHAJ01002808.1_pt1 | contig 11502 bp, 6 predicted proteins | sample 1577101 | NCBI WGS metagenome assembly OHAJ01 (sample SAMEA3541531, study PRJEB24748) | human gut metagenome | biome: human gut; feature: human-associated habitat; material: faeces | place: China | collected 2012 | reverse complement strand
GTTAGCGATCAGGATCCGCAGCTTGCCTGCGATATAGCAAACGAGCTGTGCAGGGTATCCACAACCGAGATTCGTGATATCATGGGTCTTGACCAGGTCAATATTGCCACTGTCGCAAAGCCTGCCACCGCTCCGTATAACCTCACCTTTGTATCCACTGCGGCAAAATTTGCGGCTGTCGGTTTTGTATTTACCTGCCTCGTGCTGTTTGTAATATTCTATTTTGACGATAAGATCAAGACGGCGGACGATGTCGAGAAGTATCTCGGACTTACCGTTCTCGGCGTTATACCTAATATCAGTAAGGAGTAAGCGGGAGGCACAAAATGCAGGTACAGAAGATAGAACTTACCGGGCTTGGCTTCGGCGGTGATTTTGCTGCCGAGGAGTCGTATAAGACGCTCTTGTCGAATATTCAGTTCTGCGGCGGAGATGTCAAGCTCATTTCGATAACAAGCTGCTTTCCGAACGAGGGAAAGACCACTATATCCATCGAGCTGTCGCGCGAGCTTGCCGAGGCAGGCAAGAAGGTGCTGCTCATCGACGCGGATATGCGTAACTCCAGAGTTGTTCAGAAGCATACGAGGGCAAAAGGCATCAAGGGTCTGAGTCAGCTGCTCTCGGGTCAGATATCGCTGACCGAGGCGCTGTACGAGACTCAGTACAAGGGCTTTTTTGTGATATTTGCGGGTCAGACCCCGCCTAATCCGGTCGAGCTCTTCAACAGCAGTAAGTTTAAGTCGCTGCTGCGGTCGGCAGGCGAGATATTCGATTACGTATTGATAGACACTCCTCCGCTCGGAATGGTCATTGATGCTGCCGTTATTGCATGCCGTATGCAGTACCATGACTGTCACTTCCGGCAATCAATAACCGCCCGTCAGGTAACACAGTCAGCAAAAAGGCTTCTCTCATACCTTTCAATCCAGAAAGATCGGCTTTAGATTGCTCAACCGCATTGTTTACTTCCAAAGTTCCAACAAGGATATTACCACGCGTTTCTTCGCAATGTAAAGAATCGGAGAAAACAGCCCGATAATCCCGTTGAAGCAATTCCAAGGCTGTATGCACCACCGGAGCTTCCGATTTGTCACAGTTCACTGTAACCGTCATACCTGAATGCACACGGAACTGTCCCCATGCCGTCTGTACGACAAGGAAGAGTAAAATTGTTAGGAATCCTATTTTCATATTATTTATCTTTTAGTTTTAATTATTACTGAAGCCGGAGAAAGTCCTTTTGACGCCACCTTCAGTTTGACTTTACCGTTTTGTTTCGTACTTCTGATTACAGCGATGGCACGACCTTTCCAGACCTTACGTATGGGAGCCGTATATGATTTTTCGTCTTTCAAATCCGCACTGCCCGTAGCCTCCAGCATACCGGTTCCACGAACGGAAAATTCCACTTCATTAGCAGCATCAGGTACTACGTTTCCATTTTTGTCCACGACCTCAATGATAACAAAAGCCAAATCTTGTCCGTCAGCCTTTATGGTTTGATCTTGAGTGGTAAGGCGTAGAGAAACAGGAGTTCCGGAAGTCTTTAACACTACGGTTTCCTGCTCTATACCGTTCTCATCCACACCTACCGCGCGCAGTGTACCTGCCTGATAGGGCAATGTAAAGACAGCCTTGAACTGTTGTACATAGCCTGCCGGGCGTTCGTCCACAAGTGAATCGTTCAAGAAAAGCCGCACACGGGGATAGCGGGAGCAGACCTCTACTTCTATCGGTTTTCCTTCATGCCCGCTCCAAGTCCAGCTTTCGCTGGTAGGCCATACACCCCAATCAGTTACTTTTATTTCTCCCCGGTAACCATTGGGTTCACGTACGGCCATATAGAGTTTCTTATCGGGGTTGTAGAGCATGTCACGATAATGGGATATGGGTTTTCGCAGCCCGGTCAGGTCGATGTCACCACAATAGGCACCATGCCAAGGATAGAGCTGCCCGGTATGGAAACCGTCTTTCTCCCTACCTTTGTAATAGGCACGCCCGATGCTCGATTCTCCCAGATAATCCAATGCCGTCCATACAAAGTCGCCGATGATATAGGGATGCTTGTTTACCAAATCCCAATTGCGGAAAGCATCGCGTGGATAGGATTCCGTCTGCATGATGATGCGGGAGGGGACACGTTCGTGGTCAGATTCTGCACGGTGCAACTGGTAATTATAGCCTACAATGTCATGTACGGCTGCCAACGGGTCGAATATCTCCCAGTCTTTGTCCCAAGTAGTTAGTGCAGAAGTGACCGGACGTGAAGGATCCAACCGATGTACGTGTTCGGCAAGTCTCTTTGCCGTAGTGATTACTTCCAGTTTCTTGCGCTCTATCACCTCATTGCCGATGCTCCAGCAGAATACGGAGGGGTGGTTGCGGTCGCGAAGCACCATCGCTTCAATATCACGTTTCCACCACTTGTCAAAAAGCACGGAATAGTCATGTTTGTTCTTGGCATCACGCCATCCGTCAAAAGCCTCGTCGATAACGAGCAATCCTTGACGATCGCATTCATGCAGAAAGGCTTCCGAAGGCACATTGTGCGAGGTACGCACGGCATTGAAGCCAGCTTCTTTCAACAATCGCACCTTGCGTGCTTCGGCTGCATCGAAAGAACACGCACCTAATATGCCGTTGTCGTGATGCACGCATCCGCCATTCAGAAGTATAGGTTTACCATTCACAAACAAGCCTTTTTGACTGTCGAAAGTTATGTTTCGGAATCCGGTCATATTCGTTACCTCATCTACCACTTTGCCTCCAACAATCAGTTGCGTACATACCTTATAAAGATTTGGGGTATCCGGCGACCATAGTTTCGGATGACTTACAGAGAGCGATTGCTTCGTGTGTCCGCTTGCGGATGTTACTAGCACTCTGCCAGCCTCATCATAAATCGTATGCTTGATTTCCGGTTTTGTCCCGGTCCGGGCATTGTCTATATAGCGCATGGCAATGTCCAGATTCCAATCATCGCTGCCTTCTTTTTGAGTCGGGCGAATATAAACGCTCCAGTCATCAATGTATATCGCCTCTGTAGTCAGCAGCCACACGTGGCGATAGATGCCTGAACCACTATACCAACGACAGTTCTTCTGTTGGGAGTTATCCACACGTACGGCTACAATGTTCTCCTGCCCGAAATGCAGGTAAGGAGTAATGTCACAGAAATAGGATGAATAACCGTATGGATGCCCTCCAGCACGCTCTCCATTGACAAATACTTCCGAATTCATATAAACACCCTCAAAATAGAGGCGCAGTTCCTTACCCTCCATCACCTTATCTACGTGGAACTTCTTTCGGTACCATCCAATACCCGTAGGCAGATAGCCACCATCGTTTCCGGCAGGAACCTCCGCATCAAAATCGGCTTCAACACTCCAGTCATGAGGCAGATCCAAGCTTCGCCAACCGACATCGTTATATGCAAGTGAAGGGGCATCGGGTGTATCGCCGAGTTTAAAACGCCAATTGTCATCAAACAACTGTTTCCGCTCTGGCATAGCAGCCTCTACAAACAGAGGATAGCTGAACATTACAAACAGCCAGGTGAAGAAAGATATAGATATAAACTTTTTCATGAGAATTACTTATGATTTATACAATAGGTATTGAATGAATGGGGCTTTACCACTGTATTGAGGAACTTTTTTCCAAAGCCTATGGAGATGGATTGTTCCGCGTCACCAAAGTTACCGATGACCGTCACATAATCCTCTGCCGGAGTTTGCCATACCACAGTGTACAGCTTTTTCTCTTTCTGCGGATAGTAGTTTATCATCCGACTGCCCGGTATTACATAATGCGTAAAGTGCTTTACCGCATAATACTCCGCCGTATAGCGGAACTTGCGTGTTTTAGAGTCCACCTGAATCAAAGCATTTTGTTTCCATCCCCAGGGGCTGGTTCCATTGTCGGGCAGAAGGAAGTTCCAGTTGAACCATTCGTCGCATCCGTTGCCGGCATTGTCGCTGATCAGGAAAAAGGTGTGCTCGCCCGCTTTCCAGTCCATGCTGCCGTTGCCGCATTCGCTCTCCGAGCAGATGTAATGGTAATCGGGATATTGACGGCGTATTTCCGGCAATATCTCACGGCCTTCCCATTGGAAAGCGATGCCGTCTATGCTCTTACGCAACTCCCCGTCGGATAGTATCTTCTCCACATGGTCCCGACGATTGGTATTGAACGTACCCAAATAGAGTTTCACTTCAGGGTGACGTGAACGGAGTGTCGGAGCCAAATAATCCCGGTTGAAACATACGGTTCCCTCTGCCGTCCAGGCACAGCCCGGATAGGGCGTATAGCTATAAGCCTCGTTCTGGTAGATAATCATATCAATATTTACGCCCTGCTCTTTGTAAGCATCGATAAACTTGCAGAAATAGTTGGCGTATGCCTGTAAGTAACGCGGGTCTTGAATGAAATAGTCCTGCGTGGCAAGCCGACGCGGAAACTTACCTTTGCGTTCTCCCAAGAATTGCATTTCGTTTTCATCAATACCTTCCACGCTACCGTAAAGCAGATAGTCTATGTTCGGATTGGCATGATTATGACGGCTGCTCACCACCGGATAGTCATTGTTTATTTTCATCCAGCTTGGCGGACTCCAGGGAGAAGCCCAAAAGGTGAGAGCCGAATTGTACTTCTGTGCAGCACGAATCAAAGGGATGATACTACGCTTGTCGCGTTCAATGTTAAAATAGCGTAGTTCCAAGTCACCTTGCACTTCATCACAGCTATACCATGAACGGCCATAATCATTACAGTTCATAGAAATACGTCCACGTGTGAACTTCAAATCACCTTGTGGAGCGAAAAGATTGTACATAATTTCTTCCTGCTCGTCACGTGTCAGCATCAGCAACGCATCCCAATCCAGTTCATTAAAAGTCGTTCCCCATGCTTTCCATTCGGTACCTTTTTCATTTCCCGTTATAGAGAATATTGGCGATACTTCCGCCGTGCTTTTCAACCTATCCTTAGACTGCTGCCAGACAGCCTTCTCGGTACTGCTGGTTCTTATTACAGACTGTCCCCAAAGCTGAAAACTTCCTACCCAAGCCACAGTTGCGACCACAACAAGCTTTCTTACATTAAAATAATCCAAAATCATAAATCTGCTTTAATTAAAAGATTTCATTCATACGATAAATTCATGACAAAAGTAATCATATTCACGATAAGATGCATCATTCCAGCTCTTTATATTGAAAATCAGTGAACTGTGCTTTCCCCTTGCCATATACGAACAGGCCGGGCAACACACTCTGAAAATCATCCAGCGTATTATGGTTGTAACCGGAAATTTCCATGCCGAATGTCTCTTTCATCCACTTTTTGCCATCGTAGCTGTAATAGCCGGTCACCACATGGTCTTCGTTGCGCAGTTTCAGCCAAAGAGCAGTGTAATCACCTTGTCCCGATCGGCCACGATACTTACCCCGTCGCCACTTGTGTCGGTTGTGCCGATCACACCCCGTGCCTACATAGAAGCGGTCATTATAGTAGAGGATAAGTCCGGCAACGGCAGCACTGTCGCACTCGATACGAGCACTGATTTCATACTTATGTGCTCCCGTAACGAACATCATGGGCGATGATTCCGCCGGATTACCACCTTGTGCTTGCAACACAAGCGTGTCGCCTTCCACACGTACACGTCTGGGTTGGTAACGCTTGTAGAATTTCCAGTCGAAGCCAATGCGAAACTCATCCAATCGTGCATGACGGTCTGCCGCACCGTTCAGTGACAAGGGGGAAGGTATTTCCTCTTCTACTTTCTTCTCCAAAGGAGCTTTCAGCCAACCGTCTTCCGTAATCTCTATCGGTTCCAACAAAGTTTGCCGCCCCAGCGTAAGATAATCCTTTTCGTAGGCATGATACACAGCCCACCATCTGCCATCGGGTGTGTCAACGAGCGAGGCATGCCCTTTCGACCACCATTGTTCCTCACCGCTGTAAGTGTGAATCAACGGATTGCAAGGGCTGTTTTCCCATGGTCCGTCTACCGATTTGGAGCGAGCTACCACCGCCATGTGGCTGGTGGGTGCCCCTGCAGTACCGCCCTGTGCATTCAGAAAATAGTAATATTCGCCAATCTTCTTCATCTTCGGACCTTCAAGTGCCATGCCTTCCACCGTCCAATGCTGTGGGATAGGCCAGCCATCATACACTTTCTCCAACTTTCCAGCTACAGACAGCCCGTCATCCGTCAATTTCACCCGATGCCCACCGCTAAGAAACAACCACCGCTGGCCAGTACTCTCATCCACTACATGACAAGGGTCTATCCAGTACCCAATCTTCAAGTCCACCGGTTCACTCCAAGGCCCCTCAGGTGAATCGGCATAAACCACATGATTGCTGAAGCGATCATTACCCTGTGACACAGTGAAATAAATGTAATACTTTCCCTGATACTTACAGATGTCCGGCGCCCATACAGAACCCAAATAACGGGTCAACGCTACACTAACAGGTTGCCAGTTTACAAGGTCGCGTGAGTGGAATATAGTCAGTCCGGGGAGATAGTTAAAGGCGGAGTGTGTCATATAGTAATCTTCTCCACTTCTGATGATAGTAGGATCCGGATAATCACCGCCAAGAATGGGATTCCTGAAAGTATATTTCACATCCGCCATCTCCTTGCTGTCCACCCAGAGATTCTCTACATCTTTGCCCACACGGAACAAAGGACGTTCCTCGGCCTTCTTCGGCGTAATGTGGATGTTTTTGAAATAGATATTCTGTGCATGGCGCACATAAAAACCGAATGCTGGCAAACCGTTCCGACGGAAATCCTGTGCATCGGGATAACCACCTTCCAATTCCGGCACTTCCAATGTTGCCATCTTTTGAGTGCCGCCACCCACAGTTTCAATATCCATGTTGCGAATGACAACGTTTTCTACCGGATATTCCTTGATACCCGAAATCAGCGAGCCTTGCAGACGGTTGTCCGTACCTTTGATGTTCTTGATTACCACGTTCTTCAAATATCCGGGATGCTCCATCTTCTCGTTGAGCCGGCGTCCGCGATTACCGATACGGAGAAAGATGGGGCAACGGCTACGGTTTATCTCTATATCTTGTATCAAGATGTTCTCGATGTTTCCTCCGTCCACGGTAGCCAATGTGATACCGGTACTGCAGTCATCGCGGTTACGAAAAGACTGGGAAGCATCCGGAAGGCCACCCAGCACCAACTTGCGAGCGATGATGTTACGGTAATCGCCTTGAGTATCTGTACCCAGTTTAAAAGCATTGCAGGTGGAGTAGAAGGTAGAGTTTTCTATCAGTATGTTTTCGCAAGGTTTGGCACTGGCACTTTTCAGACACATGGCATCATCGTGCGAACTGAAAAAACAGTTTCTTACAATGACATTCTTACACCCGTCCGGGTCAAGTGCGTCATTGTTGTGATTGGCATGGTTAAACACGGTAATGCCATCGAATATTAAGTCGCGACAATAAATATAACTTTGCATCCATGCGGCAGAGTTGCGCAGGGTGATTCCTTTCAGGACCACGTTGTTGCACTCTATCATGCGGATGCCGAAAGGACGTCCTTCCAATGCTCCGATGGTCTCTGGTCCCGGAAAATTCTTTGCTTCGCCGCGAAAGTATATCTCACCCTCCCCGCAAATGCCCACACGTTCCGCCCGTTCGGCATAAATCAGCGAAATGCGGTATTTGTGTATCACGTTCATCACACTTTGAAAGCGTTCCACCTTGTCTGGATAATCTTTCAAATTCGTGCTACCCAGTAAGCGAGCACCTTTGGCTACCTCCAGCATCACACCGGATTTCAATTCTATAGTGCCCGTCACGTATTCTCCTCCTGCTATCCGTACGGTTCCTCCACCTGCGACAAAGCAAGCGTCGATTGCCTTCTGTATAGCAGTGGTGTTCAGCGTACTCCCATCACCTATTGCTCCATACTTCCGTACATCGAATATAGAAACGGGGACTATCCAAGGTTTCAGATGCTTGGTTAGTGAATCTGCCACTAAGGTCAGTTTATGTACTAATTTAGTTTCTAAAGAAACACCATTTTGTCCTTGCAGATTATAAGGACAGAAAATTATAGAACATATTGCAATAAAAAAATTTCTTATCATCAATCTCATAATAACACATTTGTTGTACCCTTACTGATTATCTTTCCCGACAAAACTTTCAGTTTCTCCCCATTTATCACTAGGAATAGAAAATATAGCTTCCGGTATCAGCCTCAGTCACAGCCGGAATCTAATATTCCCGACTCGCTGCCCGGTGATTATTCGGTTCCAACAAAACTCATGAACCAAAGTCGGCGAAATACAATCCCCCCAAAACAAACCGTATTTCGCCGACAAATAATACTACATATACTTTATAACCTATTGAGTATCTTATTCTGTCTTGTCTTCATCAGCCACGGCATCCTCCCAATTCTCCCACATCGTGATGTTTGGATCGTAACCATCGTAGCCGAAATTCTGACGCATTTGCCTGCCTGTGTTTTTCTTGATGTCCTCGTTGGGAACCGGCCAGTACAGGTTGTGCTTACCTATTTCGTAGTTGAATACACGTCCATTGGCATTGATTGGTTTGCCCGTGTTGTACAAGCCACTGTAATGCACTATCCGCTGATACCAATAGCTACCCCCGTTGGCATCAGTACCTTCTTGCCGATCGTAAGTATTCACATCATAAACATTCCCCCATTCATCAGGCTTTCCACTCAGTGCAAGGCAGTAGGAGACACGGCTTAGTTCCACCTGACGCAACTCTTCGAGATAGAGTTCACGGGCACGTTCGTTCATGATGTCTCCGATGGTAACAGTGGTGTAGTGTTGTTCGCAATGTGCCCGCTTCCGCACTTCATTTACATCGTCTGCCGCACCGGTTGCATCGCCCATGTAGAATTTAGCTTCGGCGCGGAGCAGGTACGTCTCAGCCAAACGATAGATATACCAGTCGGCGATAGACCCTTTGGTTGCGCCTTTGAAGTTGTTTTCTTGCGGCTTGCCTTCAGCTACTACATCCTTTAAATAGATTTTATACAGAGGAAAATCGAACCAGGAACGGATGGTGTCTTGCGAACAATCCGGACGTACCTCTGCGTACGTCTTGCCATAATAAGCCGATGCCGGGTCATTGTATTTCAGCGAATCCATGGGGAACCAGTTACCCACCTTAGCACTATGGCGCAAGTCACCTTTATCGTCCATACCATTCACCTGCCACAAAGTGTGGGTGGCGAAGTAAGTGGGACGGATATTGGCTATACCACGACCTATGACCCGCACAAAGTCATACTTTTTGTTATACTTGGCGTTGTTACGGGCAAAATTCGTAGCACCAGGTTTCCCATCCGGTCCCTTGATTTTAGCATCTGTCCAAAACGGTCCGAAGGCACGCATAGTATGAAATTCATTTAAGGATTCTCCCGATCCACGGCTGACAATGCCATAGATTACCTCCTTATTGGCACTCGTCAGCTTGTTCTCTGCACGATGCAAATCCCAGATAACATTACGGGTTATCTTCCAAGTTTCAGGCTCCCCACTCTCTACAAAAGTACCGAAAGGTTCTTTCATCAGTTCATAACCGGATTTATCTATAAGGATATCAGCCTGTTCTTTAGCCTTTTCCCATTGCCCGGTGGCCAAATAGCACTTTATCAGGAGTTGGCGGCATGCGCCCTTGTTCACTTGGCCGACCATATCCATGTCCTTTTGCTCGGGCACCCATTCCACGGCAAACTCCATATCTTTGGTTATCATATCCAAAATGGCCTTGCGGTCAGTAGTAGCGTAATTCTGTTTAGGTACTGAAATGACTTTGGTCAGCAGAGGAATGTCCTTGAACTGGAACACCAGATTCAGGTAACGGATTGCACGATGAAAATATGCACGGCCTATATAGGCATTCTTGGTGGCTTCTTCAAGCCCTTCCACCCCGTTGATGTAGGTCAAAATCGTATTGGGAAACTTGATGCCGGAGTAATAAACATCATTCCAGAACCATCCGGTCTGGTCGCGCATGTTGGTAGGTGTCAGCGTACCGTTGATGTCACAAAAAGGATTGCTTTCATCCGTTTTCCCGTTAGCCGCCAATTCCGAAAGGCGATATTCCAAGGCAAGAGCATTGCTTTCACCGTTTATCCAAATGTCACGTAGTTGCTTGTCGGCAGCTGCCATGGTGGCTTGCAGACCGGCTTCTGTGGTAAATGTGGTTGTCGGGTCATAGAAGGAAAGCGGTTTAGGCTCCAAAAAATCCGAGCATCCGCAGAGAAGAAGCAGGCCGCATGCAGCCGCTGTTAAACCAGACAGTCCTTTTTTCTTATTGTTTAATCTATTGTTGTTCATAATGAGTGCTGTTTTATAAAGTTACATTTATACCTAAAGAATAAGTGCGAGGTGCAAGACCACCGGTCTCTATGTCGTTCAGTTTCCAATGAGACATGGTCCAAAGGGCAGCATTACGGATGGTGCCATAAACCTTCAAATTAGAAAGTCCCCATCTGGAAACAATGGATTTCGGGAAGGTATACCCAATCGAAATGTTTTCGAGACGGATGAACGAGCGGTCAATATACCTTGCCGGTGAATTTACTCCCGTAGGTCCTTTAGAATTGAGCCGTGCATACGTGTTGGACTGATGCTCCGGAGTCCAGTATTCTTTTATACTCTGATTCAAGCCATAATCTATTTCTGAAGCGTTCACTTGGTTCAGGTAGGAGGTGTCTTTCATCTTGGAACCGATACAGGAATAGAGATTGAAGGAGAAGTCGATATTTTTCAGGATAGTGAAGTTGTTCCGCATGGAAAGAATGTAAGGAGAAGTAGTTTGTCCCAAGAACTCCTTATCCTTGTCGTTATAAACAGGGGTACGACTGCCATCGGAATTGATGATGTCGTCTTCCGTGTAGTTGTTGGCCACTTTGGGGTCACCCGGTAGCTGGCCTACTTTCTTAGCTTCTTCAATCTCGTCGGGTTGCCAGATACCGGTGACACGGTAATCCCATATCGCAGCGATGGGGCGTCCTATCCACCATTTGCCATATTCGTCTTTTTCCTTGCTACCCACAATGTTTCCGTTGGCATCGAGCACATCTTCATATTCGCCATAAAGGTGCTTCACTTTATTATCCATGTAAGCAAAGCTGAAACTGGTGTTCCACTCAAAGTTCTTTGTTGCCATATTCTGTGAGTTGATGATTAGTTCCACACCTTTGTTCTGTACCTCTCCCAAGTTGGTGGCAATGTCATTGAAACCGGTGAAAGGAGGAAGCGTACGCCCCATAATCATATCCTTGGTTTTTATCACATAGCCTTCCAAAGAACCGGTGATGCGGTTGTTCTGGAAACCGAAGTCCAAGCCCACGTTGTAGGCCTCGCTCTTTTCCCACTTCAGGTTGGGATTTGCCATACGACCGATTTTCAGGTATTCCATCTCTTTCAGATTACCCGAAGCATCCAAGTAACCAAACATTTTGGCGCCGAT
>OHAJ01002803.1_pt1 | contig 11512 bp, 12 predicted proteins | sample 1577101 | NCBI WGS metagenome assembly OHAJ01 (sample SAMEA3541531, study PRJEB24748) | human gut metagenome | biome: human gut; feature: human-associated habitat; material: faeces | place: China | collected 2012 | reverse complement strand
TATAATGGCACTAACACAATTTATAAATGGGGATACTTGGAGAGATTAAAGTTAGATATTATAAAAAATTAGAGAAATGAGAGAGTGTGTTATGGGAGAACAAAAAACAACTTTAGATCCTATAAAAATAAAAGAGTTGGTAAAAAATAAATATGGAATAATTGTAAAAAGAATAGAGCCAATAAACAGAGGGACAGCAAACTTATATAAAATTCAAAGTAAAGATGGAGATTATATCCTGAAAGAATTTACATCCAAAAGAAATAAACAGACTATAATAAAAGAAATTAATATAATAAAATTCTCAAAAAGTCAAAATCTAAAAGTACCAGAATACATAGAAACAGTAGAAGGAGATTTTTGCACAGAAAATGAAGGAAGAATCATAATAATGCAAAAATTTATAAAAGGATACGAAATAAAAAATAATACAGGAAACTTCGGACAAACGATGAAAAGTGCAGAAGTATATGGAAAACTCGTAAAGACCCTTGCAAAATATCCGGAAATGTCCACAGAAAAAATAATAGAAAACAACTTTTCAAAAGGTAGAATGATAGACCAAATAGGAAAAATACAAGTACTACTTAAAAAGTGTGAAGAAGTGCAAAGTCAACAAATTAAAGAACAAATACAAAAAGTAAAGTATTGGAATATCCCAACAACAAATATTCTGAAGATGCCATGTTGATGGGGGCCGAAATGGCTTATACGGCGAAGGATTATGAAAAAGCCTTGCATATTTACAAGCAATTGAAAGATAAAGCCGCTTCTATGGAGCGTCGCCGGCTTGCAAAAACCGGAATGTTACGCAGTGCGCATATGCTGGGAAATGAGGAAGAGATTATCTTTGCCGCAACAGATTTGCTGGCCGATACTAAACTGGCGCCGGAATTGTCTAACGAGGCACATTATTACCGTGCAAAAGCTTATTTGGATGCCGGCAAGACGGATGGAGCTATGGAAGATTTGAAGGTCTTGGCGAAAGACACCCGTAATGTATATGGAGCGGAGGCCAAATATAAAGTCGCCCAGATTTACTTTGACGGCGGACAAACGGATAAGGCGGAGCAGGAGGTGCTGAATTACATTGAGGTAAGTACACCGCATACCTATTGGCTGGCACGCAGCTTTGTGTTATTGGCTGATGTGTATATGAAGTTGGGGCGTAACTTGGATGCTAAACAATATTTGCTTTCATTGAAGCAGAACTATCAGGCCGATGATGATATTGCCGGAATGATTGAAAGCAGACTGGAGAAATTGAAAACAGAGAATTAAAAATTAAAAAATAAGTGCTGAATATGATAAGTAAGAAATTGTCAATTGTCCATTGTCAATTGTCCATTATATTGGCTTTTTTGCCTCTGTCTGTTGCATATGCGCAGCAAGATAGTACGTTGAACCGCACTGTGGTGGTAGAGAATGAGTATAATCCCAATATCATGGATGCCTCAAAGATTAATGTCCTGCCTAGGGTGGAGGAGCCGGCTGTAATGAAGAAAGGCATAGAATATGCTACAGCCTTGCGCCCTGTTTCGGCCTGGACGTATGAAAGTATGTCTCCTATAACTCGTGAATGGGCTATGAACCGCGCGAAACGTGGATATGTCCGTGCCGGATATGGAAATTATGGGAATGTGGATTTTAAGGCTGGGTATCTGTGGAATATCACCGGAAAGGACCGTCTGAAAGTCGGGGTATCTCTGGATGGCATGAACGGAAAGCTGAAGCATTGGAATGCTGAGGATTGGAAATCACGTTTTTATTCTACTGAGTTCCGTTTGGACTATTCTCATGATTTCAGTAAGGTAACTTTGAATTTAGGTGGCGGCCTGCAATCACAAGTGTTTAACTATATGCCTGATTCCGAAATGCATACGGCTTCTGCCAGAGCTACTGATAAACAGCATCATACTTTAGGCGATTTTCACATAGGTGTTTCTTCCAGAGATGAATCGCTTCCTTTGCAATTCACTTTGCAGACCGGATTGAAGTATTTTGGTATCAAATATCCGCTGGATTATTCAGGCAATGCATCTACAGGTAAGGAGAAGATTGTCCACACTGAAGGAGATGTATGGGGCAAGCTGGATAATGAGCAACGGGTAGGTATCCGTTTCGAGATGGATAACCTGTTTTATTCTTCGGACAGTTTAATGGGCAACTATACTTCACTGGGTTTGAATCCTTATTATATGTTGGAAAGTGATGACTGGCGGGTCCGTGTCGGTGCTCATGTGGATTGGCAGTCGGGAGAGGACAGTGGTATTGATGTGTCTCCTGACGTGAAAGCCGAATACTTGTTCTCGGAGAGTTATGTGCTTTATTTACATGCGCTGGGAGGGCGTGAACTGAATGATTATCGCCGGTTGAATGCTTTTTCACCTTATTGGTCTTTAAACGCCCGGATGCCTTCTACCTATGTGCCACTGAATGCTACATTGGGTTTTAAAGCATCTCCGGTAAATGGTTTGTGGTTTAATGTCTTTGGTGGATATCGGATCAGTAAAGATGAGTTGTTTTGCAATCTGGTGGATGCGGACGGGTATTATTTTACTCATTTCTTGCAGGATAAAGCGAAAACCGCGTATGGAGGTGCTGAATTGAAATACGGTTATAAGGACTGGTTTGACGCTTCATTGAAAGGTACATTTTATAGCTGGAAGACAGACAATGAAAATGAAGAGCTGTATTTAGTGACCAAGCCCAAGTTTGAATTGAATTTCTATGCTGAGGCTAAGGTTTTTGAAGGATTGAAGGTTAATTTGGGCTATGAATATGTACAGCGGAAAGAATATGTGATAGAAGAAGGGAATAGCAGCAGGGATTTTGGTTTGGGCAATATCAGCAATTTGAGTGTGGGAGCCAGTTATACTTTCCTGAAAGATCTGTCTGTTTTTGGGCGTGTGAGTAATCTGTTGAATAAACAATATTATTATGAGTACGGCTATCCTGCTGAAAAACTGAATGTTCTAGCCGGGCTTTCTTTGGCTTTTTAGTTAAATAGGCACTCGGAAAGGATTTTTTTAAGAAAAAAAAGCAGAAACATACCTTATTATATAGGTGTGCTTCTGCTTTTTTTCTACTTTTGCCCCAAAATAAAATGGAATACATAGTATTATGCAAAAAAATCTAGTAATAGTTGAGTCACCCGCCAAGGCTAAAACCATTGAGAAATTCTTGGGCAATGATTATAAAGTCCTTTCCAGTTACGGGCATATCCGGGATTTGAAAAAGAAGGAGTTTAGTATCGATGTAGAGAATGGGTTTGAGCCGACTTACGAGATACCGGCAGATAAAAAGAAATTGGTAGCCGAATTGAAAGCGGAGGCAAAGAAAGCTGATATGGTATGGCTTGCATCCGATGAGGACCGTGAAGGAGAAGCTATTTCATGGCACTTGTTTGAAGTCTTGGGGCTGGACCCTGAGAAGACCAAGCGCATTGTATTCCACGAGATAACCAAAACAGCGATACTAAAGGCCATCGAAAATCCGCGTGACATTGATGTGAATCTGGTAAATGCCCAGCAGGCACGCCGTATTCTGGATAGAATTGTAGGTTTTGAACTCTCACCGGTATTGTGGAAGAAGGTAAAGCCTGCTCTTTCTGCCGGACGTGTGCAATCTGTTGCCGTTCGTTTGATTGTGGAACGTGAACGTGAGGTGCATGCTTTTGTCAGTGAGCCGTCTTATCGCGTTACAGCAGTGTTTGAAGTACCTGATGTCGATGGAAATGAAGTTGAAGTGAAAGCGGAATTGTCCAACCGTTTCAAAACCAAGGAAGAAGCACAGGCTTTCCTTGAAACTTGTAAGGATGCGCAGTTCTCTATTGAAGATATAACAACCCGCCCTGTGAAGAAATCGCCGGCGGCACCGTTTACTACTTCTACGTTGCAGCAGGAAGCTGCCCGTAAGTTGGGATTTACAGTAGCGCAGACCATGATGGTGGCACAGCGTCTGTATGAAAACGGACAAATTACCTATATGCGTACGGATTCGGTGAACCTTTCGGATCTGGCTTTGAATACCAGCAAGCAGACTATCTTGTCCCTGATGGGAGAAAGATACGTCAAAGTCCGTAAGTTTGCCACCAAGACTAAAGGAGCACAGGAAGCGCATGAGGCTATCCGTCCTACCTATATGGAGAATGAAACGGTGAACGGAACCGGTCAGGAGCAGAAATTGTATGAACTGATCTGGAAACGTACCATCGCTTCACAGATGGCAGATGCGGAGCTGGAGAAAACAACGGCTACTATTGTAATCAGCAACAGTAGCGAGAAATTTATCGCTACCGGCGAGGTGATTACTTTTGACGGTTTCCTGCGTGTATACAAGGAATCATACGATGATGACAATGAGCAGGAAGACGAGGGCCGTCTGTTGCCGCCTCTGAGCAAAGGGGAAAAACTGATAAGAAAAGAAATCCTGGCGACTCAGCGCTTTACCCAATGTCCGCCCCGTTATACGGAAGCCAGCCTGGTACGCAAACTGGAAGAGTTGGGCATCGGTCGTCCATCTACATATGCACCTACCATTTCTACTGTGCAGCAACGCGGTTATGTAGAAAAAGGAAACAGTGAAGGTGTGAAACGCCCGTATGATATCTTGAAACTGAAAGGCGGCAAGATTACGGAAACTACCAAGACAGAGATGACGGGAAATGAAAAGGCCAAGTTGTTGCCTACTGATACCGGTATCGTGGTAAACGATTTCCTGATGGAATACTTTCCTGAAATCATGGACTTTAACTTTACAGCGAATGTGGAGAAAGAGTTCGATGAAGTGGCGGAAGGAGAAAAGGAATGGACTGGCATGATGGACAGTTTCTATAAAGGCTTCCATCCGTTGGTAGATAAGACCATTCACTCTAAGACTGAGCATAAGGTGGGTGAAAGGGTATTGGGAACAGATCCTGTAAGCGGTAAGCCGGTATCGGTTAAGATCGGTCGTTTCGGTCCGGTTATTCAGATTGGTACTGCCGATGATGAGGAAAAACCGCGTTTTGCGCAGTTGACAAAGGGATTGTCGATGGAAACCATTACGTTGGAAGAAGCATTGGATGCGTTCAAGCTTCCCCGTACGTTGGGGGATTATGACGGCCATACGGTAACGGTAGGAGTAGGGCGTTTCGGACCATACGTGCGCTATGACAAACTGTTTGTTTCTATTCCTAAAGGAACGGATCCGATGGAGATTTCTTTGGATGAGGCGGTAGAGTTGATCAAGAATAAGATAGAAGCGCAGGAGAAGAAGTTTATTAAAGTATTCGATGCTGACCCTGATATGCAGGTCTTGTGCCCTCTTTGGCGGCGGCATCGGCGGCGGCCTGACACAGCACCTCCCAGCGGGCCTCCATCTCCCGGCGCAGCTTGCCATACAGGCGGTAGGTCTGCTGCATGGGGCGCTCCTGCCGGAAGCCCGGCGTTTTGCTGCCGGCCCTGGTCATGGCCTCGGTGCAGTCACGCTGCAGGGTACGGCCATTGCCCAGCCCCTCGAACTGCGCCACAAGGTCGAACACCGGCACGCTGCGGCTGCCTGCAGCCACCAAAGCGCGGCAGAGCATCTGCTTGAAGGTGGACATCAGGCTGGACTGGCGCACCAGAATGACCCCGGCCAGCCCCTCCAGCGGCTGCTGGACTCCCGGCGCGTTGACGCAGAGCAGGACCTTGGGGCCGGGGGCTGTATCGGAGAGGAAGGTCTCCACGGCGGCAGAATCCGCAAAGCAGGCGTGATCCGCGGCGTAAAAGCGGACGGCAGAGTCCACAGTGCGCAGCAGCTGTTCCAGCTCCGCGCCCAGCTTTTCCTGATAGGCGGCGGATTCAAACAGGACCAGATAATGGCCGCTGGTATCGCTGAGCAGGCGGGGCAGCAGAACGGTCAGGTTCTCCACCTGACGCAGAGACCAGCTCAGCTCTTCATATTGAACGCGCAGGGAGGTGTCGCCCTTGGGCATACACAGGTTTTTGATCCGGGCGCGCAGGGTGGCCAGCTCCTCCTCCTGAGGCCAGAGCAGGGCTGCATAGGCCGAGGGCACCGGCATGGTCCCGGCGGCCATGGCCTCGGCCACAGTCATGTGGGAGACGATGCAGTCGGCAAACAGCTCCTGCGCGGCGGCGCAGACGGGGGCACCGTTGGGCACACCCAGCCCCAGCACCTTTGCCTGGGGGCACATCCGCAGCAGCTTCTGCACCGACTGTGCCCAGCACACGGCGCTCAGCTCATGGTAGCAGTCCAGCACGATGCAGCCGGGTTTCTGCTCCCCCAGCCGCACCCACTGCTCCGGGGTGGCGGCGGCCAGCTTTTCGCAATCACAGAAGCGGACATTGCCGGGCAGGGTGCCGCCGTTGTAGCGTGTCAGCTCTGCCTGCCGCAGGGCCAGACGCTGTGCACCGGCCACCAGCCAGAAAAAGGTGGTCTGGGGGTGAGCCTCCACCACCTTCCAGGCAATACAGCTTTTGCCGGTGCCGGTGGGGTGGAACACGGCGGCCCGGTTCAGGGTCTCCAGAGACTGTACAGCTTTCTGAAAAGCGGCTTCGTTGACGGGATTCAGGGTCATCGACATGGTGGTAGTGTCCTCTCCGAGTTGTATGTTTGACATCGTTGGATACAACGATAATATTTCATTGGATTAGTTTATCGCAAAAAACATTTTTCTGTCAAGCCCTTTGAAGAGAATTTAGAGCAAAACTCGGGAAAAGGATAAAAATAGTGTGGAATCCGTGGCAGAAACTGCGAACTTTGTGCGCAGCAACGGGGATACTGAAAGTGGAAATGCGCCCCGGAGCGGAGAGAAAGTATGACCTATGGCAGGAAGAAGGCTTCTTTTGCCCCGGCAGAGCTGCCCGGGCCGCACCGGGGAGATTTGGGCAGGAGGGGCGCTGCGGGGCATCCAAGAAGCATTTCATCTTTGCGGCCGAAAAAATGAAAAATTCCCTCTTGACTTTATGAAAATAAAGCGTATAATGCAATCAACAAACCGATGAGGCGGAAGAGAACCTGCAAGCGCACTTACAGTGAGCCCGAATGGTGAAAACGGGCAGAGAGCGGGGCAGAGTTCGTGGGCCGCCGAGGGCCGGGCGAACACGCGCAGCGTGTTCCCGGCGACCTTGCGAATTTCCACGGCGTCATCTGCGATCAGGCGGTGGCCGCGCTTGAGCAGCTCGGCTGCGGCCTCGCTTTTGCCGATGCCGCTTTCGCCCATGAGCAGCAGGCCCTCGCCGTAGACCTCAACGAACACGCCGTGGCGCGTGATGCGCGGGGCCAGCGCGTTCTTGAGGTAGGTGATGAGACTGGAGACGACATAGGACGTGGACTCGAGGCAGCGCAGGATGGTGATATCGTGCTTTTCCGCCATCTGCATGCACTCGGGCATCGGCTCGATGTTGCGCGCGAAGACGAGGGCGGGGATGTGATAGGAGAAGAGCTGGTCGAAGGTCTCGGCGCGGCGCTCCGGTGTGAGCGAGTGAAGATAGGTCGCCTCGGCATTGCCGATGACCTGCAGGCGCAGCGGCTCAAAATGCGTAAAAAAGCCTGCCAGGGGCAGACCGGGACGCATGACTTCTTCCACCATGAGATCGATGCGATCGTAATCGCTGGATTCACGGGCGACGATGAGGTTAAATTCCTCCACGACCTGCTTCAGCCGAACGCTGTAGGAATTCATGGGCATGACTGCGATCCTCCTGCACCGGGCGTACAGGCCCGGAGATAATATCGTTATTATAACGTTTTTCGGTAGGTTTGGCAACCGGTTTTGTGCTTTTTTTCGAGCAAATTCGGGAAAATCGCCAAAAGGAAAATTTTTTTGCATTTTTTCGATTTTCCCCTTGCAATCTTGCGATTTCTTTGCTATTATGTATAGGCGTCTTTTAGCGCGATCTAGAGCGTGATTTTGCGATGATTGGAGGTGCAGCAATTGGCAAAGTGCGATTTTTGCGGCAAGGGTGTCACGTTTGGCATCAAGGTTTCTCACTCCCACAGACGTTCCAACCGTGCGTGGAAGCCGAACGTGAAGCGCGTCAAGGCTATCGTTGACGGCGCTCCCCGCCATGTTTACGTCTGTACGAGATGCCTCCGCTCCAACAAGGTTGAGCGCGCCATCTGATCTCAGCGTTATGGTACAAAAAAGACAAGCCTGCAGGCTTGTCTTTTTTTCATGCCCGCAGACCGGCACAAATCGGTCATGACCGCAGGCGATTTGCGGTATAATTCGAGCAGAGAAATGGTTGAGCAGGAGAGAAAAACGGCGCCGGAAAACAGATCGGGGATCACGGACTCCGTTAAATTTGGGAACCGCTTCCGGGCAGGAAGCGGTTCCCATGCTCTTATCGTCTGCTGCGCGCATTTGCGGCATTTGTGGTGCCTTCAGAAGCCTCCGTCATGCCGCTTTCGGACTCGGTACGGCTGTCGTCCGTTGCGGTGGACGGCTCCGTCATGATTTCCGAGGCTGCCGTCGGGATGAGGGCGGATGGCTCCGTGCCGTCCACACGGCCGTCTGTCGTGTTCGGGACATTGCTGCGGCAGCCCGTGAGCAGCGCGGCGCACAGGGCGAGCGTCAGAAAGAGCAGAGCTTTGGTTCGTTTCATTGATCAAGATCCTCCTGATATTATGATTGTCCCGCTTAGTTTGCCCGGCTTTGCATGGCCTACGCAGGGAAATTTGTCGAAAACGTAAAATTGGGATTGATTCTTTTTGCATTGCCTTGTATAATGGGATGGTACGCCAAACTTTTTGCTTTGGCCCGTCCGCAGAGACGGAGAAATGAAACAACATATCACCAACCGAAGGGGAAGCTGACATGAAGAAACTTTTCGTCAAGAAGGATGTTCCGTGCATGGCATGTCTGGAGTGCGTCCGCGCCTGCTCGACCGCATTTTATAAAGAGTTCCATCAGGACAAGGCCTGCCTGAAGATCATTGAGCGCAACGGCAAGGTGCGCCCGATGACCTGTGTCCAGTGCGGCAAGTGCGCTGCGGCCTGTGAGCACGGTGCAATCACCCAGAATCCGAAGACCGGCGTGTACATGGTCAATAAGAAGCTCTGCGTTGGCTGCGGCAAGTGCGTGGAGGCCTGCCCGTTCGGCGTGATGCTGCAGGTTGCCGGCGCGCCCGCTGCCTCGAAGTGCATCGCCTGCGGCATCTGTGTCAAGGCCTGCCCGATGGAGGTCCTCGAGATCCGCGAGAGCTGATTTCGGATATCCGGTCTTATCAGCTTATTCAGAATCCCAAAAAACTGCCGTGCCGTTTTCCGGGCATGGCAGTTTTTCGTGCTTTCGCCCGGAAATATGGTTGAGAATCCGGGACCGATATGATATGATAACCAAAGAACACCGAAATATTGATATGGAGGTTATGAATCACTATGGCAGAAACCAAAAAGATCCCGGAACGTGCTGAGCTTGCACAGCAGGACAAATGGGCGATCGAAGATATTTACGCAACCGATGAGCTTTGGGAAGCCGACCTCGAAAAGGCGAGGGGCTATATTCCCAAGATCGCTGCGTTCGCGGGCCATCTGGGCGAATCCGCACAGATGCTGCTTGCCTATGCGCAGATGGAGGAGGAGATCGAGGTCCTTGCGAGCGACCTCGCGAACTACGCCATGCGCCGCGCGGATGAGGATGTGCGCGTTGCCAAGTATCAGGCGATGACCGGCCGCCTCATGAGCAGCTTTGTCGAGCTGAACGCAGCGGGCAGCTTTGCCACGCCGGAGCTCATGGCCATCCCGGACGAGACGTTTGAGGGCTTCTTCACCGCCTGCCCAGAGCTGGAGCGCTATCGCCGCTATCTTCTGGATATCCGCCGCCGCCGCGCCCATGTGCTCAGCCCGGCCGAGGAGAAGCTGCTGGCCGCTGCAGGCGAGATGGCTCAGGCTCCGGACAATATCTATGGTCTCCTGACGGATGCCGATATGAAGTTCCCGGACTGCACGGATGGCGAGGGCAACAAGCATCCGCTGTCCCACGGCACCTACATCTCCTACATGGAGTCCGGCGACCGCGCGCTGCGCAAGAGCGCCTTTGAGAATCTCTATCACACCTACGGCAGCTTTGGCAACACCATCGCCGCCGTGCTGGCCTCTCAGGTCAAACAGCTGCAGTTCTTCGCGCAGGCCCGCAAGTACGGCTCTGCCATGGAGGCTTCTCTCGATGTCACAAACGTTCCGACGAGCGTCTACACGAACCTCATCGAAGCCGTTCACAAGAATCTGGACAAGATGTACCGCTATGTCGATCTGCGCAAAAAGCTCCTTGGCGTGGACGAGCTGCATATGTACGACCTGTACTGCCCGCTCATTGAGGGCGTGAGCGGCCGCACACCCATCGAAGAGGCCAAGAAGACCGTATACGACGCGCTGGCTCCGCTCGGCGAGGACTACCGCAAAGTGCTGCAGCAGGGCTTCAATAACCGCTGGATCGACGTCTATGAAAATGCGGGCAAGCGCTCCGGCGCATATTCCGCAGGCGCGCGCGTCCATCCGTATGTTCTGCTGAACTACACCGGCACGCTCGACAGCCAGTTCACGCTGGCTCATGAAATGGGCCATGCCATGCATTCCTATCTCTCCAACCACAACCAGAACCCGCTCGACGCCGATTATGTGATCTTCGTGGCGGAGGTCGCCTCCACCTGCAACGAGGCCCTGCTCATGGAATACCTCCTCGGCAAGACGACGGACAAGAAGGAACGCGCCTACCTCATCAACCACTTCCTCGAGCAGTTCCGCACGACGCTGTACCGCCAGACCATGTTCGCCGAATTCGAGCTGAATGTCGGCCGCATGGCGCAGGAGGGCACGAGCCTCACGCCCGAGGTGCTCAATGCCGAGTATCGCCGCCTGAACCGCCTGTACTTCGGCGAGAACATCGTGCTCGACCACGAGATCGACACCGAGTGGATGCGCATCCCGCATTTCTACTACAATTACTACGTCTTCCAGTATGCCACCGGCTATGCTGCAGCCATCGCGCTGTCCCGCCGCATCCTGCGTGAGGGTACGCCTGCTGTGAAGGACTACATCGGCTTCCTGTCCGGCGGCTGCAGCAAGAGCCCGATCGACCTGCTGAAGGGCGCAGGCGTGGACATGAGCACCACGAAGCCGGTTGAAGAGGCCCTGAGCCTGTTCGGCGAGCTCATCGGTGAGATGGAAGAGTTGATGAAAGACTGATGGAGATCTTCCTTCCTACGCTTCACACGTTTGAGAACAACAATATCTTTACCGGCAGCTGCGGCCTGCTCCGCTTCCGCATCGCCCCGACGGTCGTGATGGCCACGCCGAAGGAGGTCGATCTGGCTGCCAGCTCCATCCACGCCGAGCTGTGGCACGGCGAGCTGTGCTATGAGCTCAGCGAAATGGAACAGGAGCGGACCTTCCCCATGTCGGACGAGGGCCGCGCCGCCATGCAGCAGTGGCTGGAGGAGAATATCGAGCCAATCGAGCCAAAGACTGCGGAATAAAGGCAGCACCGCATGATTCAGCGAGAGCATTCGGCGAGAGATTTTTTGTC
>OHAJ01002797.1_pt1 | contig 11530 bp, 9 predicted proteins | sample 1577101 | NCBI WGS metagenome assembly OHAJ01 (sample SAMEA3541531, study PRJEB24748) | human gut metagenome | biome: human gut; feature: human-associated habitat; material: faeces | place: China | collected 2012 | reverse complement strand
GCATAACAGAGTAAAGCAGCATAAACAGGCTGCCGGAGAGAAGTCCTTCCAGAACGGTTCCGCCGACACCAATATAGAAATTGCGGTTTTTTTTCAATACATCATGCTCATTCATGCTGCTCGCCTCCCTCCAACTGATAAGTGATATTCCGGGCTGTCTCGTAGTCTTTCCACGCATTTCGATAGTAGGCGTTGTTCTTTCGGACTTCCTCATGGGTTCCGACACAGGTAATTGTGTGATTTTCAACCACTGCTACACGCTCGCACATCTTCAACGCGCTCAAACGATGGGCTACCACAATGACGGTCTTTCCCTTGCAGAGATTTTGAATGGCTTTGTCAATCTCCATCTGATTTTCCGGGTCAGAGGCGCTTGTGGCTTCGTCTAAAATCAAAATGGGGGCGTTCTTCAGGATAGCGCGGGCAATGGCAATCCGCTGTTTTTCACCGCCGGAGAAGCGAGAGCCAAAGCTGCCCACTTTCGTGTCATATCCATCTGGCAAGGACATGATAAAATCGTCAATCTGCGCCTCTTTTGCAGCAGCCCGCACTTCTTCCAGAGTGGCGTTGCTGCCCATTCGGATATTTTCTAAAACGCTGTCACGGGTCAGGAATGTCTTTTGAAATACGATGGCTACATTTTTCAGAATGGTATCGTAGTCAAGCTCCTTGACATTTTTTCCACCAATCAGCACTTCGCCCTCCTGCACATCATAGAAGCGGGAGATCAGTTCAATCACAGTGCTTTTGCCGGCACCAGACTGTCCCACAAGAGCCACGCGTTCCCCGTCATTGATTTTGAGGTTGACACCTTGCAGTACATCGGTCTTGCCGTCATAGGAAAATCGGACATTGCGAAGTTCAATATCGTGATTTTTGGGGAAGTCCGTTCCACCCTCATAAATCGGAATATCCAGGATTTCTTTGGTCTTGGTAACAGCGTTCAGTACATTAGCAAAATTAGTCCCCAGTTCTTGCAGGGGGCGGATTTCCGTCAGATACATGGAACCTACATAGACGAACAGCAAAAATGCGCTGGCCGCCAGTGAGCCTTTGAGGAAAAACATTCCGCCGATTGGAACCATCAGCAACATCCCACATTCGATGATAACAACAAAGGCCGCATAAGGTGGCCCCATGCGCCGGGAAGTTTCATTCCACATGGCGTTTTCTTCCTGGATAGCGTCTGAAAACTTTTGAAACGATTTGCTCCCCATATTATAGGCTTTAATCAATTTCATACCGCTGATGTACTCAATCATAACCGAGTTCAGTGTGGTAATGGAGCGATTGGCCCGTTCCATCAGGTCATCCGTGTTGCGGAACATCATCCCCATTACAACAACAGCAAGGATCAGCGGAACCAGGGAAATCAATGCCAGAGGAATATTGACGGTCATCAGGTAAATAAAGATGACTACCGGCCCAACCAGATAGCACACAAGGTCAGGAAGGTTATGGGCCAGGAACAACTCCAGCTTTTCAATATCTTCATTCAGAACCGTTTTTATATCCCCGGTGCGCCGTTCATTCAAGGCACCCAAAGGAGCTCTGGCCATGTGTTCCGCCACCATGCAGCGCACTTTGAACAGTGCGCCATATGCGCCTTTATGGGCTGCCACGCCGGAACAGCCGAATAATGCAAAACGCAGGGTGACAGCGGCGGCAATCATTGCCACAGTCTGTACCACAAGTTCTTTTGTGCAGGCATTGTTAAATGTGGCATCCATCAGCCTGTAAATCCCAATATACGGAACAATAATGCAAAGCCCACTGCACATGGACAGCAGGATTGCCAGGAACAGCCAGATTTTCTGGCCTCCGGCCCAATGGAGCAGCAGTGCTACTCTGTTTTCTTTTTTCTGCTTCATAGACTACCTCTCCTTTCCATCTGAAACAGAGAACAGCTCTCTCAATTTCGGGAGGGCATCCATTGTAACTGGTACATCATCGGGCATTTCTCCCTCGTCAAAATGCAGGACACGTGAGCAGGTACGGCAGACAAATTCAAAATCGTGGGTGACAATGAAAATAACTTTTCCCATATTGGACAATCGGCGGATCAGTCCTGCCACCTGTGTCATACTGTCAAAGTCAAGGCCGCTGGTCGGTTCATCGAATACCAGCAGATCTTTCCCACAAATCATACTGACGGCTACCGCCACCCGTTGTTTTTGACCGCCGGAAAGTGTGTTTGGATGGCGTTCCCGGTATGGAGCAAGCCCCAGTTCCTCCAAAGTCACATTTACCAGCGTTTGATTTGGATTGCGGATGCCAAAGGAGCACTCTGCTTCCACACTGTCAGCAAAAAGTTCATAATTTACATCCTGCATAACCATATAGGAGCGTTTCAGCCTTGCCTTACGCTCCATCGACTTACCTTCCCACAGGAATTGTCCCTCGCAGTCTTTGTGAAGTCCGCAGAGGGCGCGGGAAAATGTAGTCTTTCCGGCTCCGTTATGGCCGACCACACCAATCACTTCGCCCTTTCCGGCGGATAGCTCAATGTCATGCAAAATTGTTTGCTTCTTGTAACGGAGCGTCACATTTCGCAGCTCCAATACAGGGGGAGGCGCAGGCAAGTGGGCTTTTGGCGGGAATACCGCCTGTAGATCAACAGCTCGCAGACCCATGTGTTCACGATCAGGTTCAGATAGCTGCCGAAATTCTTCCGGGGTGTATATTCCTTTGATTTCTCCGTTTTCCAGATAAACAATTCGGTCAGCCAACTCCATCAGGTAGTACAGACGATGTTCCGCTATCAAAACTGTTTTGCCCTGTTTTTTTATCAGCCGCAAATGTTCCTTTAGATCCTGGATCGAAGTCATATCCAGATTAGAGGATGGTTCATCCAATAGATAAATCTGTGGGTTCATGGCATAAACAGAAGCAAAGGCGATTTTCTGCTTTTCTCCGCCGGACAACTCAAAAATATTTCTGTTTCGTAGCTTTTGAATATGCAAATCTTCAGTTGTCTGCTCTACTCGCTCAGCCAATTTCTTAGGAGGGCGAGCTTCATTTTCAATTCCGAAGGCAATCTCGCTGTCTGTATCAACATTAAAAAACTGCGTCCGTGGATTTTGGAAAACGGAGCCGATCTTAGCGGCAATCTGATACATAGGGATATTGCTGATTTCCTGACCATCTACCAGCACACGGCCATGAAGTTCCCCTTGATAAAATTGAGGAATTAAGCCGTTCACCAGCCGTGTGATCGTTGTCTTTCCGCACCCACTGCGGCCACAGAACAGGACACATTCTCCGTCCGAAATTTTCAAATTGATGTCATGCAGCCCGCCATGTTCCTGTCCTGTATAGGTAAACGATACATTTTCAAACTCAATCAACCGATCACACCTCCCCGCACACATAATTCAAAAATCAGATAAGCTACGGCAACGGTCATGACGCCCCAATCGGCAGCTCCGCATTTTATCTGGACAAGGCAGGTGCGTGGATTGGGATTTTCAATTCCACGGGTGACAGAAGCAACAGAAAGATCATCCGCTGCTTTTGAAGCTGCCATCAACAAAGGCACATAAATACACTCAACTGTCATGCCCGGATGTGCTAAAAAGCTCGCCAGAGAAGGTGAAACATCTCTCATCCGCATAGCGTCCTTGATATAGCGCCAGTCCTCTTGAATAGTTGGAATGTACCGTAGCATAACTGCCATAGGAATTACTAACTTTTTGGGTGCGTGGACACGGTTCATAGCAGACAGGAACTCATTGACTTTTGTAGTAGTCAGAACAATCCCGGCCAAGGTTCCGCACGCATATACCTTATGAAACAATCCTAAAAAGGCAATAAACATTGTCCGCAGCGTGCCTGTCATTTCTGCCATGATCCAAACTGTCAGGGCACAGATGACCGCATAAAAGCATACAGCCTTAATGACATATTTCCACTTTCCAAAGAAAGCCCCCAATACCGCAATCAGCATAACAAGGACAAATTGATATGCAAGTGAAGGAGCAAACATGGACGATAAAACACACATAAGAATAAGAAAGAGCTTGGCCCGTGGGTCGAGCCAAAGCCCTTTCTTGTGGCGTTTACCGCTCATGCTGTAATACCTGCTTTTTCAAACTGCTTTTTCAGCATTTTGCAGCCTACAAAGGCGCTGATCGCAGATGTAATGATAGCAGCGGCAAACATGGCAATCAGAATGCCGGTGTTAGCGGTTGCCTGCATGGTGTCGATGTAGCTCTGTTCGGTTCCATTACCCAGCATTGTCTGCGCCCAGCCGTTGGGATCAACAAAGAACACTCTCCTTATTCTTGTTATTACTAAAGAAATCATATTTCTCATTGATTATCTCAGAATAGACATTGCATCTGATTGCTTCTGCTTTCTCAATCATTAAAGCGTTATACTCCTTTTCTCTGGGTGTTTTAGGCTCTGAATAGATGTATATACCTAATGAACGACGACGTATAAGTTCCATCGTTTTGGGGTCTCTGTAGCCCGGATAGAATTCCAGAAACAGAGAATGCGTGCCATTGCGCCTGGCTCGACTTCTTAGTGTAACTGTCTTACATTGCTGCATTTTATATTTGTTTTTGAATTATTGTTTTCTGGTGCAAAAGTCTTAAATGCTCCTATGCTGACCTACCATTCACTTTTATCATTCCTGGTTAATCGTCAGTAATTGGCAGTAATTCGCTGTTTTGAGCTCTTTCAGCCATATATTCATCTATTTCTGTCTTTAGAAGATAGACTTGTTGCCCGCACTTTACTTTGGTAACTTTCTTTTTATTAGAGTAGTAGAATACCATGTCCTTGGTCAATTCATACTTGTCCATGACTTCTTGAACAGAGTAGTAATTTTCTTTGCCATTAAAGACCAGATGTTTGACTTTGTCTATATGTTCCTTTGAGTAGAATATTTTGCCAAATTCAGCCTTGGTCGGAATTTTATGACGATGGGTAAATGAACGGCGGGCTACGGGGGTCATTTTATATTGCTTTTCCATTTCCTCTGGAGTAATCCATTCTTTGACACCATCATTAATTTGTGAGGATCCGAACAAAGCCAATACACTTGGTATCTCAAAGAAGTTGAATCCTTTCAGTGATATTTTGGGTATTCTTGCCTCTCTCGTCAGTTTTTGAACATGCCTGATATTGATAGAGTACTTCTTGCTTATTTCCTCTGTCGAAAAATAGCCATCAGGAGTTTCAGGAGCTTCAACATTACCAGTCTTATTCTTTATTACCACTTTTGGATGAGAATTATTGGCAAAATTGAATTTACCAGTCTTCTCGTCTCGCTCAATGTCGCCAAACTTTCCTTTTATTATTTGTTCATCAAACTCCGATCTGAAAATCATAGTGAACTTACCGCGCTTTTCTGTCTTTATTTTCTCTTGACGGATTTGATAGCTGATTTGATCCACAGACAAACCATACTTTTCTATTATTTCATCATAAGTGTACCAGTTTGTATCGATATCATTACCTCTGCGTTTATAATTGTCAATATGGACTTTTGAATAGTAGACTAAACGGCCACGAGTTATTCTTGGAATCTTATTTCGATAAACAAAGGTCAGCACATTCTGTTTTGACATGCATAGTTTCTCCATTAGTTGCTCGGTCGTATAATAGTTGGCCAAGTCAATTTCTTCTATCAACTCGGCAAAATGAGCATCGACATATACTTTTTTGAAGAAAACGTTTCTGCCATCATAAACCTTGGGAATGCTGCATCGTTCGCAACGAGACAATATAGCTTTTTTCCCTATATGATACTTTTCACTGATGTCTCGGATTGTATAGTACTCACTATCTTCCTTTTTCTTACTGAATGCGATCCTTTTTTTATACTCAGACGCATTATCAAAGGTCTTCTCAATGTCGGATTTTCGGATGATAGTAAGCCCCTTAAATTGCACTGCTTTTATAACTCCAGCGAGTGCATACCTATATATGGTAGCACGACTCACTCCAAGCAGTTTTGCTGCTTGAATTGGGCTAAGATATTCCGCATTAGGGATAGAATACTCAGTTGACGACTCCAAGTCATTTTGGAGCTCTTGATATTCTTGCTGAATACTTTTCTTCTTACGTACCCTTGTTGCCTTTGCGTTGCACGCTTTGGAACAGTACAGCGTTGCCATTCGGTGCGCAATGAACTGATTTCCGCAGCATTTACAGTGCTTTATTATTTCCATCGAGGTATCTGTTTAAGTCTACACTTTTGTCTCATAGCGTCTCATAGCGTCTCACAGCGTCTCACGCTTGTGCCGTGAATTACAAATGGCGCAGAGTTGTGATTCTCACAGCGTCTCACTTGTTCCTTCTATCACAATTTTCTCTTAGCTGTTGCTCGTATTTGAGCGAGAGGAATGAAACTTGGGCCAAAAATAAGCTGAAACTTTTGTTCCAACAAATACCAATTATGAAGTGTTAAAAAAATAACCCACTCATTATGAGCAGGTTATTCGCAGTTATTTTAAAATGTTTTAAGTTGTTGGATATGAGTTACTTGCCGATGCAAAAATGTTGAAATATATTTTGTAGCACCATATCATTCGTCACCTCCCCCGCGATGTCGCTCAAATGGAAGATGCACTCCCTGATGTCCTGGGCCACGAAGTCTCCTGAAAGATTGTTTGCCAATCCCTGTTGTACGCGTCCGATGGCTTCTAAAGCATGCGTAAGGGCTTCGTAATGGCGGGCATTGGTCACTATCACGTCGTTCTGGGTTATCGTAGGCAGATTGGCGGCGGCTATAAGTTTCTTCTGAAGCACATCCGTATTTTGCCTTTTCTTGGCGGAAATAAAAATACATTCGGCGTCAGGAATGATGGAAGAGGCCGCAGACAACACCTCACCAGAATGAGCCGTGCCCAACAAATCCGCTTTGTTGAATACCAATATCAAATGCTTTCTTTCCAGGCGCGGAAGTATCTGCCCCGATAGCTGATTCATTTGCGACGTTGCGTCCGTTGCATCAATCATCCAAAGCACGATCTCCGCTTGTTCCAGTTTTTGGAACGTGCGCTCTATGCCCAGACTCTCAATCGTATCATTGGTTTCGCGGATACCTGCCGTGTCAATGAAACGGAAAGTAATGCCGCCGATATTGGTCGTATCTTCAATCACGTCGCGCGTAGTGCCGTGAATGTCGCTCACGATAGCCTTGTCCTCGTTCAGCAATACATTGAGAAGCGTTGATTTCCCGGCATTCGTTTCGCCGATGATGGCTACCGGTACGCCGTTTTTGATCGCATTTCCTACGCTGAACGAATGTACCAGTCGGGAAATGACCCCCTCGATATGATCCGCCAATCGGCAAAGCTCCGTTCTGTCCGCAAACTCCAACTCTTCATGGTCGCTGAAATCCAGTTCCAGCTCAATCAGTGAAGTGAAGTGTAGCAACTGGTTACGTAGCTCCGTAAGCTCCTTGCTGAATCCGCCACGCATCTGGCTCATGGCAAGGCGGTGGGTGGCGGCAGATGAAGAAGCAATCAGGTCCGCCACGGCTTCGGCCTGGCTCAAATCCATCTTTCCATTGAGAAAGGCGCGTTGCGTGTATTCCCCCGGTCCCGCCAGGCGGCAACCGTGCTTGATGAGCAATTGCAAAACCTGTTGCAAGATATAACTCGAACCGTGGCAGGTGATCTCCGTACTATCTTCGCCCGTGTAAGAGTGCGGGGCGCGAAACAGGCTGACAAGAACCTCGTCGATAATTTCTTCTCCATCGTGTATCTTCCCGAAAGTCAGTGTATAAGGTTTGCAATCTGCCAGCGCTTTACCGGATTTTGCCGGGGTGAAAATGTGGCTGGTGATACGAATGGCGTCCGCTCCTGAGACGCGAATGCTTCCGATTGCTCCTCCTTGGGCCGTGGCAATGGCACAGATGGTATCCTGATTCATCATAAAAATTGTTATTTGAGTTGCAAAGATAGCCTTTTGGGGTAAAAAAAAGAACGCGATTGTATATTACTTACTCTTTTTTATTACATTTGCTCAATTTTCGTAGCCTTTACATGATACACTTTGTTATTATGGCGCAAGACAAAATAAAAATGCATGATTCCGCTTCTCATACTACCGAGAAAGACGAGAACACGGAACTACTGAAAGAGAAATTATTGAAGGTCAACTCCGTTCTGGCTGCCCATCAAATTGCTCTCTGGGAGATAAATATCAATACCTTGGAGTGTACTTTCACTCAGGAATATTTCGAAAGTTTAGGCTTGGATAAAGTCGGCATCCGTTATCAGAATTTGGAAGAGTTCTGTAGCTTTGTGCATCCCGATGATAAGCATTTGGTGTCGTTGGAGGGCTTTCAAAAGAAATTGGATGGCTTTGATGAGTCCAATGTCTTACGGGTGCGTTGCGTAGGCGCGCATGGCGAAATAGTCTGGTTGGAGGACCACCTCTTATCTGTAGAGAAAGATAGAAGTGGAAATCCGAAAAGCCTCTTATGCTATACCGTGAATGTCACCGGGCAGTGCGAACGCGAAACGCGCATATCGCGCATGGAAGAGCGAAACCGGAAGATAATACAGGCATTGCCTGAATTCATCTTCATCTTTGATGAAAATTTCTTCCTCACCGACGTGTTAATGTCTTCTGACACCATTTTGCTCCATCCCGTTGAACAGCTACGGGGAGCGGATGGGCGCACCATCTATTCTCCCGAAGTCAGCGACCTGTTTCTACGGAACATACGTCAATGCCTCGAAGACGGGGAGTTGAAGGAGATAGAGTATCCCCTGGATGTGGATGATTGCGAAAGGCATTATTTCCAGGCACGCATCGCTCCGTTCGAAGATAATAAAGTGATGGCATTGATACACGATATTGGTGACAGGGTGCAACGCTCCAATGAACTCATCGAGGCGAAGCAACGTGCAGAAGAGGCCGACCGTATGAAATCGGTGTTCCTGGCCAATATGAGCCACGAAATCCGCACTCCTTTGAATGCTATCGTGGGATTCTCTGAAATCATAGCTTTGACGGAAGATGAAGTGGAGAAAGCCGAATATCTGAACATCATCCAGAAGAATAGTAACCTGTTGTTGCAACTCATAAATGACATTTTGGACCTTTCCCGCATCGAGTCGGGAAAATCGGAAATGAACTTCCAGTTGGTCGAAATGACCGGACTGATTGACGAAGTGGAGAAAGTGCATCGCCTGAAAATGAAAACGGGCATCCGACTGAATGTGATATGTCCCGATGAGGAAATCTGGATTATGGTGGACCGGAACAGGATTACGCAAGTGCTGTTCAACTTCCTCTCCAATGCCATTAAGAATACCCATGAAGGGGCCATCACCCTGGGGTTGGAGGTCTGTGGAGAATGGTTGAAGGTGTATGTAACGGATACCGGTTGCGGCATTGCGAAGGAGAAATTGCCCTTGATTTTCAACCGTTTCGAAAAGCTGAACGATTTTGTTCAGGGCACGGGTCTGGGGCTCCCCATCTGCCAGAGCATCGTGGAGAGATTGGGAGGAAAGATTTCCGTAGAGTCCGAAGTAGGAGTGGGGAGCACTTTCGTGATGACCCTTCCTTACCGCCAGTTTGTGTTGGGAGCGGATGGTGAACCTGTTGAAATCAATGCCCACGTAGAGCGAAGATCAGACGGCAGGAAGAAAATTCTGATAGCCGAAGATACGGAGTCTAACTTTATGCAGATAAACATTTTGCTGAAGAAGGACTACACCATTTCGTGGGTTACCAATGGCGAAGAGGCCGTAAATAGTTTCTTGCGCGAGCGTCCCGACCTGATATTGATGGACATCCGCATGCCGGTGATGAACGGTATTCAGGCTACGGAAAAGATACGTACCGTGGACATCGATTTGCCTATCGTTGCGGTGACGGCCAATGCTTTCCTGATAGAACAACAACAAGCATTAGCCGCCGGATGCAATGATATTATTGCCAAACCATATACTTACGAAAGATTGAAGGAAACAATCATCAAGTATATTTGAGTGGGTGTTTCTTAAATTCTGTCCAGTACGGTTTTTATCAAAGTGTCAATCGTATTCTTGTAGCCCGTATTGGCTTCTTTAATCAACCGGTTGGCTATGACCATGCATACCGTGGTCGCCTTATGTCCCATCAGGCGGCTCAAACCGGCCAGTGCGGAGCTTTCCATCTCGAAGTTCGTAATGCGATAGCCATTGTATTCAAAGTTCTCGATCTTTTCATTCTGCTTCGGGTCGGCCAGCGGAATGCGTAGTTCGCGTCCTTGCGGGCCAAAGAAACCACCGGCGGCAATCGTTACACCGCGTACCATATCGTCTCCGGCAATGCGTTCTATCAGTTCGGCATTGGCGTCGATCACGTACGGAGCAGGTGCGCACATATTCCCCGACCATCCCATGTGGTTCAGGAATGCACGCTCAAATGGCAGGTCGCACACTTCATTGCGCCCTGAATAGAAGTTCAGCAGGCCATCGAAACCAATGGACTTTTGCGAGCAGATAAATGTACCTACGGGCGTATTCGGTTGCAAACCGCCACAAGTACCGATGCGTACCAGTTCTAACTGGCGAAGTTGGGGCTTTTCTTCACGTGTGTTGAAGTCGATGTTGGCCAAGGCGTCCAGTTCGTTCATCACAATGTCGATGTTGTCGCAACCAATACCCGTAGAAACCACCGTGATGCGTTTGCCCTTGTAGGTACCTGTAATGGTTTTGAACTCGCGGCTTTCCACTTCACATTCTTTATTCTCAAGGTGTGAGCCTACCAGTGCCACTCTGCCCGGGTCGCCCACTAGGATTACTTTGTCTGCCAGCCACTCGGGCTTTACGTGCAGATGAAAAACTGAACCGTCATCATTGATAATAAGTTCGGAAGATGCAAAATACTTTTTCATATTCTGGATTTTTTGGTTGATACGTTTATAAATAGAAAACGCCGGAACGGGATTACTGTTCACCGGTTCCGACGTTTTTCTGGGGCTATAATTCTACCGGTTATTTACTCAACGGCTGATTTGAGTTGTTTCCCGATGGTTTGGCTATGGTTTCGCGCATGGAAGTATCAGCTTCGATGTTCTTCATCCGATAATAATCCATGATGCCCAGGTTGCCGTTACGGAATGCTTCTGCCATGGCTTTAGGTACTTCGGCTTCCGCCTCGATCACCTTGGCGCGTGCTTCCTGAGCTTTCGCCTTCATTTCCTGTTCGCTGGCCACGGCCATTGCACGGCGTTCCTCAGCTTTGGCTTGGGCGATATTCTTGTCGGCATTTGCCTGGTCTATCTGCAAAGCCGCACCGATGTTCTTACCTATATCGATATCAGCGATATCAATGGACAGGATTTCGAAAGCCGTACCGGCATCCAGACCTTTGCGGAGCACAAGTTTGGAGATTGAATCCGGGTTTTCCAATACTGACTTGTGGTTTTCGGACGAACCGATGGAAGATACGATACCTTCGCCTACACGGGCCAGGATAGTGTCTTCACCGGCACCACCCACCAACTGGCGGATATTGGCGCGTACCGTTACACGGGCTTTGGCTATCAACTGGATACCATCTTTTGCTACGGCGG
>OHAJ01002788.1_pt1 | contig 11544 bp, 10 predicted proteins | sample 1577101 | NCBI WGS metagenome assembly OHAJ01 (sample SAMEA3541531, study PRJEB24748) | human gut metagenome | biome: human gut; feature: human-associated habitat; material: faeces | place: China | collected 2012 | reverse complement strand
ATCCGTCTCCCGGCTGGTTGATGTAAACCTGAAGGATGTTGGTCGTATCATTGTAGTCATAGCCAGTGACCGAAGGCCCCAGCGTATGCCAGACGACGTTTTCCCAGATAGGCATGAAGAAGGTGGATTCTGTTGTGGAACGTACCTCATAACCACTATGCAGATAGCCGGTGGTGCCGTTTGTAATCGCCTGTGTCAGGGCGACGGTACACGACGTTGACCCGGCAGGGATGTTGCAGGTGGCACCGCCAGTAATTTTTTGGTCGTAGGGCCTTGCCTGCACATTGAAACGGATCTGGGTCAGGTTCACCGGCATATCTGAAGCCTTGAAGTATTTCCAATTGACGCTGTTAAACCAGGTACCATCGGACATCTGTCGCTCAATCGCCGGACTCCCCCATGCAGGACTTTTTACCGAAGCCGGGTCCCAGTTCAGCCAGGAGGCGTATTGCGTCAGATCGCCTCCGGACCATTGGTACGTGTTCACTGGGCGATAGTAGTTTATATCCAGAGCGCCCTGGGGAAGCTTCACCTCGACGTACACATAGGTCGTGTCTTCTGAAATAACCTTAGCACCGCCATAATTGTTAAGAATGGTGATGCCGCCGTTACGGTATGGCTTCCAGTTGGTTCGGGGGATACGGATGACCATACGGTATGGGTTTTCGAGTACAGATAGCCCCCGAACAAACGGGACGTACCCTGAAGAGATCCCCGGGACCACACTCGTACTGACGCGTGAGTCATGAACCGCAAAGGGGGTGTATTCACCTATCTGGTCATCAAATAAAAAGCGCTGCGGCGGAATATTCAGCGTGTTTCCGGCTTTATCTGTGATGATAAAATTGAAGGTAAATTCTTCATTGAGATCGCTGGTGGGCATACCGGGTTGAGTGACCGCGTCCTTGATCCAGGGGTAAAAGGCACGTTTTGCCGCCGTATCGTAACTGAGTGTGTTGTCGGACACGACTGTGCCATTTCCGCGCTTGATGACCAGACGGATCTTGTCTATGCCATTCGCATCATCAACTCCATCAGCAAAGATGGAAAACTGGCCAGATCCTCCGCGCCCAAGCCCCCAAACTGGGCCACTCAGGACCATTTCATAGCCTGCGTTCTGGCTCGGGTAGATGCTGGTATACTTTGGCGCTGTAGTGTCGATTGTGAAATGATATGTTGAAGAGCTGACGACAGCCTGCTGGAGATCCAGAGTATCGTTGATGACGGTGAAGGCCCCTTCACCGAGTGCGGGTAACGCCAAGTCCTTTCCGTAATATTCCGTGCCGTCTGCGGCAACAATGCGATCTGCGACGCTTATCTTTCCTGTCACTGCGGAATACATGACCTTTTTGTCACTGTCCCTGGTCACACTCACTCGTTCGTATCGGTCAAGGCCGGAGATCAGATTCAGGGTCATTGTGCTTGCCGGATTAAGGTAGCTCTGCGTGGCAGGCTTAAGCGTCTTTGCCAGCTGATTGGTGTCAGTATACGAATAGCTGAAAATCTGAGCCGCCGCCGGATAAACTGAAGCTATGGCCGTGGCAATGATACAGCCTGTCAGAATTTTACGCATGTGATACTCCCGGGATGTATTTGCCCCTATTTTACGAAATCTTTTCACCTGGGCTTGCTGGTTAGCCGGGGTATTTCACGGCATAAAACTTTTAAATGTTGCCGTGATAGCAATGTTGTCGGGTCAGAACAAAACGAAAGTTAAGGCAACTTCAACAGGGCTGATTACGGTGGAAGAAAAGTAACTTTTCTCTTGAGAAGAAATAGGAAAAGCAGAAATTAGGACGATTAAATGAGGTGAAATGTCAGCAACAGGCGATGATTGTCCATCATCGTAAGGGAGGGTACAGGGTGCCGCTGCCTTACTGGCATCATGTTGATGTCCAGCTCTTCATACCCGTTTGTACCTTAGCCGGAACTGTTGTTCAGTGGGTCTTCCCTTGTTGTGGTGGCTGAAGGCATGATAATGGTGTATTTAATCGCCAGAGGTCACCGCCATGGACGAAAAGTCCCTCTACGCTCATATTCTCAACCTGTCCGATCCGTGGCAGGTAAAGTCCCTTTCTCTCGATGAAAATGCCGGTTCTGTTACTGTCACTATTGAGATCGCTGAAAACACCCGGCTAGCCTGTCCGACCTGCGGTAAATCCTGTTCTGTTCACGATCACCGTCATCGTAAATGGCGCCATCTTGATACCTGCCAGTTCACCACTATTGTTGAAGCCGATGTTCCACGAATTATGTGTCCGGAGCATGGCTGCCTGACGTTGCCTGTTCCGTGGGCTGGCCCCGGAAGCCGGTATACGTTGCTATTCGAATCGTTCGTTCTCTCATGGCTGAAAATCAGCACCGTTGATGCTGTCAGGAAGCAACTTAAGCTCAGTTGGAATGCGGTTGACGGCATTATGACCCGGGCAGTTAAGCGAGGTCTTGCCCGGATAAAAAAGCCATTATCCGCCCGTCATATGAATGTGGATGAGGTCGCCTTTAAAAAAGGACATCGTTACATAACGGTGATCTCCGATCGCGATGGTCGGGCGCTGGCCTTAACGGATGATCGCGGCACAGAGAGTCTTGCCGGCTATCTTCGCACGCTCACTGATGGGCAGTTGCTGGCTATCAAAACGCTCTCAATGGACATGAACGCGGGCTATATAAGAGCAGCGCGTATCCACTTACCCAGTGCGGTTGAGAAAATCGCCTTTGACCGCTTCCATGTGGCGAAGCAACTGGGCGAGGTAGTTGATAAAACCCGTCAGAATGAACATCCGCACCTCCCTGTTGAAAGCCGACACCAGGCAAAAGGAACCCGCTTCCTGTGGCAGTACAGCGATAAGTGGATGACCGAATCCCGGCAGGAAAAGCTGATGTGGCTGCGTGCACAGATGAAGCTGACGAGCCAGTGCTGGGCGCTGAAAGAGCTGGCAAAGGATATCTGGAACAGGCCATGGAGCGAGGAAAGACGGAGTGACTGGCAGAGATGGTTGGCGCTGGCGGCTAACAGTGACGTTCCCATGATGAAAAATGCCGCGAAAACGATAGGAAAAAGGCTGTACGGGATCCTGAATGCGATGCGACACAGTGTCTCAAACGGAAATGCGGAGGCACTTAACAGCAAGATCAGGCTGCTGAGGATAAAAGCCAGGGGATACCGAAACCGGGAGCGCTTTAAACTGGGGGTGATGTTCCACTACGGAAAGCTGAATATGGCGTTCTGAGCCTTCCCACCATGATCGGGGAAGACCCTGTTCAGTACAGGTAAAAGTTGTAATAACTCCCCGCTCACTGCCGGGGAGTCATTTTAAATCAGCACGGCGCCATCAGAATAGATTAGCTTTCAAACCAGGGCGAATCGGCAGAGTTCGCAGATTCTTCACTTTGCTGTGACTCTCCCAGAAATTGCACTTCACGTACTGGTTTACTTTTCCCCAGGCTCCGCTGGAAATCATCCATCACAAACTCAATATCATCACGGTCCTCAGGCAAGACAGGCGAACTTTTGGACATAGTCTTTCCTTCAGTTAAAAGCGTTCTGCATACAGAACGCGGACGGAGACGGCAGTGTTGTCAAACTCATTATCGAAGGTATCCATCCACTCGGTCCTGAACCCCTCGCCCAGCAGGTTATCGATCCCCTGAAGGGACAGAGGCAGGACGGCTGCTAAACGCCCGCCGGGAACCAGATGAGACGCAGCGGCCAGCAGATGCAGCTTAGCCCGGTTGTCAGCAAAAGGAGGGTTCATCACCACGCAATCAAATTTCTGAATCTGATTCGCCGCCGACCAGGCCAGAAAATCGGCTTCCGTGGTCTCGTAACCTTTAGCCCGGGAGACCAGACAATTCAGTGTATCCAGTTCGATGCCGGTTACGTTGACACTTTTCGGGAAACATTGAAGCAAATCCCCGTGCCCAATATTGGGCTCCAGCAGCCGTTCCCCCTCCCCGGCCGCAATAATGGATGCGACGTATTCACTGAGTCGCGCCGACGACGGATAAAACTGGTGGGATTTAATATCAGGCATGGCGCCCATATGTCCGATGAAGCGCATCACTTCGGTCGGGTCATAATCAAACGTCACATGGTAGCTTGTCACTCGGGCACCGAGAAATCGCAGAACATCCGCGTTCACCTGCCGCGTTTTATCAGCGTTCTCACCGGCATAGCCGAGCGATGTCCAGCTGGACCATTCCTTTTCATTCTGGGTAAAATCCAGCTCTGCAAGCTGCATCCGTGAATGAAAATCGATGCAGCGTTTCAGTGCCGGGAACTCCTGCAACGTCGCTTTGGTATGGGCCACGCGTTCAGCAGGCAGAGCCAGAGGGACGATGGCAGCAAGAATGTTGTTAAGCCGTTCGGCGATATCAGGATGCACATCAATGTGCATCGATCCGTTTTTGTAGACCCGAAAACGAATACTGTTGCCATCCAGGCTGATCCAGTTTCTGAATCCAACATGACCAACCATATTCTCAACCATTTTTTTCGTGTCATAGACCGGTTTAACTGTTTCGCCCCGGAAATAAGAACAGATCACCCGCAACTCCGAAAGTGGCATGAGGCCGGATTCTTTAAACTCAACCTTCAGTTTTACCCATTTGTCTTTCACGCCTTCACATACGCCGGAGGTGATCATGCGAGTAGAGAAGCCAAATGCTTTATTGGTTTTGTGTTGACGGCTTAATGACTGAAAGACGGCATAGACACGATCTTTAATGAACTGATGCCGGTCATTGAGCAACGCGACAACCGTGGTAACAACAGCATCGAGTGTAAAATCAGGGATCTCCTGAGGAGGAAGGTGGTAACGGTCAGCAGTAAACTGCTTATCCCATTCTTTCTTCTTTTCGTCAGACATCACAGACAGTACATCGGTCAGGGCCATGACCCTCTTCCAGTATTCTGAACGCAGCGCGTTTTCTGCGTAGCTGGCATCCGCTTCTGAAATGAGATGATTGTATCCGGAGAGGTATGAATAGAGCTTCTGATTCCCGCATTTCAGGAACTGAGCGGACATGGACCTCAGTAAGCTAAGCTCATCGTTATATGATTCGACCTGCCTGTTAATGACATCGAGCTCTTCCCGCATTTCGGGCAGGAAGTTATCGTCGTTAATAAGGAGGCCAGTATGAGGCATATAAGCAACCAGAGAACTCCCAGGGGCACCCATTGGCAGGGAATCAGATTCAACAGCAGACATAGCACCAGTCCTTTTTGAAGGGTTTATCTGATACCAGGATAACAACCTTGAACAAAAAGCTAATAGGTTGGCTGACATGAAAATGGAGAAATTAACACTGCGGAAAGTCAGAAAGACAGATGTGGTTTTAATCAGAAGAAACGGGCCGGAGACAGGACAAAAAAACCCCTACATAGTAGGGGCAACGGGGGGAGAGCCTGGGTGGCTCGCTCTAAAATATCGTACTTCTTATTGTAGTCTTCTCACACTCTGAAATAATTCATTTAAGCCTGTGCTGGGGGTGTTTCGGATTGCGGTTCTCCGCCATTTTTATCGTTTTTCTTGGTTTTGTAAGTCACTTTTTCCCCTTTCAATCGGGCTTGCCGATTTTCGGCCCGGCGAAGCTGCTTGTTTTCTGATTCCGTAATCTCACTTTGCAGGTTCTTGAGCATCTCCAGCATGCTCCGGTTCAGCGTAAAGGTAATTTCTTCATCTTCGCTGGAGTCGGTCACCTCCGGCAACTCGATATCACCGAGTTTCTGCAATAGACTCGTCGTAATGAGTTTGACCCCTTCGACGGCTTTTGTAGCGAGAACTGGTGGAACACGTGCGGGTTTAAAATCGGAAGGGACAACACGGATCTGCCCGCGTGGCGTTTTCTTAATCTGGATACCGCTTGAATCAGCCTTTTCAAGGTCTGCGATCATCTTTTCGATCCGCGCAACAGCTTCCGTTTCACCGAACTCATCGATAAGGGACAGGACTGCTACATAGGAAATGGCATCGGCATGGATCAGTTTTTTGAGATAGACACAGCAGCCGGTTAAACGAATAAGAGCAGCAATTGTGGTATTACTTTTTCCCTCACGTTCGGCAATACGGTCAAGCGACCATCCACCCAGCGCCTGAAGACGTCGGTAGGATTCACCCAAAGCCACAGGAGAAAGAGCCAGGCCACGGTTTCCGTCAATCGTTGTCAATTCGCAGCTGATCTCATCGGCTTTCATCTCGATGCAAAGAATGGTGAGGTTAGAATGCCCTTCTGCCACAGCCATCAAAGCAGCCTTTAAACGGCAATGTCCCTGGCGAACGTACGGAATGCCGTCTTTGATCAGAACGCGGATAGGGTCTACGTAATCACCCCGGATGTACGCATTCTTGATGTTATTGAGATGATCGGCGACTTCTGGCAACTGGTAATAAGCTTCCCCCATTCCCATCTCACGGGAGTTGAATCCTTCCGTGATTTGAACCACGGTTGGGCTGATAGCCCATGCTTTCTGTTCAGTGACTTCATTACAAAGGTCAGGGTTCGCGTCGCGGAACTGCTTCATACCACTGACGAATCGGCCGGAACCGGTCACTGTTGAAAAAGACACGAGTGGGGATTTAAAGACCCGTGAGTTAGTTTGCTGTTGGGAATCAGTCATCAGATCACTCATAGATACTCCGTTGAATTCTTTTTTGTCATACCTTTCATCTGTGCGTGAATACTACCGGAAAAAAAAATCTCACTTTTTCGTTAAAAAGGTACTTTTTGGGTCTATTCCGAATTGAACGAGGAAAATTGTTCTGGCGATCAGAACAAAAAGAAAAAATAACTCAAATAAAACAGATGGTTATGGTTAATTCGTAAAGGATAAACTTTTTTCTGAGAAGTGAAAAAAAATTAAAAAATGTGTCGAAATGACAATCTCGTTAACAAAAGCCACGTTTTTTCCTGCTCATACCTTATTGGTAGCAATCCGCCTTTCGGTACCATAAGTGTGGCATACCGATAAAGCTGAACGGAGAAGACTCGTTGCGAAAACATACACCAATCATCAAATGGGCGGGGGGTAAAACCAAACTGATGCCGTTCCTCAGTAAGCACTTCCCACATGATAAGAGCCGACGCTGGGTTGAACCGTTTATCGGCGGTGGCGCCGTGTTTCTGAACATGTTTGCCACCGAGGCTCTCCTAGCAGACAGCAACCCGGACCTAATCAATCTGTACCGCAACATACAGCGAAATAAACCGGCATTCATCAGAGAAGTGCAGCTGCTGGCGGAAAGGCATTTTGAAGAAGAGGATTACTACGTGCTGCGTAATACCTTTAACAGCACCAGTTTTGATGATGCCCCGCTACAACGAGCAGCCATTTTCTACGCGATGAATCGACTCGGATATAACGGTCTGTGTCGTTACAACCTGAAGCGAAAGTTCTCAGTTCCATGGGGAAAGCGATACCAGTTCAGTCTGGATATCCAGAAGGTTGATTACCTCTCATTCAGGCTTTCGAGCGTTGAATTGAAAACCGCAGATTTTGGTCAGACGCTGGAGTTTGCAGGTGGTGGTGACCAAATATATTGCGATCCGCCATATGACAAAATCAGTAAAACCAGCTTTGTAAGCTATGATGGTATACCGTTCGATAAGAGCGCACATGTTAAACTGGCGGATATGCTGGTGGATGCTAATCGTAAAGGGGCCTCAGTGGCCATATCCAACAGCATGACTCCCTTTACGCTGGAGCTCTATGAAGAACGCGGTTTTGATATTCATACTCACAACGCTTATCGGTCTGTCGGCAGTCAATCAAAGTCGCGTAAGAAGGAAATAGAAATTCTGGCCGTCCTTCGTTGAGCGGCGATCAGTAGTTAGTCGATCGGGCTTATCCATTCCTCGAAGCTCAGCACTTCGGAATGGTCACGGCTGGCATAGGGAATAAACTGAAGCTCTTCAATTGATCGCTCCCCTCTCTTACCTTCGCATATAAACGATATGAACCCCTGATCTGCAAGTTGGGTAAGGACATTCATGATTCGTACGTTCACTGTATGCAACTGAAGATCATTCACGATATCGGTAATTTTGTGTGAATGGCGCCGGGACTTTCGCAAATAATCAAAGATGACAAACTGGGCATTCCGTCGCTTCAATAATTTTTCCGTCATAAATTCCTGAATTAATCCCCCCAGCAACATCAGGAACGGACGAAGTACCCCAGGGAACGTTAACGTATAAGACTGCGATGTTTTGACCAGAGTGAAGGACGTCAGGAAGCTGAAGTTTAGTCGCTTCTTTGAATACGGGACATAAACAGCCAATGTCGTAGACAAGTAAGTAAGCAATTCTTCCAGATGAGCGCGTGTGATCATGACCGTCTTATCGCTATTACGAAGACCGTGATAATCAATAAATGCCACTCTGGCACGACTCAGCCACTCGTGAATGCTTATGGATACAGTGAACGGTGCGTTTTCATCGGCAGAAATGACGCCGTGCTCAGCGAGTTGGTTATGGATAAGCATAGACAGCTGGTAAAATGGAAAACGGCAGGATGGATAACACTGTAGGCCAGTTAGCGTTAGCTTTGCATTATCCAAGTCATCGAGCGGAAAAGTAACTTTTCGGGAAATAATTTTTGCTGACGTTCTTGCTGACTTGCGGATGAACCCAAGTCCAAGATCATTTTGCATATATCACTCCGTTTTAACAAAATCTCCTTAACCTATATGTTAAGAAGAGACAAAAAATATAATTAATAAGATTATCATTTTTAATTTAAAAGATTAGTTAATAACGGGTGTTGAATTTAAAATAAATCGGCTTATTTTCGGAGTGTAAAACCGGGTAAAAACCCGATGCGTGAGCAACAGATTTGACGTGAGTGAGTCGGCACGACAGTGCAGAAAGCCGGTGGCTAATGTAAAAACGGCCTGTATTTGGGAGTTCCGGTCACTAGACACCAGGCTATGCTGTTAATTTAAACACAGTCAGTAATGCGTAGGGCACTGAGTCAAAGTAGTGGATCTTTCTCACTTTTCCCGAAAGATGATAGCTATGCCCCAATAAAACGTGATCCTGAACATTACCAGTCAACGCGAATCCATCATTCTGCTTTTTGCCTGTAAAAGTAAAAAAATAGCTATGAGAACCTTTTGAAAACGCAGCTCGCACTTCTGTAAAAATAATATCAAAACTAACTACATCACCAATGTTGAAAGAATGTTCAATTGGAAAACCGGCGTTTTCTGAAAAAGCTTCAGAAACAGGCTGGTATGTCGAGTAGAAAGACTCCAACTGACGGACTGTTAAAAAGAGATTGTTGTTTAACTGCTGTGCAATGCTTGCTGCAAACTTAGAATTGTCAGCTTGCAGCAATGCTAACTGCTCGCTGTGCCTACGTTTCCAGGCTTCAAGATCGGGATTGCAGCGAAGTTCCGGGATAGTTTCAAGGAATTCAATGCACTCTTTCAGTACCAGCTTTTCCTCTGTGGCTGGAGACGTTTTGGAGCCATTGCATGTCACACAGACGGCGTTCGCAATCTTTCCAGTCCCTCCGCATTCAAAGCACTCACGGGTGATAACGGCGTAATAGTGTCCATCTTTACCGTAGATAGGCTTTACGGATGATGGCAGTAAATAACCATCCTGAGTAAAAAAAAGAGAATGTTTCATTTTTTAAGGTTCTCCAGTCGAGCCTCCACGAGCTGTAAAGCGTCAGTTACCTTCTGTACGTATTGATCGTGCCCTTCTTCAAAATGATCAAAACGCTTTCCAGCCTTGATATCTTCAATGTTGCGATCGAGTGTGCCTTTTGTAATAAGTAGATCGTTATAAGTATTAATTACAGTAAACTGTGCAATCTTGTCCATAAACGGTCCTTAGCATTCTACTCACTTGTTAACAGGTCACGAATTTCATGCAGTTCTGTAACCTTAGATTTTGGAATGATGATAGCAGTATTTTCATCATTCAGAAGGCTTAATAAAAGCTGGAGTTTTGCTTCATCTAGAGTGATCTTTACACTTTCCGTTGTCTTTGTGATGGAAGTGCTGCTGATGTTCGTAAATAAATTGGAATGTTGTCCGTCGAAAATTAATTCGGTGAGTTTATTACTGTCGTTTAGTGCTGGCCGTACAGTATCAATCAGCCCGATAAATTCAGTTTTTAAGCGTTCAGTTTTTTTATGAGAAAGCCGTTTAATACCCAATGAACTGCGAGTGATGGATTTTGTTTTAACTTCCTTAGGAATAACATGAACAGGGAGTGTTTCCGGGTTATCTAGTTTCTCATCGTTTGATGATGTTTGAACGCTTGATGTCTTAGATAAAACAGGTTCTGGTTCAGTTGATGGTACTAAAAGAGAACACGATTCCAAATGTGCAAGGACTTTTGCATGGTCATTGGAATACTTCAACATGATCTCAATCGCGAGTGTTTTTTTAATCAGGTTTAGACTGATTAAACGTTGTAGTTCTAAAGGCATATCAAGGATTTTAAGCTGGTTACGAATAGCAGTGCTAGACCGTTGATAGCGCATAGCAAGGGATTCAACGGTAGAGCCAAGCTTCAGCGCCTCTGCCAGTGCATAAGCTAAGGCTACGGGATTAAGACCGTTATTCCTATTCCCATCAAGGTTCTCCAGGTATTCTTCACTTTTATTCTTATAGTTCATAACAACTACTGAAATGAGCTGAATATCAGCTCCTTCCGCAAGAGCAAGAGATAGTGCTCTGTAACGGCAATGCCCCTGCCTTACAACGTAATTGGAGTCTTTCTTAACAACCTTAATTAAATCGACTCGTCTGCCCTCTTTATAGGCTTGTTTAATAGAAACAATGGTCGATTTTACTGGTTCCTGTTCATAACAAAGTTCACCAATTACCGCTTCACGTGGATTGAATCCAGATTCGATAAAAAGTGCTTTAGGACTGATCTCAATAATCTGATAGTCGCAGTGATTCATATAACCTCCTTTTTATTACATGATACATTAATTGACTCAGTTTCAAATAACCCAAAAGCAAAAAACAATTAATTCGGTGCTTGACTGTAATTTTAGTTATGAAGGAATTAGGCCATTTTAATTTGAAATTTTTAAATCTGAATGGTTTGAAATTAATATATCTTAAAAGCTTCAGATTGATTGATACTTCTTCCGGCTGCATTCCCTACTTGGCTAGAGTCCGAACCTGAACTTTTTAGGTCAGAGTTGGTTAACAGACGGAATTTATCCACGTTTTCCACAAGTTAGATCAATTCTTTAGATCAAGAGAGATCAAGAGAGTACAAAAAAGATCACAGATTACGTAAATGACTGATTTTATTATGGAATAAGCATGATCAGGCATTCAGGTGCATGTAAAAAGCATTTGATTGAATAAGAAAAGCATTTACTTGAATTGAAAAGGCATTTAGTTTAATGCGAGAAAAGCATTTGCACGAATAATCTATTCACATCTAAATGTATCAAGGGATAAACCATGGTGGGTAAATTTAAATGAGTGATAACAATGAGGTAACACATCCTTTTGATGTGACCAACACGGAGACAGGGAAGACTTATCAACTGAGTCCAAACTCTTC
>OHAJ01002782.1_pt1 | contig 11568 bp, 10 predicted proteins | sample 1577101 | NCBI WGS metagenome assembly OHAJ01 (sample SAMEA3541531, study PRJEB24748) | human gut metagenome | biome: human gut; feature: human-associated habitat; material: faeces | place: China | collected 2012 | reverse complement strand
CTACCTCACGGTACCCCTCCACTGCAAACTTAAAACAACCAACAAAAGAAATAGAATGATTTTATTAGTTAATCACTTCTTCATTTATCTTATAAACAAGAGTTCCCTGTATTTTGGCAGCGTCCACATCTGGTTGTCGACAATCAGTTCCAGCTTGTCGATATGATAACGGATCTCCTCCATTGCCGGTACGATGGTGTCGTGGTAGGCAATGGCTTTCTCGCGTTCACTTTCGATCTTGTTGGCCACTTTGCGGGCTTCGATCATGGCATCTACATGCTCTTTGATGAAGGCGGTGCGGTCGGCAATCTCTTCGATGAGTTCCAGGTTCTTGGCAGACAGTTTTGCAGCTTTGTCGCCGGGGAACAAGTCCTTCATCTTGTAAACGTTATCAATGAGATCCGTTTGATACTGCGTGGCTACCGGGATGATATGGTTCATGGCCAAATCACCTAATACACGAGCTTCAATTTGGATTTTCTTAGTGTAAGTTTCCCATTTCACTTCGTTGCGGGCTTCCAGTTCTTTCTGAGTCAGTACACCGGTATTTTCGAACATGCGGATACTTTCTGGCTTCAGATAGCTGTCGAAGATGAGAGGCACACTGGTTTCGCAATCCAGACCGCGTTTCTGGGCCTCTTCTTTCCATTCATCGCTGTAGCCGTTGCCATCAAAATGGATGGGCTTACAAATCTTGATGTATTTGCGGATAACCTCAAGGATAGCCGAAATCTTCGGTTCACCCTTTTCGATGAGCTCGTCTACATCTTTTTTGAATTCTACTAGTTGCTCGGCTACGGCGGCGTTCAGGGCAATCATGGCGCAGGCACAGTTTGCTTCCGAACCTACGGCGCGGAACTCAAAACGGTTTCCGGTGAAGGCGAACGGACTGGTGCGGTTACGGTCGGTATTGTCAATCAACAATTCCGGAATCTGCGGAATATCCAGTTTCATGCCTTGCTTGCCGCTAAGGCTTACGAGATCATCCTTTGTACTCTCTTCAATGTGTTCCAATACCTGTGACAACTGTTTGCCCAGGAAGCTGGAAATGATTGCGGGAGGCGCTTCGTTGGCACCCAGACGGTGTGCGTTGGTGGCGCTGGAAATAGCGGCCTTCAACAATCCATTGTGCTTGTAGACTGCCATCAGGGTGTTCACTACGAAAGTGATGAAACGCAGGTTCTCTTCGGGTAGTTTACCCGGTCCCATCAGTCCGATGCCTGTATCCGTACCCAACGACCAGTTGTTGTGCTTACCACTACCGTTGACGCCCTTGAAAGGCTTTTCGTGCAGCAGTACACGGAAGCCGTGGTTACGGGCTACTTTACGCATCAGTGCCATGATGAGCATGTTATGGTCTACAGCCAGGTTACATTCTTCGAAGATGGGAGCCAGTTCGAACTGGTTGGGGGCTACCTCATTATGACGCGTTTTGACGGGGATACCGAGCTTCAATGCTTCAATTTCCAATTCCTTCATGAAAGCTGCCACGCGGGTAGGGATGGCACCGAAATAATGGTCTTCCAACTGTTGATTCTTGGCACTGTCGTGTCCCATCAGCGTGCGGCCTGTCATCAGCAGGTCAGGACGGGCGGCATACAGACCTTCGTCGATCAGGAAATATTCCTGTTCCCAACCCAGGTAGGCAACTACCTTCTTCACTTCCGGATTGAAGTAACGGCATACGTCTACGGCAGCTTTGTCTACGGCACGCAGGGCTTTCAGCAACGGAGCTTTGTAGTCCAGTGACTCACCGGTGTATGCAATGAAAATGGTCGGGATGCAGAGCGTATCATCGACGATGAAAGCCGGGGAAGAGGGATCCCATGCACTGTAACCGCGTGCCTCGAACGTATTGCGGATGCCACCGTTAGGGAAGCTGGATGCATCCGGTTCCTGCTGAACGAGCAGTTTGCCTGTGAATTCTTCCATTACACCGCCTTTGCCGTCATGCTCGATGAAAGCGTCATGCTTCTCGGCTGTACCTTCAGTCAACGGGTGGAACCAGTGGGTATAGTGGGTAACACCCATTTCGAGTGCCCATTTCTTCATACCGGCTGCCACTTCATCAGCAATGCTGCGATCCAGCGGAGCACCATTGTCGATCACGTCAATCAGTTTGGCATATACCTTACTCGGCAGATACCTGAACATCTTTTCCTTGTTGAACACATACTTGGCATAATATTCCGACGGACGTTCCGCAGGGGCTGCCACTGCAACGGGTTTCTTTTTAAACGCCGTTTCTACTACTCTGAATCTCAATTTAGACATACCTTGTAATTGTTGGTTTATAAAAACTATTTGTTAGAGTAAAAAAACTTTTTTCTTATCCGTTATAAGCTGATTCACCATGCTCGTAGATGTCGAGCCCTTCTTCTTCAACACGTTTTGAAACGCGGAGACCGTGTATCTTATCGAGTCCTTTGAAGATGAGGAATCCCATGCCGGCTGCCCATGCACCTACTACGAGGGCGCCGAATACTTGTGCTCCGAGGAATCCCCAGCCTGCACCGTAAAAGAGTCCTTCACTGGTAGACAAGAAACCAGTGAGAATGGTACCCGTGAAACCGCAGACACCGTGTACGGAACTTGCACCAACTGGATCATCAATCTTCAACACTTTATCGATGAACTCTACAGAGAATATCATCAGGATACCACAGATTGTACCGATGATGACAGCACCCAGCGGAGAAACCATATCACAGCCTGCCGTGATACCTACCAAACCTGCCAGGATACCATTCAGAGTCAGGGATAAAGATGGTTTGCTGAATTTTAACCAACTGACCGCCAGTGCGAAGAAGCCTCCGGCACAAGCTGCAAGATTCGTGGTGAGGAAGACGTGTGAGATAGCCATTGCATCGTCCGTAGAGGCTGCTGCCAACTGTGAACCGGGGTTAAATCCGAACCAGCCGAACCATAAAATGAATACACCCAGTGCCGCTATGGTGAGGTTGTGTCCCGGAATAGCTCTGGACTTACCATCTTTACCGTATTTACCGATGCGCGGGCCAAGGATGGCTGCGCCTACCAGCGCAATCCAGCCACCGACAGAGTGAACAATGGTGGAACCTGCGAAATCGTGAAACGTGGTTCCGAACAGATTCATCATGAACGAACCTTCTTCGCCGTTCATCAACCAGCCGCCGCCCCAGGTCCAGTGACCGGAAATCGGATAGATCAGTACGCTGATGAAGATGGTGTAAATCAAATACATGGAGAATTTGGTACGTTCGGCCATGGCTCCTGATACGATAGTGGCTGCTGTGGCACAGAATACAGTCTGGAATACCAAGAAACCTTCTGTTGGCAATCCTCCTCCATCATAGAACGAGAGATCGAAGAAGTGAGGCATTCCTACGAAACCACCTACACCGAACATCAGTCCGAAACCGATGAACCAATAGAGCAGGCTGCCGAACATGAAATCCACGAAGTTCTTCATCAGGATGTTGGCAGTGTTCTTGACCCGGGTGAAACCGGCTTCTACCAGCGCAAAGCCCGGTTGCATGAAAAATACCAGCATAGCGGCGAGTAACATCCATACAGTGTTGAGTCCGTTTACTAATTCTCCTACGGTGTCAGGGGCTGATGATTCTACAGTAGTCTCTTCTAATGTAGCTATAACAGCAGTTGTTGTAGCTGATATACTATCCGTTGCTACGGAAGTTTGTGCAAAAGTTTCTGTTGTTGTGCAGAGCGCCATAAGGACAGCAAGAGCTATCCACAGCCTGGCAATGCTGCGTTTACTATATTTATCCATAAAATCTTTTTGCTTTTAGTTGTACTTGTATTCTTTGTTTTGTTAAGTAGCTCTTACAGCTCTCTGGAGGGTGCTCTTAACTGTTGCGGTTTGATGCTGCCTGGACTATCTTTCCTGTTCGGCATTGTAGAGGGCGATGTCGCCACGTTCGGCGGTGCGGATGCGGATAGCGTCTTCTATGGGGATAACGAAGATACGTCCGTCACCGATTTCTCCGGTTTGTGCAGACCTGATGATGGCCTGCACGGTCTTTTCGGCATTCTTGTCGCGTACCACGATAGAAATCAGGATACGCTCAATGGAACTGGTGTCGTACATTACACCGCGGTAGATGCGTGCCTGACGGGATTTTCCTATCCCCCGGACGTCGTAGTAGGAGAACCATTCGATGTCCGCTTCGAGCAATGCGTCCTTTACATCCTCGAATTTTGTCTTGCGGATAATTGCTTCAATCTTTTTCATACCTTACTATATTTACGATTAGACAATTTTACGATTTACGATTTGCCATTCGGTGCATCTGTAAATACCTAATACCTGTTTATTCTTCTTTAAAAACTAACTCCGAATACGAAGTATGCACCCTGCGTGTGTGGATTGAACGTCACTTGTGCAAAGGTGGGCAGCGAAAAAGAATTTGTGAATTTGATTTCTTTTTCTGCTTTCAGTGTGAGGTTGGTTACGTTAAACTTGTTGGCATACGCACCTTCCCATGGGGTAAGACCGACTTCTGCCGACCAGTCCAGGCCACCGAGTTTAAAAGGTGCGCTGATGCCTACATACGTGGAATAAGCTCTGTCACCGTTTTCCTTCGTATAATCATCTCCGGCAAAGTAAGTGTTCCAACTCAGTGCCAGCGGTCCGAAATCATATCCCAAAGTAGCTTCGAAGATGTGTACTGTGCTGTGTGCGCCATACTTGAAATAATCTCCCGTATATCCGCCATCCTCCTTGTGGTAGGAGAACCAGTAATCTGTAACGGATACGTTGAAACCGCCTGTAGTGTAACCCAGTGTGAGATCGATTTCCCTTGCATCTTCCTTGTCGATGCCTACCGAACCCCAGGCAGCCAGTGATAAACCTTTGTAGCTGACTCCCATGCTGGGTTGGATACTTACACCACCGCAGTCTGTTCCACGCCAGATGTAGTTGCTTACAAAATCTGCACCGACTGAGGCTTCCACTTTATCCTGTGCCTTTGCCGTGAAAGGCATTGTTGCTGATAATAGCGCGATGGCTATCATTCGGAATTTTACGCTTTTCATTTTCATACCTATTTTACCTTTTAAGTTTAGACAAATTGCGGATGATCAGTCCGGTGAAACTATAGTTTTATTTTAGTTGTTATCTTTTTCATTTTCATGCCAGCCATTTTCTGATCCGCCTCATGGCTTCCACACAATCCTCGTGATTCCCGAAAGCGGTCAGGCGGATGTAGCCTTCTCCGCTGGGGCCGAAACCTACACCGGGTGTTCCTACTACATTGGCTTCGTATAACATCTGTTCGAAAAAGCGCCAGGAACCGATGCCATTCGGTGCTTTCAGCCAGATGTAAGGGGCATTCACGCCGCCGTACACTTTCAGTCCGGCTGCTTCCAGACCCTCTTTCATGGTTCGTGCGTTGTTCATATAGTAGTCGATGTTTTCCTTTATCTGCTGCTTGCCTGCCGGGGTGTAGATGGCTTCGGCAGCCCGTTGGGTGATGTAACTGGTACCATTAAATTTGGTACATTGACGGCGGTTCCAAAGACGGTTCAGTGGAATGCGTTCACCGGTCAGAGTGGCGGCTGTCAGCTCTTTCGGAACTACGGTGTATCCGCAACGGACTCCGGTGAATCCGGCTGTCTTCGAGAAGCTGCGGAACTCTATGGCACATTTCTTGGCACCTTTTATTTCGTAAATGGAGTGGGGAACGTCTTCTTCCTGTATAAATGCCTCATAAGCGGCATCGAACAGAATCAGAGTGTCGTTGGCGAGTGCGTAGTCCACCCATTTTTTCAGTTGCGACTTGGTCAGCGTTGTTCCCGTCGGATTGTTCGGGTAGCAGAGGTAGACGATGTCAATCCGCTTGTCCGGTATCTCGGGAACAAAGTTGTTTTCGGCGGTACAGGGCATGTAGGTCACGTTGCTCCATTTGCCGTCTTCTTCCAATACTCCGGCACGGCCACACATTACGTTGCTGTCTATATATACCGGGTAGATGGGGTCTGTCACTCCCACGCTGTTGTCGTGGCGGAGGATATCGCCTATGTTGCCCGTATCGCTTTTGGCTCCATCGTTTACGAATACTTCCGTAGGGCTAAAATGAATGCCTCTCGGAGCATAATCATGTTTGATGATCGCTTCAATCAAAAAGTCATATCCCTGTTCGGGACCGTATCCGTGGAAGGTACTGGCATTTGTCATCTCATCCACTGCCCTGTGCATCGCCTCGATGCAAGCCGGTGGCAGTGGCCGGGTAACGTCTCCGATACCCAGGCGGATGACCTCTTGTTTAGGGTGCGTTATCCTGAAAGTATTCACCTTTTTAGCTATGTCTGAAAATAAGTAACTTCCCGGTAGTTTCAAAAAATGTTCGTTTACTAATGCCATACTTTCTTGTTGTTTTAAGTGCGTTATTTAATTATGAATTATAAATTATGAGTTATGAATGGGTTGCGCTGTTGGGGGGCTATTCATAATTCATCATTTATAATTACTTCCCCGTCGAATACCCGGACTGCTCCTCCCGTCATCCATACATGATCCGTTTTTTCGTCCCATTCGATGGTAAGTGAGCCTCCATCCATGATGATGTCTGTTTTTCTTCCGGATTTTCCGGTCAGTGCGGCAGCTACTGCGGTGGCACAGGCTCCGGTTCCGCAAGCTTGGGTGATGCCCGAACCTCTTTCCCAAACTCTCATCCTGATTTTCCCATGCTCCAGCACCTGGGCAAACTCTACATTGATGCGGTCGGGAAACAACGGATGATTTTCCAGTTTCGGACCGATGCTTTCGAGGTTGATATCTTTAATATCTTCTACAAAGATTACCAGGTGAGGATTTCCCATTGATACGGTGGTTCCGGTGAATTTCTGTCCGTTGGCTTCAATGGGTTGTTCTTTCATATCGGCTGGACGTCCCATATCTACGGTTACGGTGTTCACTTTTCCGTCTTCTACATGGAGCTTCAGTATTTTGATGCCCGACAGGGTGTCGAGAGTAACGGCTGTTTGGGAAGTCAGGCCGTATTCATATAAGTATTTGCCGATGCAACGACTGGCGTTGCCGCACATTTTGGCTTCGGAACCATCCGCATTGAAGATGCGCATACTGAAATCTGCCTTGTCCGAACTGCCGATGAGTACCAGGCCGTCGCTTCCAATTCCTGTATGCGGGGCGCTCCATTCAACCGAAAGTTTTTCAGGGCTTTCGATGGGATATTTCAGGGTGTTTACATAAATGTAATCGTTGCCTGCTCCGTGCATCTTAGTGAATTTTATAACTCTTGTCATTTTGCACTCTGTTGGTGGATTAATCTTTCTTTTTGTTTTATCACGATGCAAAGGTACGACGTTTTGCTAAATTATTTGCAGAATACATATCTTATTTCTATTATATTTATTCATTCTTTTAATCGCTGCAAATATACGGTATTCAAGTTTCAAATTAAAAGTTTGAGGGGGCATATTTGTATAAATTGTTATTTATGGAATTATTTCCGCATATTCATTCTATGTAGGTAGTGGCGTAAATACGTGTTTTAAGTGGAAAAATGGAGTTTATGGGGTGAAAATAAAGATTTGTATATGACAGAATGAAATTGTTTTCTTCTTTTTGCTGACTAAATGATCTTTTGTATAATGCCACACTATAACAAATCAAATGCCACACTTTAGCTTCCGTAATGCCATTCATTTGAGCCATCGAAGTGTGGCGTTTGAATTGTTGAGGTGTGGCATTGGGGGAGTTAAAGTGTGGCATTGATACAGGTTGTAGCATGTAGCTCGTAGCTATTCCAATATTTCCTGCAATAATACTGGTTCGTTGGTGGTGATGAAATCCACTCCCTGGCTGATGAGCCATTCCATATCTTTGGCATCATTTACTGTCCAGGCGTTAACCTTCATGCCAAGGTCGTGACATTCTTTGATCCACTCGGGATGTTTTTTGAAGACGGAGAAATGGTAATCAGGACCGGCACAACCCATGTCTTTCAGTTCTTGTGGATTGAGGTCACCTTCCAGATAATATACGGGAGTACCTTTAGGAGCCAGGCGAATGAATTCTTTGGTCGCATGGCGTGAGAAAGTGATGTATTCGGTACGTTCTTCCAGTCCCATCTCCTTAATCATTTTTACAATTTGCTCTACGGCGAGCGTTTCCCGTTCGGGAGTCTTGTGCGCTTTGAGTTCCAGGATAAGGCGGGTTTTCAATCCTTTGGCCTTATCGAGATATTGCTGAAGGGTAGGGAGGTTCTCACCGTTGTCGAGGGTGATAGAGGTACATTCTTTCTCGGTGGATGTTTCCATGCGGACACCTTTGAATACACCATCGTGGTCTACGATAAGCTTGTTGTCGGCAGTGAGCCAGACATCGAACTCGGAGCCGTAGCAATGAATGGAGTCAGCTTTCACCAGGGCGGCAATACTATTCTGGGCAGAACCGTCGGTCTTCCAGAAACCACGGTGGGCAATGACTTGGGTGTTTTGGGCTTGCAGGATGCCGCATACGGCAAGAGACATAGCGGAGGCAAATAAAAGTTTTTTCAGTTTCATAGTTTCTTATTTATAATTCTGCCGCAAGGTACAAAATATGTCTGAAAAGTGATGTTTCATTTATGTTATTAATGCGAATCAGGAGATAAAGGTGTTATTTCCTTTACCTCCTATTACCTGCGTATACGGCGTCTGCGCCTGTGGTGACGTTTCTTCTGCTTATAAATGCTGATCCGTTTCCAGACAATCCACACAAACAGTATTCCGAAGACTGCAAAGATGAGAAGCACGATACCTGTATTCAGGTTATCGCCTTTCACGCGGCTCCACATTTCGAGAACAAGCTCTGTGCTGTCACCGAAATCACGGATCATGGCGCAACGCTCCACGACTTTACGGTCAGGGTATTGTATCGGGTTGATCTGAACGCTGTCTGCACCGGGACCGAAGAAATAACTGAGGTCGGAGAATTGTTCAAGAGTAGTGTCGATCTTTGCCTCCATAATCTCGGGCGTTGCTACGGCACTGACATAGCCGATGGCATCCATATTGCGCAGAGCAATATCCGGCTGGCAAAGATAATTGATGAAGTAGCTGGCGGCTTTTACGTTGCGGGCATACTTGGGGATGGCCCAGCCATCGTACCAGATGTTGCTGCCTTCACGGGGAACTACATAGTCCAGGTCCACGCCTACAGCTTCCGCTTCTTCAATGGCCCAGACGGCGTCGCCACTCCAGGTAAGGTTGAGCCATGCTTTGTTTTTGGTCATCATTTCTTTGCCGAAGTCGGCTTCCCACCCGGCAATATTGGGTTTCAGATCTTTCAGGTATTGCTCTGCAAGGGCAATGGCTTCAGGGGAATTGTCGTTCATCAGTTGCTCTACGGTGATGGTGCTGTCGGCAAGTTGCCGGGCATGGGCATAGATGATGGCAGTGCCGTAGGCATCGCGGTAACTGTCTTTCATCAGAATCTTATCACGGTTGACGGCATCCCAAAGGCATCCCCAAGAGCTGACTTCTTCAAGGGTCTTGAACTTCTTGTTATAGAGTATTCCGGCGGTACCCCACATGTAGGGAACGACGTAATCATTGGTGTGGCGACCGGGCTGGCTGATCTTCTCCAACTCTTTCTGAATATACGGGGAGATGTTGGGGATATAGTCCGGAGTCTTCCCAAAATTGCGGTTGATAGGGAGGAGGAGATCTTTCTTCAACATTCGTTCGATGATGTATTCCGATGGGCATACAAGGTCGAAATCTTCCTGTCCGCGCTCAATTTTAGTGAGCATGATTTCGTTGATATCGAATACTTGGTAAATAATACGAATGTCTTCGCCTGTCTGCTCTTTGTACCAGGCAGGGAATTCGGTGAGGACTTCTTCGTCAATGTAATCTGCCCAGTTGTAGACTTTCAGTACACGGCTGCGCTTCTCACCGGAGTTGCTACAAGAGGCGAGGAGAAGGATGCAGAGGAAGAGGGATATGTATTTCTTCATTGTTGATGGAGTTTATTTGTGATAAAGTGATAGGGTGATAATGTGATAAAGTGATAGGGTGATAAAGTGCGCTATATAACGGAGTGACATCCCACTATCACTTTATCACTCTACCACCTTACCACACTATATGTTATTCTTTCTTAGAACGTTCCGCTCTCTTGTTAATAACAATCAGCAATACTAACACCGTTACAAAAATGATTGTTGACAGTGGGCGCAGTTCAGGAGTCAATCCACCCTTACGTGCGTCCGCATAGATGTATGTCGACAACGTTTCCAATCCTTCATTTCCGATAGTGAAGATCGTTACTGCGAAATCATCAATGGAAAGCGTGAAAGCAAGGATGAAACCGCTGATCATTCCCGGCAGAATTTCCGGGAAGATGACTTTGCGAAGCGCCTGGAAAGGGGTAGCTCCGAGGTCGAGGGCTGCTTCGTATACATTCTGATTCATTTTCTTCAGGCGGGGCATCACGCTAAGCACCACATAAGGGGTACAAAAAGTGATGTGTGCCAATACCACCGTAGTAAATCCCTGCGAAATGCCAAAGCTGACAAACAGCAGGAACAGGGATACACCCGTAATGATATCCGCATTCATCATCGGAATAGCATTGGTGAAATTCATCACCTGACGTGCCCGGGAGCGCAAGTTAAAGATGCCGATAGCTGCCAGGCTTCCCAGCAGAGTGGATGCTGTGGCGGCAATCGTAGCAATCGCGAATGTGTTCCAGATGGCATTCATCAGCGAGTGGTGCATGCCGCCTGTAAATAGTGAACTGTATAACTTGGTGGAGAACCCTGTCCAGTTACCCAGTACCTTGGCCTCAGTGAAAGAGAAGATCATAATAATCAAGATAGGCGAATAGAGTAGGGCAAGCAGAAACCAAAGATAGCCTTTTGCCAGAATACGTGTCATCATATCACACCTCCGCTTTCATTTTGTGCACTGTCGTCCTCGTTGGTAAAGAGGGCGGTGACGCCAATCAGCAACAGCATGATGAGCGACAAGGCAGCGCCATAGTTCCACATTCCGTTATATATATTTTCTTGTACGGTAGTACCGAACAGTTTGATGTTGTTCATTGTCAGCAACTCGGCAATGGCAAAGGTGGAAACCGTGGGCATGAAAACCATCACCACACCGCTCATGATGCCGGGCATCGAAAGGGGGAGGATCACTTTACCGAATACCTGTACAGGCGTAGCTCCCAGGTCTTGGGCTGCTTCTATCAGACTGCCATCCATCTTCTGCAACGTATTGTAGATAGGGTATATCATGAACGGCAGGAAGTTGTAGACCATACCGAATACCAAAGCTCCTTCGCCCAGCGGCAGGTTGAGGAAATCAAACAATGCCACCGTGGCAAGTGTACGTATCAGGATGTTCACCCACATAGGCAGGATGAACAGTACAACCATGGTCTGGGAAGTGTTGAAGCGCTTCTGACTGAGAATATAAGCAGCCGGATAACCGAGCAGGAGGCATACCAGAGTCGTGATGACAGCTATTCCGATAGAGTAGACGAATGTGTTGATAGATTCGGGATGCATCATGAATTTGCGGAAGTTGGCAAACGTAAATGCGCCTTCAGCATCGGTG
>OHAJ01002781.1_pt1 | contig 11569 bp, 11 predicted proteins | sample 1577101 | NCBI WGS metagenome assembly OHAJ01 (sample SAMEA3541531, study PRJEB24748) | human gut metagenome | biome: human gut; feature: human-associated habitat; material: faeces | place: China | collected 2012 | reverse complement strand
CTCTACAATTTCAGTTCTAATGCTGCTGAAATTATACTACAGTTTGCAGCTATTGACAATTGGCAACTGTATAATCAGGGTCATCACATTTCCATATTCATGTTTTCCTTCACCGGAGTCTGCATCGGCTGATAGTCCTCCCGATGCAGCAGGCCGTAGGAGGTAAGTGCAGCATTGTCATCCTTGATGATCTCGTTCCCGTAGGTGAAGAGATTTACATGAGGCAGGAGCAGTTCCGCCGAGTGGGCATCCATTGTGAAGTTCAGTTCATCAATGGCCGCCTCCTGCGGCGAACTGATCTCCGGCGTGAGGATGTAATCCCCGATATGCTCGGCAAGGCCCGCAGCAGTAGCCAGATCCGTTACCTCGAAATGCTCCAGCAGGGCTTTCAGCTTCGGGATCTGTTTTTCGCGGGAAGGCATAGCCTCCACTGCCTCCGCAAAATCGTTGAAGGCATCCAGCTCCATTGGCAAGTCAGCAAACTCTGCCGCCTGTGGGATGATCCCGTCATAGTCGAGAACCATAGCACCCTCCCAGCCGTCCGCTCCGAGCTGCTTCTGCACTTCCCTCAATGCTTCAGCAGACGCAGGCAATTCCAGCGTGACGGTGCGGTCATCTTCGAGGTCAGGATGAAGGCCAAGGGTGAGCCGGAAGAGATATTCCGGCTTTTCGGGAAGTTCCTTGGCGCAGGGTGGTGCGGTGACCAGTTCACTGTGCTGCACCACATAGCCGTTCCGTGTGAATGTGCCGTTTTCGCCTGTACGCAGGGCTTTGCCGATTTTGCCAAAGTCCAGCATCTCGAACACATCGTCGGATAGACCGTCCAGTTCCTCCATGAAGCCGTTTTCCGCATAGAAGCGGCCAAGCTGGGCGTCATCCGCGGCCTCCACCACATGATAGCAGTCGGTTTTTGCGCTGACCGCCAGATCCCGCAGATCCTGCAGCGTGATGACGCCACCGTTGGTATCGACTTTATGCTGCACCTCCATGCGCAGGAAACCGTCAAAGGCGACCTTCTGTATCTCGTCCAGCGCCGACAGAAGTGCGGCGAGATCATTAAGCTCGTTGAGGCTGATTTCTAACCCGTCCAAATGGGGCGCAAGACAGCTGAAATCGTAGTAATCTTCGATTTCCATGTACAGCTCTTCGCCATCCCTCAGCCGCACCTTTTCTATTGCGTCCCACAGCTCCCACGGGGAGGCGGGCAAGTCCAGCGTGGCGTAGGCGTCATTGTTGGGAGCATCCGCCTTTGCGAGATATACTTGAAATATCTTCTTATCCACGGCCAAGCCCTCCCATTTTCATTCCGCCCTGCTCGTAGACCTTCGGGTCTGCGCCGGGGACGCCCCAGCCGAACATGGAGCCCGTTTTCATGGCTTTCTCCTGCGCGGGGCTAACACCGAGCCGCTCGTTGTTATAATCCGCTATCTCACGGTTATGCGCGGGATCATTCGTGTTCCAATCACTGGGGTATTCTCATTACTGAAAGTATGTTTACTTTCAAATCGAATTACAACAGATATTGGTGCATATATTCTTCATAACTCTCACAAATTTTGCCGAGAGTTAAATCATAACGAGAGTTAAATCATAAAAAGAAGCGAGACTACCCGCCTAAGTGGTAGCCTCGACTTTACCTTTTTTTAGAGTGCAAGGATGCAGCGACGAAGTCTGCACCGGCACTTTTGATGTTGCAAAGGTAATGCTTTTATTTAAGATGGCAAAATTTAAAAGAAAATGCATACTGACATGCGATGTATCATGATGGATAATGTCAGCATTGTTCAATAAAGGCACTCTCGAACATAGAGATAACTTAATTTGTTAGAAAAAGAAACAAGAAAAAAAATGAAAAAAATATTACTTATCCTCGCGATAACCCTTATCTCCATAACAAGCGCATCGGCAATCAACCTCCAGGAGGCTTTTTCTGCATTGTCAAATCTTCCGAACGTATCGGTGAAAAATAATCTTGACTTAAAAGATTTGACTAATAATAAATGCCCTATAAAATCAGACTCACTGAAGATTGCGCAGGTTGCAATCGCATATGACCTTGATGCGGATAAAATAGCTGCAACCGGAAATGGTGCGTATACCATTCTTAATCAAATACCTTTTCAGTATATGATAAATGGTGCGAACAATAATAATGTCTGCGCATTTCTATATTCCACACCATACGAAGGGCATATAGGGTTAAATCATCTTTTGATCGCTATAATGAGTGGTGAATGGGGAACCGTTTGTTTTGTAGATGCAATCGTAACAGATAAAGAACGAGATACTATACAAGCAGCTTCTATTGAGATGAAAGGAAATTATCTGAATATGGTAATTCCAGGCTATTTCAATATTACAATTAACTGATGATCCCGTATGATATATCCAGTATGATATTATGATATAAAGAATTAGGGGTATTCTTTGTAGATCAACCGTTTTGTGGAAATTCCGACGGGTAACCGCCGGGATTTCCACATCGTTTTATTGTTCTTTTATTAGCGATAATCTGTTTCTATAAAATCTATATCTTCTGACTTGTTTGGTATCGTCTCAGGTAAGATTTTAACTTTAATGCCTTTGGCGTTAAGATGTCCCATTGGATTGTCGCGCATTGCCCTCATGGCTCTTAGGATTGCCTTTCGGTCTCGCTTCTCGTATTTATCAGCTCCATATACGCCATTTATAACCTTTTCGGATTTCTCTATTCCATCGGCGACAAAACCATATTTGCCTCCTTCACCGCTGACTTCGAGAATTAATCCCGGGAGTCCATGGAATTTCCACGGACCATCCTGTATCGGGATTTCAGGAGTGAACCATGCGGTCCAATGGCGTCCGTGATAATCCGTATCCGCCTGTATGCATTCATAACCAAGTATATTTCTGGTGCTTTCACCGATTTCCCAGGTCATTTCATCATAAGGTTCCACATAATAAACAGATTCGTCCGTGCCAATCACGTCATAAACAGTGATAGTGGAATCCGGCGCCGACTTCACGACATACAATGTCTCTTTCTTGCGAGGAAGTTTGTCAACATCTATGCCACCTTGTGCTATCATGGCCTGTAAAGCCGCTTCCTGAGTCTTTTTGAAGTTGGCAAGCCCTTCCGGAGTAGATGTAAGCGAATCAATCTCTTCAGAACGGGGATTGAAAAATTTCGAATGCCCTGTATTTGCAAGAAGATGGTATTTGTTACCTCTTTCTACGCCATTTTCGTAAAAAGAGATTTCGGAATAGCTGACTTCGATGTCAGCGGTCTGTGCCATTGCAGCTGTCGCTACAAGGCAGCTCAGGATTGAAGTTGTGATCTGTCTCATATGTCATTGATAATCGGTTTCAATATAATCCACAATTTCCTTGGGTAGATAATTCTTGTAACTCATACCTTGAAAAACTATTGTATTTGCACTCAAATTCATATTGCGAGAGGGATTCTCAAGACAGCTACGCCTCAAATTCCAGAATTCATTTCCGGTAACTGTCTCCCTATTATTTTCACTATATACTTTATAATATGGATTTTCGACGTATTGTATGCCGTCTGCTACAAAGTGATATTGTCCGCCGTCACATACTGCTTCAAGTATAAGTCCTGAAAGCCCGTGCAGTTTCCACGGACCGTCAGCAACAGGAATCTCGGGAGAAAACCAGACATTCCATTTTCGTCCATGAAACTCAGCACGAGCCATGAAGCATTCATACCCAAGAATATTTTTAACTGAATCCGTCACATCCCATTTAATTTCAGTCAGCTGTTCATCCCATTTGAAGCGAGTCCCGTTTGCCACATCGTAAGTGCGCATTACTTTATTTCCGAACGACTTGGTAATATAAAACGAACCGTCTACACGCGGGATAAGATGTTGTTGCTTTTTCTCATAGCAGATTCTTTTGAACGTATTGAAGCTTTCAAACCCTTCAGTAGTGGATTCGATAGAATCTATGTATTCCGTTTTTGGAGAATAGAATTTCGATATACTGCCGTTGGAAAGCAAAATATACTGGTTGGAGATATCCGCTTCCGCGGTCCGCATGGTCTGTTCCGGATGTCTGTACAGATAACTGACCTCGATGGCCTCGGTCTGCGCCATTACAGACATCGCCACAAGACCCATTATGAATGGTATTAATATTTGTTTCATTTATGTTGTTTTAATATTTGAAACTGATAGATGATTTGTAACACACAAGTACGGGAAACGATGGACATTACGGACGCGATGTATCGCGTCCCTACCGTTGCTTTTGCTGTAAACTGAAATAAACATCATATGGTAGTGGTGAAGTATATTAATTGTTGAAACAATCAGATTGCCATCTTTCAACATTACATTCGATATATGCCTTTATCTTGTCAAAAGCATCCTGATTCCGGATAATATGCTCATGAAAACGTGTTTGCCAGTAGGGACGCGATATATCGCGTCCACCGCGTCCACCGCGTCCATTACAAACATCGCCATACAATTTATTAACGGACCTCGTAACGGCTGCCTTAAAAGATCCGACAACAACCGCCAACCTGCTGTTATGGTGAAAATCAGTGCAAGTTTCACCCTGTTTGGGAGGTTTGAGGCAACCGATATTATCCGATACAACCGATGACACGGTGGACGCGATGTATCGCGTCCCTACGACGACAATCATATGGACATGATTTGGCATTACTACGTAACTGCATACCTCGACATCTGCGTGATGGGATGGAATATCTTCAATACAATTTCTCACAATGTTCCCCATGTCACTCAGATACATCTCATTATTGCGTATATGTCCGAATATATGCCGTTTCTCATGACTGCATATCGTAACGAAATAGATTCCGTCATTATATTCATGCCATTCGGCACGGACTTGATGTCGATTCGCCATATATTGCTATTTTCTTAGGGATATCGAGATTAGCAGTTCGCGGCCACGGAGCCATCGCTGACTTTCGAAGGAGGTGAGCTGGCTGTATGTGATGTAGTTGTATGTGCGCTGATTGAAGATATTGCTCAGCGAGGCGGACAATTCCAGCCGCTTGCTTAGCTTATAGATTATCTTTGTATCAAGCAGGAATACATTTTTGAACTGACCACCCGCAAGTTCGTTGCGGTAGTGCTCGCCGCTGACGCGCCATTCCCATTTCCTGTGAGGCATGATGTCAAGCAGCAATTCATTCTCCATATTGCCGAGCCACGAGGCATTGGTGCCGTTCATTGCAAGACGGCTCGACGACCACTCGAAACGGTAGTCGAAACTGAGCCAACGGAGCGGCGCACCATTGATTTTAGCTCCTGCCGACCATGATGTGCCTACCGAATTGACCGAACTGTTTTCCGAGATAAGATGCGACTCATTACTGCTGAAAGAGCCATTGATGTGTGCGCTGCCCCGCATGAAGTCGAGAGTCTTACCAACATTTACGCTTGCCATAAACATCTGTCCGTCACTCTTCGCCGATGCGTAGGAATATACCACATAGTCGCCGTAAAGCTGTTGCGCCAGCGTATAGGGATTGTGGCTCCACGACTGCATCACGAAAGCGTTGGCAAACAGTCCGCGACGGGTGTGCTTGTAAGAGATATTAGCCGACACATCCTGCGATGAAGAATTGTAGAAATCATCGACACCACGGCGGAAAGAGCGATAATCCGTCATAATATATCCGGGCTGGATAAGACTCAGATCCATCGGAGAGCGGCCTATGCCACCCCTGATACTCATTGACAACCGGTTGTTCGGTTTCCAGTTCATGCTGAGAGATGGGGAGAAATAGACCTCGCTACGGTTGGCGAGAGCCTTGTCAAAAGTGTAGCGGGCGAAACTCAGAGGTGCACCGAGGGAAAAATTGACCCGTTTCACCCAATATTCGAATTTCGGCGTTGCGTATAGCGTGCAATAGCCTGTGTTGAGTACATTTGTTGTTTCACCCGGTATTTCTTCCGGCATATCGGACAATTCGGTGTGAAGTGTGCGAAAATAGCCTTTTACGCCTCCCTCCAGACTGATGGTCACACCCTTTACGGAAAAGGCGTAAGCCGCACTCTCATTTGTATAGAAAGCATGGTCTTTGACCTGTTGACGCATAACACCGTCATTTATTAATACGGAAAGGGTCTGCGGCAGTGACTCCCATTCGTTTTTGCTGATGAACGTGACAAGATGTTTTCCATTGAAACGCCTGATGAGTTTGAAATCGTTGCCGGCATAATAATCAGGGAGCGATGCTGTCTGATCGTTGGGCAATGAGCCTGTAACGCCGAGGCGCACATCATCCCAGTCAATGTTTGTTTTCAGCGTATTGTTGATAAACGCCGTCTTCCGGTTCAGTTCATAGATAAATTTTCCCGACAAGATGTGTGAACGGTCAACTCCGTCGCGGCTTTCCGCAACCACACGGTTTCCCTCGTTGAGAAAGTAGGTTGTCACGTTCGATGCCGCAGCCGTGACACGGTTGAAAGAGTAGTCGATCTGCGCCTTGAACTCGCCTCGTCCATGTTTCCACAAAGCGTTGGTGGAAACAAGTGCCGAGCGATTGAACAAAGTGCGCTTCCGGCTGAGATTCGGGACTCCGGGGAGCGACACACTTACGTAACGACTCAGTCCTGTTCCCCGGCGGGAAGCAAAGAAGTCCGTTGTCTGTGCCGAGAGGTCTTCACCGATATTGTTTGTCCTGAATGTCGTTATGTTCTGGAATCCCGGCATAACCGCCATAGCGAACAGTTCTCCGTCCCATATCGCGCCCTCGGGCTGCCATGACCAGCCCCCTCCGGCATCGCCGTGAAAACTCCACGTCGCCTTCGCCTTGTTTTTCAATTTTAAGTTTATAGCAGCCTTGTCGGAGAAGGATATGCCCGACAGCACTTGCATCGGCTGATGGTTCTCCATGACCTCGACCGCACCGACATCCTCGTGACTTATGCCGTTGGTGGCTATGCCGTATTTGCCTCCGAGCAGGTCGGAGCCTTCGATGTAAAATTTGTTTATATCCTCGCCCTGATATTGTATCTTGCCGTTGTTGGCGACATCAATGCCGGGCATGCGTTTCAGCACATCGCCGATGGAGCGGTCCTGTTGCTGCGCAAAGCTGCTTACATTATAGGTGATGGTATCGCCCTGCTCCCGAATGCGGTCGGCCTTGACCGTCACTTCTTTGAGCAAGGTGGCCCCCGGCTCCATATAGACGGTAAATGGAAAACTCACGCTATCAAGAGGTATAGACTGCCTGGCGAAAGTCATCATGGCAACTTCCAGACAGCAGCTTTTTACCGACGGCATAGTTATAGCGAATCCTCCGTCCGACTGTGACGAGGCGAATTTCTTTATCTTTCCGTCTGCGCCTTTGACAATAACCGATGCCCCGACAAGAGGCTCATTGCTCTCCTTGTCAATCACTTTTCCTGTCACATTGACCTGCGCTACCGCAGCGGTTGCAACAAACAGGAGCAGCAGATATATGACAACGCGGTTCATAAGTGATAGTCTGTTTACAGATAGTCGTACTTTCGATCAGGCGGAACCTCTTTTATTTGAATCCCAATTAACCGCACCCAGAGAGAACCAGATATTTATTTTGGCATCCGGGGGTAATTTTTTGACCAATATCGCATACCGGGTAAAGTACAAGGGTTCCGCATTGTCATCCGGAATAGTGGATGTACCCACACATATAGTCCAATTATAGATTTTATCGATGTTGTCGAGATAATATCGGTTACGGTAGGTTTCAATTTGCCAATTATGGATATTGTATGTGATCAACAAGGTATACTCATCGAAGTCCACACTTTTGTATGCATCCGAGAATCCCAATGGATCATCGGGCAGTTCCGACAGATCGTTTACAATTATTTCTTTATTCGACCATCCTTTTATCTTTTCCATCCATTCTGTGTCATTGGTATAAAAAGATACCGTACATGGCAGATAAGATTCTGAAACCGATAACACCGTTTCTACCGGCGGTTCATCATTCTTATTACATGAACACATCAGGATCCCCACAAAAAGCACTAATATTGTCAGATATTTCATTTGATCGGGATTTTTACCGGATAAGACAAAAATAGTGATGTCAACTCTGTTTTCTATCGTCTTTCACGCTCAAGCCTGCGCAAAAGAAACAGACACCCGCCGCACCAAGGCATAAAGCAAATACAGTTCCTATATCACATATCCAATAGAGAAGTGCGCTGACCAACATTAATGCGCCCGCTATGAAAAAACTAATGCGCTTAGCTTTTGTTGATTTATTTTCTTCCATATTATATTATGTGTTATTATTTATTATGTGTTGTGCAAAGAGTTGTATCGGTCCTATCTATTTCAGAGGATTGACCTTGCCGAACAGGTTACCTTTTCTGACCTGCCGGCGATAACATAAATAGAACTTGACACATAGTGCGGTTATAACTATTGACGAACAAAGATTCCACCATTCGATGGAGCCGTCTGCGACACGTATTACCCTGTCAATAATTCCGGCAAATGACATAATGGCCAATACCAGCCAGATATTGCGTTTCACCTTGTTTGATACCATAAGGAAGTGATCCAAATTTTTTAGTAACAACTTATAAATTTCATGTAAATTTAAGAATTTTATTTGTAGGGCCAAAATAAATGATCGAATTATGCAAAAGCCAATAATCAACTATGATTCGATAAATTTTAAGGTTGTCCAGTCTTGGCTAAGCCGTGAACTGAGACAACCTTAAAATTTAAATAGCTATTTAGCGCATCATTTTTTAATGTATTTTTCTCCATTCCGGATATAGATATTTCCCGGTATTGGCGTTTCAACTTTTCTGCCTAACAAATCGTATATGGAGTTGTCATGTCTATTTTCATTTATTACAGTATCAAGGACACCGGAGAAAGGAAAATCATCAGTTTCAACGATTTTAAAAAAACAATTCCATCCCCATTGTGTAGAATACGCCTCTTTGGATCCATAAGGTACATATAATGTAAATTCTTCACTTTCATCATATGGCGGAGTAAAAGGTAGTTCTCCCGGGTATGATATGCTTTCTTTACAAACCGGAGGAATCTTTGCGGCACATCTTACCTCATGTAACGTCTTTGGCATCCCACCAAAACTTGATGCGCCCAATTGACACAATGAAGGAGGAAGATTAAGTGTAGTAAGATAACATCCGTAAAATGCATCCTCACCTATTGCTTCAAGTTTTTGATTAAAACTTATCTCACGTAGATTTGAACACAACATAAATGCGGAAGCTTCGATGCGCTTACAATTGTCATGAATTTTTAAGATTTCCAAGCCGTCACACATACTGAATAGTCCAAAGGGAATACATTCAAGATTTTCAGGTAGTACTATTTCTCTGATGTTTTTACTTAATTGAAATGCCATGTTCCCGATAGTGGTACAAGTTTTTGGTAAATATACACTACTTAATCCACAATTTTGAAATGCACCTTGACCTATTTCCTCGAGCCCATCCGGAAATATAAGATTGTCGAATCTTGTCATAGAGAAAGCATGCTCGCCAATTTTTATCAATGACTTAGGCAGTCTTGGAGTTACAGTCAAACGATTACATTCATTGAATGTTTGATATCTTATCTCCTCGACTCCTTCGGGGATTACCAATTTACAGTTAAGCCATCGATCATATCCAAAGGCTGTAGAGCCAATTTCCCTTACAGTCGTAGGGATGTTAATTTCTTCCAGACCCATAAATGCGAATGCTGCCTTCCCTATGCTGACAATACCTTCCGGTAAAATGATATGTCTCATTTTAAGCCAGAAGCCAGTCTCGAACTGTATTGGTTGGTACAAGGCATAATCGGGAATAGCATTGTTCTCCATCGTTGCATTCTCAAGATTCAGAACTTGCATATTGCCATATACAGCACAGTCCCAGATGGCCTTGAAGTCTTCTTTGTTCATTGGTCCCACAACTATAAGAGAATCTATTTCAGAACCTTTATTAGCTTCCAAAATGGATCGTAACTGACCATAGTCATTTGTTATAGCCTTAAATCCTACAAGATTTACAGCCTTTTCATTTGATTCGCCACATCGATCTGGTCTCGATGTTTCATCGTTTTGTTTCCCATTAGCGTGTGAGGGTAAATGCATTAATTTGTCATTACCTTCAAATAAATCGACAGGCACACAGTGCGAAATGCCATTTCTTATTTCTGATTTCTCATAGCATGATGGCAAACTAAGTATATTGTTCATTTCTTCATAAGACATTCCATAACTCTGGAGAAATGACAACATCGATAATAGAAAAAATGCGATCTTACAATTCATCATATAAATAGCTATTAAAAATTAAACGATATATGTAGCTTCTGAATCTTGTAACATAAAACTTGTTCTTTGTTGTCGTTTCGGTCCTGTCGTTCAATCGCATAGCCCGCTATGCTCTTTCCCTCCGGAACCAAACCGCCTAAAAACCTTTAGCTCATCGAGCGCAGGCGAGATAAATAACGGAGTTTTATGTATATATTAATTTTCAATAGCTACTTAACCAATATCTGAGATGTTGTATATATTTATGTCAAGGATGATGTTCCAAAATAAAAGTTAATTTGGAGACGCATGGGCGGAACAGATTTTTTCTTGAGGTGATGGAGCATAGCCAGCTATGCGACTGAGCCGAAAGGAGAAAGATGCCAGTCCATGCGGGACCGCAGTGACTTTGGAAACGAAATTTAATAAAATTCTCTGATATATCGAAATTTATTGCAATAAAATTGTGTCTCATTGTTGTAGCACACATAAATGGGAAGTAACATTGGAGAACGATGGACCGTTGTGCTTTTTTCAACATGGCCTTTTCTGTAAATGGTCATATATACATCGTTTTTCGATGGAGATGCCTGAATGGCAATGGAGATAATTACTCCGATAAGTAATAGACACTTTTTCATATCGTCATGTTTTGTTGGTTAACTATTGCAAAGTTATTGTTAGAAAAGTTTTCAAACAAGAAGAAAAGTTTGACAGCAAGAATTTTTACATCTCTATATACCAACCGTTTACAAATGAAAGAATGTTTAATTTCTGTTCATGTAAGTTATAAGTTTGACGGCAGGAGGTAAACGGTCTATAAACAGAAGCTCCCGGTCATTGAAACCTGATTTCTCTCTTACTCTATAAGCTCAAATATTAAATGTTGGAGTATGCTTTCTCCATTAGAGTCCGGATATGGAGTGAAACACACCACTAAAGTAAATATACAGGTGAATATTATAAGAAATAATGTCCTCCAACGGATATAAGACATATCCTTGTTCTTTACAGGAGAGTTGTTTCTCCTGACTGTTGAAATAGTAGGTTTCATATTAATATTAATATTAATGTTGATTCCATGAATTGTTGCAAATATACTCACTCAATTATTTTCAATCAAGAATAAAAGTTTGACATCCTATAAATACATAAGTCTAAACAACAAGCATTTACGATTTGTAAGTGATCGTATTTCGGCGCAACTCCACTCAAAGTTTGACAAATAGGTTTAAGGATTATCCGTATAACCGTCCGCGATAGCGTATTGACGAATATCGTGTTATTGATGTATTTTTG
>OHAJ01002764.1_pt1 | contig 11604 bp, 7 predicted proteins | sample 1577101 | NCBI WGS metagenome assembly OHAJ01 (sample SAMEA3541531, study PRJEB24748) | human gut metagenome | biome: human gut; feature: human-associated habitat; material: faeces | place: China | collected 2012 | reverse complement strand
AGATTGTAGATGAAGTTGGGTTGCCTAAAGGTGCCGCCAAATCCGCACGACCGTCCACTGTTACCAACAAAAGTTTATTCTGTTCTGTCAAAGCCACAGCGGTACGGGGATGACGTACTCCCTGATGTCTTCGGTAATCCTCTCCATCCAGGGAATTCAGGTTGATTCCGGTTATATCTCCAATAAATGTTTCACCCACCGGTTGATAATCATCTATTAATACCGGTGCTCCCGAGAATATGTTAGGCATTGAATTATAGGAATATGATTCCTTTGTTCCATATCCAATTTCAACCTTATAGCCGTCATAAGCTATGGCCCCTTCATGTTTCCAATATCTTAAATGCCCTTCGGGAAGAGTGATCGGTGAAATTATTGAGCCATTGACTTTTACGAAAGAGGCTTCAAGTTCATACGTACCATTAATTCCGGCTACCGCATCATGTTTCAGAGCAACACTTGACAAAGAATCCAGTTGAGGAGCCGAAACAAACTCTAATTCGTAGTCAGGACTCGACAGGTCGATTTCAAGCACATTTACTTGTTGCCGGGCATTAAAAGCACTTTTATTATAAGAATACCATATAAAGCTCTTTCCATCAATGGAATCAATTTTCCAGCCTTCTTTGTCCTTCAATGTCGGTTCTTCAACCGGAACAGGAGGAGGAGTATAATTCTGTCCCTTTCCTATCATATCGCTAAAATCTTCATTGTCCAGTTGACTGGAACAACTCATAGCTATTGTAAAAAGTGTAGAAACCAACAATATCATTATTCTATATTCTTTCATGCTCAATCAAATTAAAAGTTTAAACCATCATTCCATCCCGGGTTCTGTGTCAGGACTCCATTTGTCAAAATACGATCCTGTCTGGGAATCGGATATAGATAATCCCGTTCTTCATTCCACTGGCGAGGAACGTCTTTGTAGCAAATCACATTTCCAGACTCCCCTTCCGTCAAGTCCACCGTAACCCCAATCTCCAGAAACTCCAATGCATTTACTCCACTTGGTTTTGCTCCTTTATACAAACAGACATCAATGGTTCCGTCATGATTCAGGTCATAATTGCCCGGACCGGGGAAATACATTCCCAGAAACTCATCATCCATACAACTTCCCGCTTTCCAACGCATCAAATCATAATAACGGAAGCCTTCCATGACCAACTCTATCGCACGTTCCCGTCGGATTTCCAGAATCACCCCTTTATTATCTCCTGTGATATTCACATAACCGGTTTCCGGAGCACACATATAAGGGTCCGGAGAAAGGTTTGCTGCGTTCATATTCAGTTTTCCCGTGACTCCTGCACGTGTCCGCAATTTGTTTATCGTATTGTCGATATCAGTTTGCGTCAGTGTGCCTAATTCTGCCTTTGCTTCGGCATAGTTCAAATAAACTTCTGCCAATCTGAACAGAGGAAGGTCATTGCTTGAATCACCTGTATAGCTCATATTATCATTTGCATATTTCAGCAAGTGGTATCCGGTCATCGTGACATTCATATTTATATTTGAAGTACGGATTGTTTGCGCTAAACGCGGATCACGATTGACTATTTCATCCTTGAATTCCATTGTTGCATAATTGGGCTGGTCGGTGAAACGGTTGCCGTTCTTCATTAAATAATAATTGACCAGTTTTTTCGAAAGTCCGGGGCGGCCTAATGTCGGAGAATTCTCAAAAGCTTGTACTTTATGAACCAGACTCAAATCATTATTATAATCCCTTGCCAATATGATTTCCGCATCAATCGCATTCTCGGATTTAAAGAGATTACGATAGGACTGTGAGCCGGATTGATACAATGAATATCCTCCGGAAGCAGTCATGATTTCATTAGAGGCACTTACACAGTCATTCAAGTATTTCTCATAATCACCCAATCCATGATATTTACGATAAGTACCTTCAAATAATCCTACACGTGACTTTAATGCCTGGGCAGTCCACCAGGTTACACGATAAAGTTCTTTTGTCCGGTTGGTTTCTTTAAAAACCTCTATGGCAAAATTAAGATCTTCCATTATCTTTCCCATCACAAATTCGCGTGAATCCCTGGCTTTGTATAAATCAGCATCATCCGAGCCGAGTACTTTATCGTACCAAGGTACATCTCCAAAACGTTTCACCTTTTCAAAATAGAAATAAGCACGGAAGAAGCGTGCCAGGGCTTCATATTTGTCGCGCACTTTCTGGTCTTTACAGTTTCCCAGATTATCCAATAAAAAATTAATTGATCGCAGTGCACTCCAACTCCATCCTCCACCCGTTTCCGGAATGACACGTTGCCCACTCACTTCGTCGCTTAAAGGAGATACAATCAGCATATCAGCATCGTCCCTATAAATATCACCGTCACCCGGAAAATTGTTTGAATAGAACTGGTTACTGTACAACTGTAATTGCTCTTCATTCGTAAAATAATCCTTAGTCGTCAAGCGATCTTTCGGATTTATATCCAATATGCTTTCACAAGAAGCAAATAACAACGACAGACCAACAGTCGCCCACAATGTATATTTCATTATTTTCATACTATATTCCTTTATATTCATTATTATCAGAACGTTATATCTACACCAAAAGAGTATGTCTTTGCCCAGGGATAAATATTTGCGTCACTTTTACTTGTTTTCCAGCTGTTACTTGCCGATGCTTGTTCCGGATCAATATAATCGGAATGTAGCTTAGTGAATGTCAGCAAGTTCTCACCACTAAAGTAAACACGTATTTTCTCGAAACCTATTTTAGAAAGCCATTTATCCGGCAATGTGTAACCAATAGAAAGATTCTTCAACCGACAATAAGCCAGATTCTGCAAATATTTAGTATTAACCACTGCCAATTCACGATTACTACCGAGAGCCACATATCCTCTGGGATGTGGGAAATAAGCATTTGTATTTTCTTCACTCCATACCTGGCTCATAAAGTCGGAAGGAATAAAACTAGCGTATGGTCGGGAATAAGGTCCCCAAAACATGGACGTTTCAGCACCAGGATACCAATTTTGTTTGCCAATGCCCTGAAAAAGAACTGAAAAATCAATTCCATACCAATCTGCAGAGATTCCGAAATTATAATTATAGCGCGGCAATGAGTTACCGATCACTTTCATGTCTTTCCGGTCATTAGCTGATGTTGTCTGTTCAATCTTGTTGTTACCATCCAAATCGACAAATTTGAGGTCACCGGCATGAAGTCCATTATCCAAAGCGCTTGCATTAATCATTTGGTTAACGAACGATTGGTCCACTTTATAATTCCTTGCTTCTTCATCCGTTTTAAAATAACCGTCTACTACGTATCCCCATATTTCGCCCAACTGCTGTCCTTCGTAAGGATCAGTCAGCGTTCGGTTGGGATTATCATATTTTGTCACTTTGGAGGTGTTATCTCCGATACCAGCCATTATCCGGTAGTTGAAAGGCTTGCTTGCCAAAGTAAAACTATCTCCCCAAGTAACAGATGCTTCCCACCCTTTCGTACGCAAGTCTGCCACATTCATTCTGGGAGAAGAGGCACCATATACGCCAGGCAAAGTCTTTCCTGCCATCAACATATCTTTGGTATCACGAATATATGCATCAAAAGATACATTCAAACGGTTATTAAGAAAACCCAAGTCCAAACCTATATTTTTTGTGATTACAGTTTCCCAGGTCAAATCGGTAGAGTTCGGAGCTGACTCATAGGCATAATCGCCTTTCGTAGTATCTCCGAAAGCATAGTTCATTACCGCTCCGGTATTAATCAGTTGCAGATAGTCATAATAGCCTACTGTTTTCTGATTTCCCAATGATCCGTAAGACAGTCTTAGTTTCAGATTACTTACATAGTTTTTGGCTTGTGTAAAGAAGGCTTCTTCACTGACACGCCATCCGGCAGAGAACGACGGGAAGAAACCGAAACGATGTCCTCGACGGAAACGGGAACTACCGTCATAACGTCCGCTGGCTTCAAATAGATAGCGGTCTTTATATCCATAATTCAAACGATAGAAAAAACCAAGAATCGCATATTCCTCTTGTCCTCCGGTTATGGATATATCATCACCTTTTGCCAGGTTAAAATCATCGAGAGATTCAGAGAGTAACCCGTTACGTTTCATTCCCAGTTTCTTGAAATACTTATAATCATAGTTACCTCCCACAATGACCTTTACAGAATGTGCATTTGCGAAGGTATTGTCATACGTCCCGTATAAGTTGAAAGTCTGGCGTATCTGGTTGTTTTGTATTTCCGACAAATAATTGCCTCTGGTACGTCCGTTATCCATTGTGATTGTTTCTCCCGGATTTCTGGAGTATAATACATCTACGGAACGATTCAAATTCTGCTGGTTGTAATGCGCCCAGCTGTAGTTTGCACGAACCTCAAAATGTTTGATGGGTTTCAATACGGCCTCGAACGTAGTTACAAACTCATATTCACGATCCCGGTTATGGTGGCCGCCATTCAATAATACGGCACTCACACCATCTGCCACTTCTCCTGTGTCTGTCAGACCTGTTCTGTAAACCAGAGTTCCATCCGGATGCATCGGCACAATACTTGCCAAAGCATGCCGCCCGGCTCTGGTGAAAACGTCATTTACTCCCGATAGCCCCGGATAAGTATATTCAGAATGATAATAAGAAGTATTGTTACTTAATTCAAACCAGGAAGTAATATTGGCAATGATCTTTGAACGGAACGTATATTTCTTAAAACGGTCCGGATCTATTCTGATAATTCCTTTCTGATTATAGTAGTTGCCTGATAGCATGTACTTCACTTTTTCGGTTCCTCCTGAAACCGTCAAGTTATGTTCCCAAGTGGGACGGGTATTATCAAACAAACAATTATACCAGTCAAAGTTGCCATAATATTTATACTCTCCGTTTTTTTCTACCACCCATGGTCGGGAAGGATCTTCCACTTTATCATTACGGCGAATCCATAATTCATGGTAATCTTCTTGGGTATAATGTGTATAAGGGACGCCCTGATATGTTTTGTAGAACATATCATTGATACCGGCCGAATAATAACCACGCGTCTCAAAATCCGTAGAAGTTGTCGTTTCACCAAAACTAAAACGACCGTTGTAGCTGACATTGGTCTTGCCGACCTTTCCATTCTTGGTTGTAACCAAAATAACTCCATAAGCAGCACGGGCACCATATACGGCAGCAGCCGAAGCATCCTTTAAAACACTGATGGATTCTACGTCATTGGGGTTTACCTTATTTATATCTCCCTCAATTCCATCAATAATAGTCAGAGGTGCTGCATCCGCACTAATGGAGTTGACTCCACGGATATTGAAGCTTCCCCCTTGTCCGGGACGTCCCGAACTAAAGTTTACGTTCATATTCGGTACAGAACCTTGCAGAAGCTGTGATAAGTTGGCAGCAGAACGGGTCGTCAGTTCATCACCCGAAACGATAGCAACGGCACCAGTCAGGTTTACTTTCTTTTGCGTACCATATCCCACCACTACCACTTCTTCCAGTGTCTTACTATCTTCGCGGAGAACTACTTGGGACAGATTTCTGCTGGTAGCAGCGTAATTAACCGTAATATATCCGATGTATGAGACTGTAATCGTACTGTTTTCGGGAACATTAGCCAAAGTATAACGTCCGTCTACATTCGTTATAGTACCCAAAGAGCTACCTTGCACCATCACACTGGCGCCAATAATCGGCTCTCCTTTCTCATCGACTACCCGACCGGATATATTTCTTTTGTTCGCATTACTGGTCTGTTGTTCAGAATCCGTAACTTTCTCCTTCAAATAAATTTTTGTTTTTCCGATCTCATAGTTCACGTTAGTACCGAGAAACAAATCATTCAGAACTTTGGATAGTTCCTGATTCTTTGCTTCTACCGTCACTATTCGATCCGGATTGACGATCGTACGGCTATAAGCCACCGTAAGACCAGTTTGCTGTGTAATAGCAGAGAATACTTTCTCCAGCTTTACTTGTTTAAGATTCATTGTCACCTTTTGGGCAGAAGCGGAAACGCTTATGATTATCCCCAGCAACAATACGAGCAGAACTTTGTGTTTCATACTACTTGCTTTGATTAAAGTTAAACTTAGATTTAAAATCTCATTTATGCTTAGTAGACACACAAGTCAAAAAAGCGGGTGAGAGAAAAAAGAGTTTTTTTGCATAAGCCTAATTTATTTCATAACATTCTTATCCTAAAACAGTAAAGGCTGCGTATATACACAGCCTGTCCTCATTCTATTATCCTACCCAGTATATTTTACTTCTTTCCGTCCTGTTTCATTCGGACTGTCACTTCTTTCCGGACTTCATCATATTCAAATTTTACCGGTGCAATCTTTTCCAAATCCTGAAGCACTTTCTCCAGTATCGTATTATCCGAGGTCAACGTATATACATATTTCGATGCTTGCTCATCCTCTATCTTAAAGTTTACATTATACCAGCGGTTCAAAGCCTTGACTACTTCTGTCAGCGGAGTATCTTTAAAAGAAATCACATTGTCTTTCCACATTGAGACTTGCTTTGAATGATCGTTCTTGATTATCCGGCACTGGTCACTTTCTTTATTATATATCAGTTTCTCGCCCGGCAGTAACGGGTATTCTTTTGCAGAGGAGAGAGTCAGATTTACATGTCCTTCATCCAGACAGATCACAATGTCTTTATTCTCCGGGTAGGCTTGTACATCAAAAGAAGTACCCAGTACATGAACGGAAGGTCCGTTCAGATTAACAATAAACGGACGTTTTTTATTCTTGGCTACCACGAAATAGGCTTCTCCCACCAAGAAAACTTCCCGTTTACCCAATCCGAACTTTTTAGGATACTTCAACCAGGAATCCGAATTGATATAAACTCGTGTCCCGTCTTGAAACATCATCTGTATCCGCTCTCCTTTGGCAACACGAATTTCCTCATATTCCGTAGTGCCGAATAAATCCACCCGGGAATTGATCTGTAAATAAAGACCTACCAGGAAAATAACGGGAATCAAGATTGCAGCCACACGGAAGCAGATACGTTTGATCTGTTTACGTGATATGTTCTTTTGGATTTGGTGGTACATCTTTTCTGAAGGTATAATATGGTCCACATATATTTCTGCCGTTTCGGCATTTAAACATTCCGCCTCCCGAATCATCACAGCATCCAGATAAGTATTCCCTTCTTCTGTGGCAAACCATTCCGCCACAAACTTTGCATCCTCCGGTGTAGCAACTCCGGCAAGCACTTCTTCTATTTGTTTATCAGTAGGTCGATTCATTCTCTTTTTATCTTAAATAGTGGACACTCAAATACGTCATTAGTGTGACAAAAGTAACAATTATTAGCATTTTACTTAAATGAATACGTAGCATTTTCAATGCTTCCGAATAATGCGTTTTGACTGTATTAACAGACAGATTCATCCGTTCGGCTATTTCCTGATTCGTTAGTTCCTCTTTCACTTTCATCAAACAAATACTGCGTTTCTGTGGCGGAAGCATATCTACCGCTTTATAAAAAGAAGCCATCAATTCTTTCTTCTCCAGATTTTCTATCAGATTATCTTCGTAGACAGGTGCCGATTGTGCTATCTCATAGTTCTTACTGATTGCACTATTCTCATTACGAATCAGATTTAAGACATGATTTTTCGTCATAGTGAACAGATAGTTCTTAAGGCTGATTCCTACATGTAGTTCCGACCTAAATTCCCATAAACGGGCAAAGACATGTTGCACTACATCTTCTGCCATGTCTGCATTCATTAAATAACGGTAAGCTAATACATATAACAGCTTATGATATCTGTCATAAGCCTGTGTAAAGGCTCCTTTATCTCCTTTTTCTATGAAGGAAAAGAGCTTCTCGTCATCCGTATTAGTGTATTGAGCTGATTTATCTAACATTCCTTGGACTTTGTTTAATCGTTTTTCCAAAAGAACAAAAGACATATTACAATTATGTGTCTTTCACAAAACAAAAGTAGTAAAATTTAGAAAAGGCAATGCATATTCCTATAAAAAAAGTCCCTGATTAACAATCTCCACTATAAAAGAGGATCGTTAATCAAGGACTACTCCACTAACTAATTAACAAATGAATTATAAATGATAGGTAACAATTCTTTCTTCGGGTGAATCGATCCAGAGCCGCCATACTCCTTCCGACACTTTCTCCGGTGTTCCGATATTTGCTTTGGGGGAACGACGGCTTTTGATTGTCAGATAGCCTTTCCCTTCTGTTGCTTTCACTTTCATCGTTTTGCTGTTCATATAGACATGGATATTGCCATTCGGTGTGGGTACAGTGCCTTCCATCCATTTCAATCCTCCCAACACAGGAGTAATAGCAAACTCTTTATATCCTTCTTTTATAGGTTTCACTCCCAGATAATATTTGCCCAACAAGTAGATAGGACTCGCTCCCCAAGCATGGCACAAACTCTTGCCATAAGGACGGCCATACATGGCAAGATGTTGCGTTCCAGTTTCTTCAGGGTTGTATTTTTCCCAGAAAGAGGTGGCGCCTTCCTTTAACATTCCTCCCCAATAGGCTTTCATTTCTTTCATTACAGCATCCTGTTCGCCAAGAGCACAAAGGGCTTCCAGTTCATAAAAACGCATATAGGGAGTTGTTATTTTCAGAATACTGTCATTCAGCAGAACAGACTGTTTAATGGCTTGTTGCTTATCTTCATTCAAATATTGAAAGAAGACAGAAAACATATTCGCATAGCGGGTGACTGCATCACTTTGCTGACCGTTGACGCAGTTATGTACAAATGCCTGTTTCTGATTATTCCAGAAGGCAGGTTCTAACTTTGCCTTCAAAGCAACAGCCAGTTTCTCGTATTTCTGTTTACCATTGGCATCTCCGACCAGTTCCGCACACAAAGCCATCGTTTCCAGGCTTCTGCAAAATAAGATTTGTTCAAAAGAGAGTTCGCCTTTCTTATCCAGATAGCCATCCGCCCAGTCCACAAATACCCAGTCGCCCGTCATACCTTCTACCATGCCATTCTTATTGGTACGTCCCAACACGTAATCCATCATTGTTTGCATACGCGGATATAGTTGGTTAACAAAATGACGGTCGCCACTATACATATAATAGTCATATACGCTAAGAAACCAGTAGAAAGTATAATCCATGATCGTATTACTGTGGCTGGTTACAGGGTCTTTGCCACGAAGTAACCAGATTGTACGTTTGACGGATTCGTTATCAAAGAAAAGATAATAATTCATCAAATAACTTTGGATGGCATCGCCACTCCATACCCAACGGTCACGTTTGATACCGTCAATGAAGAATTCGCGGGTAGTGAGATGCATGGTGTATGCGCCAACTTCCCAAATACGATTCAGTTCTTCATCATTGCAACGGAAATTTCCGCGGTATTCTTCAGGAAGATATTCATATTGCATGGAGACTTCTCCAATCTGTACACCCGGCTCGTGAGTTACATAGACATAGCGGAAGGCTTTGCTGTTCTCCAATGTATATTCGTTTTCAGAATTACTCAAAGGAGAAGTGCTGCGGATAGCAAGGTCGGTCACTTGTCCCGGTTCGAGCAAGAGTTTGTTCAATGTTTCGCAATATGCTTTATCTTTTGCTTCTTCCGGGCTTTCACCATAATAAATTTCTATTTTTCCTTTTCCGGAAAGATTCTTCAATGTGATAAACCCGAATGTTTCTTTTCCAAAATCATAAAGGATACCTCCTTCAGACTGTTCTGACTTCGTAACAGGTTGCTGCGGTTCACGCATCAGACTGAATTGGGAAGGACGTTGGGTAGCTCCGTCAAAGTTCCAGCATCCGGCATCCATATAGATAGTGGCAGATGTGTCACTGGCTTTTCCGCTCTCGTCAATCCATTCTTTATCTTCGTAAGTTACACGCCAGGAAGAGTCTGAATTCACCGTTTTTCCCTTCACATAAATAGTGGGAGGAGTTGCCTGATTCCAGACTTTAATGTTCAGATTATGTTTTCCGGCCGGAAGCAACATGGTTTCCGGCATACCGAACTGGAGCTTTCCATCCAGTTTGACGTTGCTCCAGATAGAAACCATCCCGGAAAGCACGCCAAGCCTCATCGAAGATTTGCGCCCATTCCTTCGTATAGTCTACCGTGATCTTCATATTCGCCAGATTAACCGGCTTGCTTAAATTCGCTTTACCCTTCGGTATATCGGTTACGAATAGTTGATCGTCCTTAAAGAAAACAGCTTTCTTGCCAGCCGGATCAACCATCATAGCGGCATCGCTAACGGTTTCCTCTTTCTGTTTCTTCAAGTCAAACATCTTCATGCCGCCTTTCGTGAAATAATACACGTTCGTTCCATCGGAATAAAGATCGTAGTAATTCGATCCCGGCAAGGGGAGCTTAACGATTCGATCCGTGATACCCTCTATATCAATCTTTACGACCGGAGTAGAAGCCTCATTCTTTGTCTCGTCCTTTTTAGAGGCATCCGCTTTCGCTGGGGTAGATTCAATGGCGACCTCCGCATCCGTTTCCATAAACGGGGAAGCGGTATCCTTAGACAATAACGCCAGATATACGCCACCCATATTATTATACACATGATTCCATTCCGTTTGGCTATACGTAGGATTGAAATCACGGGCGGAAGTGAATCCCAGATATTTGCCATCCGTACTGAATACCGGAGAATAAGACTCGTACCATTTATCGGTCACGGGATATTCTTTCTTACCCGCGATATCGTAGACATAGACGATCGAGAAATTATTATCGGACACACGGGAATAAGTCAACCAATTATTATCCGGAGAGAAACTTACGTTGCGGGCTTCACCTAACAGACTTTGTGAGATAGTTGTTAGCTGTTTGTTAGATACGTCCAAAAGATTGATCCGATTCTTACGATCCGTATAGACAATCTTCTTGGAATCCGGACTCCACTGGAAAGTACGGATATACGTATCGTTATTCTTGGTCAACTGGGTACTTGTCTACATATCAGCACTGGTAAGCGTATTATTGTCCTGTTTATTCAACACCATGATCTTCGTGGTAGATTCATACTTGGGAGTGATAAAAAGCATGGTTCCAATAATGGAAAGGACTCCCAGAAGAATACCGGAAAGAATAATCACGCCCAGCTTGCTGATTACCAGGTGAAAGACTTCACCTAAATCGATTTCAATTTCGTCGTTGTTATTTGTAACCTGATTTTCCATTCTTTTTCTCCGTTACCCTGTTATTTTCTTTGGCTTGTCTTTTACATAAAAATATGTATTAAAATCTTTCGTTGTTCAAAATGCATTCCGGATTGCTGATAAAGATCATATCAGCATAATCCTCACCCATCATTTTCGCAACTTTCTCGTAGGCTTTGCCCAGATGCGGTGTACGCTTTCCCATATCATGACCGTCAGATCCCACAAAATCAAGCATTTCTTCTTTCATTACTTTCTTGCAGAAACGTTTGACCATGAAACCGTCATCACCGATGATGCTGTCCGCGTTCATCTGGATATAGGCGCCCATATCTCTAAGTTCATCAATGAAGTCAATTCCGCTTTTCACTACGGAACGGTAGCGTTCCACATGGGCAACAATGGGATAATAGCCATTGC
>OHAJ01002761.1_pt1 | contig 11616 bp, 9 predicted proteins | sample 1577101 | NCBI WGS metagenome assembly OHAJ01 (sample SAMEA3541531, study PRJEB24748) | human gut metagenome | biome: human gut; feature: human-associated habitat; material: faeces | place: China | collected 2012 | reverse complement strand
GGCCGCTACTGGTCTCCAGTTTCCCATAGTCGTTTATATAGTTGTCCTCACACATCTCATTGATGAATTTGGTGATTGTGGGTACACTTAAATCTAGTTCTCTGGCTAAGTCGGTAATGGTGGAACTCCCATTATATATATAATGTGTGATAATTCTCTTTTTCAAGAGTGCATTCTTACTTCCAGTTTCCATTTCTTTTAATAAATTCTGCTTCATAAGTATTTATTTTTAATTATTCGTTTTGTTTTTATGTTACATGTTAGTATATATGGCAATTAGATTAATTGTAATTTGCGTTTTGCTTAGTATTTTGCAAATTATTTAGTATCTCATGCTTAATATATGTTAATTATGAGGTATATATTAATTAAATACTTTATTAAGTATTGCAAAGATAATAAATATATCTATATTTGCGAGGTAATTATTGAATAATAATAACTAATATTTGCAGTAGATAAAAAATGAAAGAAATTTTTCATTGTGGAATATGTATTCAATAGGCTTTAATATATAATGGTTGATCTTAATTTTATTAATGATGAAAACACGCAGGGATTTTCTTAAAAAGGCAGCTTTGTTTGGCGCATCTGCATTTACAGCCCCTTCATTGCTGGGGCAGGAGAGGGAAGAGGCTTGCTTTTTTTCTCCGGAATCTACTTCTTCTATGCTTGTTCCTATGGGTGATGCTCTTAAAATTACCGGTACATTTTTAGATGAGGTATCTCATGATATTCCTCATCAGAATTGGGGAGAAGGAGAATGGGATCGGGATTTCCGGTATATGCGGGATATTGGGATTGATACGGTTATTATGATTCGTTCCGGTTATCGTAAATTCATTACTTATCCTTCGAAACACTTGTTAAGCAAGGGTTGTTATATGCCTTCTGTTGATTTGTTGGATATGTTTCTTCGACTGGCAGAAAAATATCGTATGAAGTTTTATTTTGGTTTATATGACTCGGGTAAGTATTGGGATACCGGTGATTTGTCATGGGAGATTGAGGATAATAAGTATGTGATTGATGAAGTGTGGGACAAGTACGGTAAAAAATATGAGAGTTTTGGTGGCTGGTATATCAGTGGCGAAATAAGCCGTAAGACGAAAGGTGCTATTGATGCCTTTCATACAATGGGTAAGCAATGCAAAGATGTATCCGGAGGTTTGCCAACTTTTATTTCTCCATGGATTGATGGGAAAAAAGCTGTTATGGGAACGGGTAAGCTGACAAAAGAGGATGCAGTTTCTGTCCAGGAACATGAAAGAGAATGGAATGAGATTTTTGATGGTATTCATGATGTGGTTGATGCTTGTGCTTTCCAAGATGGACATATTGATTATGATGAACTGGATGCTTTCTTTGCTGTAAATAAAAAATTAGCAGATAAATATGGTATGCAGTGTTGGACAAATGCTGAAACTTTTGACCGTGATATGCCCATTGATTTCTTGCCTATTAAGTTTGATAAGTTGCGTATGAAATTGGAAGCTGCCAAACGGGCAGGTTATGACAAAGCTATCACTTTTGAATTTTCTCATTTTATGAGTCCGCAATCGGCGTATTTGCAGGCAGGGCATTTATATAATAGGTATAAAGAATATTTTAATATAAGATGACATGAAAAACATAATAAGACAGTTATTGGTATTTTTTGTTTTTGTCGTCAGCTTAAATTTGGCGGCACAAACTCTACCTGTTATAACGGGACAGGTTAAATGTCAGGGACGTGGAGTTGCGAATGTAGTGGTTACAAATGGTTTCGATTGTGTTTCGACCGATGTTGCCGGCAAATATACTATTCCTTATCATCGTGATGCCCGTTTTGTATATGTTACTACTCCAGCAGGTTATTTGCCCCAACGGGATGGTAGCCTCCCTTTGTTTTATCAACGCATTACTAAAGGGACTTCTGTATATGATTTTTCTTTAGTCAAAAATTCTAAGAATGATGACAAGCATCTTTTCTTGGTTCAGGCCGATGTTCAGCTTGGAAAAGACGAAGATGTTACTGCTTATTCAGAATATCTGAGGGATGTGAAGGAATTTGTCGACAAATGTTCGAAATATGATTTATTTATGCTGGATTGTGGTGATATTGTAGGTAATGCCTTGTCGCTTTTTTCCTCATATAAAAAAGCATCGGACGTGTTGGATGTCCCTATGTATCGAGTGATTGGAAATCATGATATGGAATATGGAGTACGTTCTTACGAGCATTCGTATAAATCCTATGAAGAGAATTTCGGCCCTATTTATTATTCCTTTAACCGTGGAAAGGCTCATTATATCGTGCTTGATAACTGTTACTATATCAATAGGCATTACCGCTACATCGGTTATATTGATGAGCGTACTTTGCAATGGATTGAGAAGGATTTGGCCTTTGTGCCGAAGGACCATTTGGTGTTTGTTTCCATGCATATCCCTTCCAGTTCTACTAAGGAGCTGGAATTTAATGCGCTACTTCCTGATGAGACCAGTAATGCTTCAAGCTTGTATGACCTCTTGAAAGGGTACGAGGCACATTTGCTGACTGGTCATACCCATAACAACGGTAATGTTGTATTCAATGATAGCTTGATGGAACATAACACAGCAGCTGTATGCGGTACTTTTTGGAAGGCTGATATTTGCACCGATGGCACTCCCGCTGGTTATGGTGTATATGAAGTTGATGGAAACAAGCTGACTTGGCGTTATAAGAGTGCGGGGTATCCCATTGAACATCAATTCAGGGCTTATCCGGTAGGAGTTTCAGAGGATGGAGGATATCGCAAAGGAGCTCACGGCGCGGGGTATCCCCACCAAGCAAAATACCCCCTTCTGGCAGGTTCGCAGTATCCAGTACATTCTGCGCAATGAAAAGTACATCGGGAACTCGCTGGTACAGAAGACCTACGCCACGGTCACTCTCCCCCATCGCAAGAAAGAAAATAAGGGCGAGGAGGATCAATACCTCATCGAAGAAACCCATTCGCCCATCATCAGTCAGGAAGTGTTCGACAAGGTCCAGCAGCTTCTATCCCGAAAAAGTGCTTCCATTCCGCCCAGGGCTGGTATCCCCCATCCCCTCTCCTGCAAGATCGTGTGCGGACACTGCGGAGCGATCTGCAAGCGAAAGGTATGCCGCGGTACCGCCTATTGGGTATGTCAGACGCATGAGAAAAGTGCAGAAAGCTGTCTCACCATGCAAACGCCCGAATCGGAGATCACAGAAGCCTTCCTCCGCGTATACTTTCGTCTCAAGCGGTACGGGGAGGAAGTTCTCACACAACTCATCCAAGCTCTCCAGACTGCCAAGACCGGAAGACTTCTCTGGAGTGAGGATATCATTTCACTCAACAATCGAATCGCAGATATTGCAAGTCAGGAACGATTGCTGGCCCAGCTCAAGCAGCAGGCCATCGTCGATCCTGACATTTTTATATCCCGCAGCAACCAACTGGCTGAACAGCGCCGCGAGGCAAAGCTGAAGAAATCCCGCATTCTGCGCGCCGAGGACGATCAGACGATCCAGCGCACGCAGGAACTTCTGGACATTCTGGAAGAAGGGCCGGATTTGCTGATGACCTTTGACGGGGCGCTGTTCAGCGAGTTGGTTGAGAAAATCACCATTCAGAATAACAGCACAGCAATCTTCCGGCTCATCAACGGGCTGGAACTTCCCGAACACTTTGAAAGGAGAAAATAACGACATGGCATCCAAACGAAAAATGGTCTTCGGCTACCGCATGGAGTTTGGGGATATCGTCCCCTCCCCCAATGAGGCGGAAACGGTGCAGTACATCTATGCAACGTACCTCACTGGCGCATCCTTCCAGCATCTTGCAAAGGAACTTGATAAAAGGGATGTTCCTTACGACGCAGGCAAACACTGGAACGTAAATATGGTGGCTCGAATTTTGGAGGACAGCCGCTATATCGGAACGGAGGTCTACCCCGCACTCATATCTGCGGAGCAGCTTCAAGCAGTGCAGGAGCGTCGAAAGCAGAAACGCTCTATCCCCTCTCGAACCCCCGCGCAGGCTGAACTTTACAGGCTGTGCGGCGGCACAGTCCCCGACAGCGTTGCGCGAAAAGTCCTCAAGATATTGAATCAGGTGGTAGGCGATCCGCAGCTCATCAAGATAGAGGCATTCGGTGTTCCCAGCACAGAAGATATTCGTCGGCTCCGACTGGAGCTGGACAGGCTTCTGCATACGCCGCCCGTGGATGAAGAAGTCGCACGGCAGAAAGAGATGGAGCTTGCGGTCTTGACCCTTATAAGTGTTCAGATGGAGGAATACGAAGCCCACCGCCTCCGCAGCATCTTCGGGCAAAGGTCAAAGATGACCGAGCTGGACGCAGAACTGCTGCGGCAGGGGGTTCAGAGCGTCGAATGTCAGGGCGACGATGTGCGCGTCCGTCTGAAAAATGGTCAATGTCTGGAAGCATAGACCATTCCTAAGATTTGCGAAAGGAGTGTGACCGCTCATGGCAGAGCCTCGTCCGGAAAGGAAAATCATTATCATTCCGGCGAAAAAGGAATCTCCGCAGGAACAGGCAAAGAAACGAAATCTGCGCGTCGCCGCTTACTGCCGCGTATCCACCGGTGATGAAGAGCAGCTGACCAGCTATGAGAACCAGAAAGCGTTCTACACCGAGAAGATCATGAAGAATCCTGATTGGACGATGGTGGACATCTTCGCAGATGAGGGCATCACAGGAACCTCCACCTGCCGGCGCAAGCAGTTCCTTCGCATGATCCGCCAATGCCGGCAGGGCAAGATTGATATGATCCTTGCCAAGTCTGTCTCCCGCTTCGCCAGAAACACACTGGACACCATCAGCTATACCCGTGAACTGCGTGGTCTCGGCATCGCCGTGATCTTCGAGGAGCAGAACATCAACTCCATTTATCCGGAAAGTGAGTTCCTCATTGCGCTCCACGCCGCCTTCGCCCAATCCGAAAGTGAATCCATCTCCGCTAATGTCCGCTGGGGCAAGCGTCAGTCCATCAAGGATGGCAAGGTCACATTCCAGTACAAGACCATGCTGGGCTACGAAAAAGGGCCGGATGGCGCCCCCGTGGTCATCCCCGAAGAAGCCGAAATCATTTGCCGAATCTTTGAATGGTACCTTGCCGGAAGAAGTGTCCAAAACATTCGACAGGCGCTGGAGGCCAGTGGTGTCCGCAACGCTGCCGGAACAACGGAATGGACTACCAGCAACCTGCGCGCCATCCTCACCAACGAAAAATACTGTGGGGACGCCCTGCTTCAGAAAACCTTCATCAAGGACTGTATCAGCAAAAAAGCAATATTGAATACAGGGCAGCTTCCCAAGGTCCTCATTCAGGACAACCATGAAGCTATCGTCAGCCGCGAGATGTTCGATGCTGTGCAGCTTGAAATTGCGCGGCGCCGTGCACAGGATGGACGCACAAGGAAAAGTGCTCCCACCGGACGCGGCAAATTCAGCGGCAAGTACGCGCTCAGCGGACTGCTGTTCTGCGCGGAATGCGGCACAGCCTACCGCCGTGTCGTATGGACGCAGCACGGCGAAAAGCGCGCGGTATGGCGCTGTACGAGCCGCCTGGACTATGGAAAGAGATACTGCCTGCATTCTCCGACGCTGGACGAAGGACCGCTCCAACAGGCTGTGCTGAACGCCATCAATTCTGCCATGTCCGATCACGGCACGCTGACCGCACAGCTCATCGACGCGATGGAGCAGGAGCTTGCCCCTATCCCCAGTGAGAGCATGAGTCTCGGAGACATTGACCGAGCCATGGAAGGCTTGGGACAGCAGTTCAACGATCTTCTGCGAGAAGCCGCCGATGCGAATAACTCTGACAGCTACACTGCACAGTTCCAATCCATCTCCACGGCAATGGCAGAGTTCAAGCGCCGCAAAGCCAAGATTCTGCAAATTCGTCAGGAACAGGAGCAGACAAACCGCCGTGTGCAGGTGGTCGCGTCGGTGCTGAAAACTGCGTCAAGTGAGCTTACGGAATGGGATGATAATGTGGTCTATCAGCTCTTGGAGAAGGTCACCGTCCTGTCCCGAGAGCGCATCCGTGTGACGCTGCGGGATGGGCTGGAAATCGAGCAGGCTGTGGAACAGCCCAAGAGGAGGAAGTTTGCATAATCTATGTGACTGGCAACACTCGGGGAAACTTCCTCCCCTTCCGGTCAGAGCGCTTTGCGGAGTAAAGCCGGGATGACGAAAGGCGATGTGGTCATCACGCAGGGCGCTTTGCGCAGTGTGCGGTTTGGTGACAGCCGCGGCTGCAAGGCACTAAACCGACTTACAGCCTTTCCGCAAGACATTCAGGAAAGGCCAAGCTACCGCTACGGTTATTTGGACTCTAACACAACAACCACATACTTGATGTCAAACACCTCCTACTGTGGAAGCAAGCAATTATGGCTGAAGTGAAGTTGCATACAAATCTCTTGCAAAACAATAATGCACTTGACTTTTACGCAAATATATGTAAAAATAAGGAAAACAAATTAGGAGGTGGCATTGTGATCCACGAAATTCCCTTGAGTGAAAATCAAAAAGCTTTTTTGGCAAACGGTATATTTAGAGCAGTAACCCAAGATATGCCTGAGCTAATCTACGAAAATGAGTTACCAACCGCCGTTGGAAGTGGGCTCTTCCGTTGGAATTTTATTAATAGAAACTTATCGAACGGACTCAATGGTGAATTTCAAGTTAGCTTTCAGAAACGAGGGGCGTGGAAGTTTTTACTTCTTTACGACAGTATTACTAACTTCTCGGTGTCGGTGATGACCGAACAGAATTTAAAAAAACTACAACGTCACCCTACACTCCACCCACACTACCTCGAGGCGTTAGTGTCTAACAATCAGAACCGGGTCCCCATAGAGGGACAGTTATGCCTTGAAGAAATGATGGTTGAACGAGATTTTTCAATATTGTCCGAATTAAGAAATCAATTATTGAGCGGCTTTTCTGATATTATAGGCGAACATCTTTTGATACTGTTCGACTATAATTATACTGGGGTGACGTCGGCTCGAGCGGTATTGCTTACACCTACGCTTGAAATCACAGTAAGTGATGATTGGACAAAATACTTGAAATCTAAACACATTCCAAAAGGTTCTCCTCTTATGTCTATCGTTTCTGACGACGAACCTATTGTTAAACTTAAAGACAAATATATTAATAAGGAAAATGATTTGACCGCCTTACACGAGAACGACTCGGAAACCAGTGGGACGGCCGAAAAATAAGCGTTAAATAGTTTATATCAGAGAGGTGAGCATTGTGAGTCAGTTTAATTCTGAACATTTAGCTGAAGCTCGTGCTTACAATAAAATGACTGGCGAGGAACTGGCTGGTCTTATTGGAGTAAAAAAGCAAGCTATATCTCAATTTGAAAACAAGAAAACAGAACCGGATTATGGTACTGTTTGTAGAATGAGCGAGGTCTTGAATTTCCCTGTGAGTTTTTTTTATGAGAAAACTGTACCAGGTCTTATAGGAAACACATATTTTCGTGCACCATTTTCAAGCAACAAAAAAGACTTAAATTCGCAAAAAATCAAAACCAGGTTTGTCACACAGATTTACGGTACATTAGCTCGATATGTGGATTTTTGCCCATATAATGTTCCAGAATTTAGAGATACTCAAAATATTGCAAGCGTTGCACAACGGTTAAGAGATTATTGGGGCTTAGGGCAAGAACCCATACAAGACATGATTAGCTTAATGGAGCGAAACGGTATTATCATGTCAGAATTTGCTACGGATACAAAAAAGATTGATGCTTTCTATCAATATGGGGAAATCGGAGATAATGCGTACCATTGTGTTGTTCTAGGAACTGAAAAGCCATCTTTTGTCAGGCGACAGTTTAGCGCCGCTCATGAGCTCGGTCATATTGTACTTCATGAAAAGTTTAATGACCTTGATGAAGTATCTCGCGAAGATTTTCGTAAACGAGAAGACGAAGCGAATGAATTTGCAGCCGAGTTTTTGCTTCCTAAAGCCGCATTCTTAAACGATCTCAAAATGTATCCCAACAAATTAACTCACTATATAGAGCTTAAAAGGAAATGGCGAGTTTCCATTTCGGCTATGGTAGTACGCGCCTATAATTTAGAAGCGATCAGCCAAAATCAGTACCAATATTTGATGCGACAAATTTCTAAAAATGGGTGGCGAACTGAAGAGCCCCTGGATGATTATATTCCATTAACGCATCCTAAGGCTCTCCGTCAAGCAGTTAATCTTATAATCTTAAATAATGTCCTTTCCGGTCAGCAATTACTAAACGAGTTCAAGGCCGATGGCATTTCGTTATCCAAATTCGTTGTGGACGAAGTCCTGTCACTTGACCCAGATACAATAACTCTCGACAGCAGTCAAGCTGAATCAAAAATAGTTCCTTTCGCAAAATTGAAAAGGTAGACTCGGATAACTATGAAGACATTTTTTGAGAGTGGAATTATGAAAGAAGTGCCTTATTTTATTAACGGTAGTGGCACGTTTTATATCCAAGAACTTAAAGATGCTGATTTTGACAAGTATGTATATTCTGGAGATTCAATAAAAAATGAGCTTGATACAGAATTAGTATCTCTCTATGATAAATTTCGAGATTTATTTTTCGAAGATACGGATGCATACTATAGAGAACTGGGGTCTCTCCCGATTTTCATTCAAACGGCAGGACAAGATTCTAATTGTGATCTGACGGCTGAAGCTTTTAGCGAGTGGATACTCAAAGACGAGTTCACCTGTATTCCCAACTTCTATAGACACTTATATCTGGTAGATTGCCAATTTCTAGTTGGGGCAATTCAAAATCTACTTATCGGAATGGATAATTCCTTCATAAGTTATTACACTCAGATTGCAAACATAGGTAACCACGAATCGGCGTCTGTTTCCGATGGAGTAATGTATGAAATGTCCCCGTCAGTAAGCTGCATATCGACTCAACTTGAAAGCTACTTTACAAAAGCATATTCCATCTTAGACATGCTCTGCAAAATTGGATATGAATTTCAGTTTCCAGAAAGGGACTTCCCTTCATACAGAAAAATTAAAAGTTCGGAGATACTATGGGGCGCACGGAAGAAACTGCAGATTAACAATACTCCACATACCCTATTTGAGAAATGCGACCTAATCACCTTGATTGAGTCTTTGAGAAATGAAGTCGTTCATAACGGGACATGGGAGTTAAATCCAAAAGTGTTTTTAAGATTCGAGAGAGGCTCACTTATCGAGCGCTACATGTTATTTCCTGACATTTCTCAGGGGCATCTATCTACTGTAAAAAGTCGAAAGCACTTCTTTGGAAATGGTATAAAAGTAAATGAAGTGCTCCCAAAAATTCATATTGCATATCAGCAACGACTGTTAAATTCTGTAAAACTACTAAATGCACTGCAATTATAAAAAGTTGAACGTCGGTCATACTGATTCGATAGTTTACCCGTAGATACATTATAAATAAATCTGTTCCTATAAAGAACGTCACAGCCTCATTTGTTTCCTATGGTCCCCGACATTAAGGTTGCCTACAAATCTTTAGTTTTGTAGGCAACCTTATCTTATCTGAAAATTTGCAGCGCCCTGGTTGGCAACTAGATTCCGCCATAAACCCGCTACAGTGTATCAAGCACACCCTTTGCGCAGGACTCGTGAGGCGTCAAAGGTCAAAAAGTCAACGGATACTCATTAATAATGTCCAATGCTTGACGGCAAAACAACTGATCATCAATAGTATTAGAATTGCGATTCCGGTTGAAAAGTAATTTCCAGGATTTAGGTTCAAGTATACTCGGACGCATGCCTGTAATAGTGAATAGGACTTTAGAATTACAAGATATTTCAGCATCACGTAATTTTTCGTCAAGGACAAACATGCGAAACCGTTGACCCACATCTGGATTGGTTCCCTGCCACACGTAGCGAAAATCTGTAAACATAAGTTGATCCAATGAACTTGTATAAACGATGATAGCTGTAATTTTGCTGAATGCCTCTGGGTTAAGCGGCTCACTGAGGTGTAATTTCGGACCAATTTCTCGATGTGTCAATAGCCCATTGAAATCATTTGTAAGTAGGGACCAAGCTTCTAAGAAACTGTTTGATGGGAAATCACTATACGACCAGTTAATATACAACAGATTATACTCATTTTCCTTAGGCTCTTGAATTTTTTTTGATGCGCTATTGATAAACTCAACCAATTTATTGACACGAGGAAACACGCACATCACACCGTGGCTCTCACAAAGCTGTTGAAACTTATCTCTTCCCTCATTTGTTAGTAAGACAGTGGAAATTGCGCTCCTGTCATGGCATTCATCAAGCGAAGGAAAGCGAGGGGTCTTTACTTCAATGTTAACCTTAATTTCAAAATCTTCCCCCTGATCGCACGGAAACATCGCCCTAAAGCTAGCCTCTGGATTTGCTTGGCCTACGCCAAGACGTGGTTCATACACAGCGGATTTAGCAGGAAATCGAGAACAGTAGAAATCGAGTATTTCAATTTCTGACAGAGCTTGAAAGAACATATTTTCATCATAGTGCGTCTTTCCTGCAGAAAGCTGGTTTTGTATAAAAGCGGAAATTTTTTCCTCGCTGAAACACATACTCATCGTACTCAAGCATTCGGAGATATTCATAACAAAAACTTGTGAGAATTGTGAAAAATCAACAGCACCATTTTCGTTAATTGGCGAGAAAATTGAAAGTGAATTATTAGAAATCATCTGAGTCTTCCACTCCAAATCACTTACCCTATCTTCAATGGCTTTAATGAGGAAGTGATCGTTAGAGTATTCATCAAACCACCCCTCTGTCCAGCAATGGTTCAAAAATCCCGTAATATCTATCCTTTTAGCTGGAAAACCGTGCTGACTTCTCCTGTCCATCATACCGACCTCCGATTTTTCTTACAATTCTATTTTTGACATACTCGGATATTTCTAATAATACCTGAAGCACTGTGAAAAGCAACTTCTATTTTGTACACAACATATAACAATGGAAGGAGGCTTCCCTTATGAACATCCGCAAGCCCACAGACTACAGTGCCCTGCTTTCCAAAATGGACAAACTCGTGACAGCGCAGCTTCCGCAGATGGAGTTGTACTGTGAGATTGGTCGTCTGGTCAGCGGCAGAGCAGAGAGAGGCGCGGCTGTTGCAGTCTCTGAATACCTGCAAGACTCCTATCCTGCGGCCGAGGGCTTTTCTCCCCGCAATTTGCGCCGTATGCGGGCATTTTACGCAGCCTACGGGGCATCCCCTGAAATCATGCGGCAGGCGATGAGCCTCGGCTGGACGCAGAATGTGGCGATTTTAGAGCAGTGCGGCAGCAATGAGGAACGGGTGTGGTACATTCGAGCCGTGCTGCGCTTCGGCTGGAAGAAAGCAAAACTGCTGGAAGCCATAGAATCTCAGACGTGGCTATATTCTTCTCTCGACGAACAGATGATTTCCTGCTATACTGAGGAAAAAGAAGTAATGCAGAAGAGCGAGAGCGATGAAAAAGATACTCTTTGTGTGTCATGGAAATATCTGCCGCAGTCCGATGGCCGAGTTTGTGATGAAGGACTTGGTCAAGAAGGCTG
>OHAJ01002750.1_pt1 | contig 11655 bp, 5 predicted proteins | sample 1577101 | NCBI WGS metagenome assembly OHAJ01 (sample SAMEA3541531, study PRJEB24748) | human gut metagenome | biome: human gut; feature: human-associated habitat; material: faeces | place: China | collected 2012 | reverse complement strand
AACCCGTTCCATTTGTTGAGAGTGCTTTGGGCGGATTCCGAGGAAGTGTTGCTTAATGTTTTCTCTTCTTTTCCACCATCAATACGTTTTCCCAAATCCAGTTTGGAGGGGATCATACCCGAGTAACCGGGCAGTACGGGGTGCATTCCCCATTCTTTCATTCGTTTCAATATTTTTTTCTGCAAGTCTTCTTGCTGTTTATACCAACTATCGGGGTTAGGGCCTCCCCAGCCTTCCAAATTGTTCATTTCCCACCAGGCAAGGAATGCTGGTCCGGCAATAAAATCATTGATTTGCTGTTTGGAAAATCCTAAGCGGAGTAATAGGTTACGCCACACACATTCATGTCCTACGGCAGCAAGTGGCAGGTTGATGCCATGCAGTGCCATCCAATCCAGTTCCTCTTCCCAACGTTTCCAATCCCAAAATGCCATGGAGTAGGAGTAGGTGCAGTAATTGAAATCATAACGCAGGGCCAGATTTGTTTCGTGGCGTTCTTTACGGAAGACGGGAGGAAGAACATTGGGTAGTGAGGCATGCATACTGTTCCATGACAGGTGGATTCCGGCATGATACTTTAAGTACCAGTTGATTCCGGTTGCTATATTAATATAGGTATTGCCTCGTATCACTACCTTGTCGCCTTTTTGGTCCAACTCGAAAAAGTCATTTGAGCTTTTGTGTAGTTCGACTACGAACTTGTCCGATGCTCCCTTGTCTATCCTTTCCAGCATTTCCTTGATGGGGTTTGCCTGTATACCGGAGGGGAGTAATATCAGCCAGCTCAATAATAAGAATGTGTTTTTCATATACATTTGCATTTCTGTTTTTTACAAATGTAAGGGAAACAAAGCTTTTTATAGGAGAATATGGTGCACAAATGGAGTAAAATAGTAAAGTGAACTATTTTTTTCCAAAATATTCGCTTGGAAGTACTCCAAACAGCTCTTTGAAGCATTTTGTGAAATATTTAGGGTCGTTAAAACCTACGGCATATGCGATTTCTGCAACAGAAATGTCACATTCTACTTTGGTTAAAGTGTCTTTTGCCACATTTAATCGGTAGTTTCTCATGAATTGACCAATGGATTGCCCTGTCAAAGATTGTAATTTCTGATTGACTAAGGTTTTGCTGTATCCCATATCGCGGATAAAGCGCTCTAAGTTATAATCCGAGTCGGCATAATGTTCTTTCATTAAATTGATTGCCGATGTCATAAATGTGTTGTCTTTGGAACTAGCGTTTATATTCAATGTTTCACAATTCATACTAGTGGAGAACATGGATTTGTATTTCTGGCGTAAGGCAAGTATATTTCGGATACGTAATCTTAGAATAACCTCATCAAATGGTTTGCACAGATATTCATCTACTCCTATTTCATAGCTGATTCTTTCTTGGGCTTCAGACCGGAGGGCAGTGAGCATGAGAAAGGGGATGTGGGAAGTAGCCAGATTAGCTTTTACCCGGCGGGATAATTCATTCCCGTCCATGACGGGCATCATCAGGTCGCTGACAATCAAATCAATCGTTTCTCTTTGAATCAAGTAAAGAGCTTCTGCACCGTTCTGTGCTTCTTTTAATTGATAATTGTTTTTGAGAATGGAACAAATATAAGTACGCATATCTGCATTATCTTCAACAATGAGGATGGTTTCCTTTTTCTCGTTTCCATTGGCAGGAATGGAAAGTGGATGTTCATTCTGCTCATATTTTTCTTTTTCTGATTTGGCTTGGGGGATACCTTTTTCCAAAGGTAATAGTATTCTGAAGAAAGCTCCTTGCTTGGGATTGTTTCCTGCATAGATGTTGCCTCCGTGCAGAGAAATGATTTTCTTACATAAGAATAGTCCGATTCCTGTGCTGCTTTGTCCATAAACGGGATATTTGATGCTCTTTTTGGATTGGTAGAAGCGTTCGAAAATACGTTCTATATCTTCGGGTACGATACCATTACCTGTATCTTTTATATCTATGAACAGCCAGGTATGGTTGTCTTTGTCGGTAAGGGAAGCCACATACAAACTTATTTTTCCATAATCGGGAGTGAATTTAACAGCATTGGATATCAGATTAATAATGGCTTTGCGCATATATTCAACATCAAATATCCAAAACGGGGTACAGAGCCGGAAGTAGGTGATGATGTTTATGTTCCGTTCATGGGCAAATACTTCGAAAGGCATTAATATATTTTGTATAAGGCGGATAAAGTTTTCGTTTGTCTTATTTAATACAACTTTGTCTGCATCTAACTTTCTGAAGTCCATTAATTCATTGACTAGTGATAGCAGATAATTGGAATTCCGTTCAGCTATTTGTAGCTGTTTCTTTACTTCCGGCTCATGGCTTTCGTCAAGGGCGCGTTGGATGGGACCGTTGATTAAAGTGACTGGTGTCCGGAATTCATGAGTGATATTGGTGAAGAAAGCAATTTTTTCTTCCGTTACCTCCTCGACGTGTCGTGCCATTATTTCTAGTTGTTTATTTTGTAACTCTAGCTCATGGGTGCGTTGGGCTACTTCTTTTTCCAGTTGTTTTTTCTGTTGACGGTACAGACTTATTTTCCATTGATAAAAATAATAGCTGCCTACGGTGATCAGAATGGCAAGCAATAAATAGAACCACCAGGATTTATAGAAATAAGGAGTGATGGTTACTTTGACTTCCGTTATTTTATCGGACCAATGTCCTTTCTCGTCTGTGGCACGGACTTGGAACACATATTTTCCGGAGGGAATGAAATTGTATCTAGCAGTATGTTCGCCAGGAAGGGTTTCTGTCCATTCATTCTCATAATTTTTCAAGCGGTAGGCATATTTCACTCGGTTACAGTTTCCATAGTTTAAGGTGGAAAACTCGATGGAAAAACCATGATCTTTTTCGTGCAGACGGATGGTATGTAAATTTGTTACCGCGCAGGGAGTTTTTCCGTCTGCTGGAGGATAGACCATGGTACCGGCGACACTGATTGAGGTCAGTTTGACTTTGGCATCCTGTTTTTTGGTCTTGGCTATATCGGGGGTGAAAGCGACTAATCCGTTTATAGTACCGAAATATAACAGGTTATTTTGGGGAGAATAATAAGATGCGTTCCAATAAAACTGATTATTGGGCAGTCCGTCTTCTTTTGTATAATTGGTGAAAGTCATGGTTTGTGTATCCAGTTGGGCGATGCCGTGGTTGGTGGACATCCACAGATGTCCCGTTTTATCTTCCACAATACCTATAATGGTATTATTGGGTAACCCGTCCTTGCGGGTGTAGTTATGAAATGTGAACTGTGTTCCGTTTTCTTCCGCTAGTTGATATAGTCCGTTCCCATTTGCCCCCAGCCAGATGGTACCATTATGATCTTCTATGATACAGTTTATTTTTTCTAATTGCAATGAAGTGGGTTCCGTCAGTTTATGTTTTAAATAGGTATAGCTGAATTGTGTGGAGGAAATGGAGAACGAGTGTAAATCCATAATGAAAACTCCTTCAGATGTTCCCATCCAAAGGCGTTTCTTGCGGTCGATAATGATGGACCCTACCGCATCGAATTCATTGTCGGAACGGTCAAACAAGACCCGGGTGAAACGCTTGGTCTTTTTATGGTAGAAATGAAGCCCTCTGGTAGTACCAAACCATAAACCATTGTTCATGGTGTCTTCACAGGCACTGCTCAGGAAATCTCCTTCCAGTCCTATGGAGTCTTCCCGGATATGGCGTTGGAAAGTTTGGTTATGGGGGATGTTCAGATTTAGTTCATTGATTCCGACTCCCCAAGTATATGCCCATAAATGATTTTCGGAATCAATGAGAATGCCACGGATAGAGTTGTTACTGATGGAAGTGGGATTGTTCTGGTCAAAAGTATAATGAATGAACTCATCGCTGCCTTTGCTCTTTTTGTTGAGTCCTCCCTCTACTGTTCCTACCCATAGATTTCCGTCTTTGTCTTCGCTGATGGCATTGACTGGATTGGGGGAAAGAGAGGTTTCTCGAAGATAGTTATATTGCCACACATACGTTTGCAGACAATTGGGAGTCAATAAATTGATTCCTCCTATCTCGGTCCCTACCCAAATATTCTCATTGTCGGTCAGCAGGCAGTTGATGAAATTACAGTTCAACGACTTGTCAGGCATTTCATTGTTTTGGCGGATATAAGTAAAAGTATCGGTATCCCGATTGTATACATTGAGTCCGTTCAGAGTAGAAACGATGACATCTCCTTTGCTAGTCAGTTTAACTCCGGTTATATAGGCTTGACTTAGCATTCCGGGGCGATGATTGGAGTAACGGTACCGGTTCAAACTCTGCCGGGTATGGTTATACTTGAAGAGTCCGCGATTGGTTCCTATCCATAACAATTCCCCGTCAGTTTCCATGCAGAGAATTCTCCAGTCTTCTGAGAAGGGTTTCAGCAGCTCCGATACCATGCTGGTTTTCAGTAAGTGGTTGCTTCCTTTTTCAATACGGCATACATGATTATCTATGCCTGCACAGATGTATTCTTGCAGGTCAATAACAGCGTGGATGGGGGATTCTGTATCTTTTTTCAGTTTATAGTAATCTTTTATTTGCCCGTCTACGCCTAGTTCCAGATACCATAGATTCTTGTCTGTCGATATCCACAAATTATCCTGCTTGTCCCGATAGATGGATGCAATGTAGTTACTTGCTAGAGATTTCAATTCGGCAGGCAGTTCTTTGTCCGTGTCTATCTGTGTATAATGTTTCAAGTCAATGAGGTCTATTCCTTCTTCCGACCCTATCCAGAGTCGTTGAAACTTATCCTCACAGACTTTATGCACGTAGTCGTTTTTCAAGCGAATGGAGTGGGATTGGGAATTATAATGAATGAATTGATAGCCATTATACCGTCCTATTCCATTATTAGTAGCTACCCAGATATATCCTTGAGTGTCTTTGTAAATATCATTGATGAAGTTATGGGGTAACCCAGTATCTTCTGTAATGAAGCTGAAATTATATCGGTTGAAAAAGTTATGTAAGTTTTCTCCAAATAAGTTCAATACTCCTCCTGTAAGTAGAAGAAGTGCTATAATGTGCGTTTTCATATTAGTAATTGTTTCCCAACAAATGTAAATAATAGTAAGATAGTTCCAAAACATTTGAGTGGAAATCTTGTATCTGAGAGTAATATAAGGAAAATGGCGGCTGGAGATTACAATGGAATTACAAAAGAATGTGATGAAGGCTTTTATGATATGTATGATAACAAAAAAGGCTCGCTATCTGCGAACCTTTGTGCTCTTCGTCTTGGACTTGAACCAAGGACCCTCTGATTAACAGTCAGATGCTCTAACCGACTGAGCTAACGAAGAAGGTTTTTCTCTCAAATGCGGTGCAAAGATAATAGGTTTTTCCGAAATATGCAATATCTTTGCAGAAAAATTTTAGATAAATGGATAAAATAATTGGAATGGGCAATGCATTGGTTGACGTTCTTGTTACTTTGCAAGATGATTCGCTACTAGATGAGATGAGTTTGCCCAAAGGAAGCATGCAACTTATAAATGAAGATAAGTTTTTGAAAATCAGTGGTAAATTCTCTGGTATGAAAACGCATAAAGCTACAGGGGGAAGTGCGGGAAATACAGTTTTGGCGTTAGCTAACCTAGGGGCACACCCGGGATTTATCGGAAAGATAGGAAACGATGATTTTGGGCAATATTTTAAAAAAAACGGTTTGAAGCAGGGAATTGACATGAAATTGCTCGCCGGTGATTTGCCTACAGGAGTGGCTTCTACTTTCATTTCACCGGATGGGGAACGTACTTTTGGAACTTATCTGGGAGCTGCTGCTACTATGAAAGCCGAAAATCTGACGTTGGATATGTTTAAGGGGTATGCATATCTATATATAGAAGGATATTTGGTACAGGATCATGAATTGATTCTTCGTGCTATGCAATTAGGAAAAGAGGCTGGATTGCAAATCTGCTTGGATATGGCCAGTTATAATATTGTGGAAGGGGATTTGGAATTCTTCGATATTTTGATAACTAAATACGTGGATATTGTTTTTGCTAATGAGGAAGAGGCAAAGGCTTATACAGGCAAGGATGCATGGGGGGCTATCAATGAAATTGCTTCTAAATGCAGTGTTGTAATAGTAAAACTAGGTGCCCAAGGTTCATGTATAAAGAAAGGTACGGAATGCATCAAACTAGAGGTACCTCCGGTAAAAAAAGTCGTGGATACCACTGGCGCGGGAGATTATTATGCAGCAGGTTTTCTGTATGGACTGACTTGTGGTTATTCTTTGGAGAAGTGTTCCATTATAGGTTCTATTTTAGCATCCAATGTGATACAAGTGGTGGGTACAACCTTATCAAAGAAAAAATGGGACGAAATAAAGTTAAATATAGAGGCCCTTCTACAGGCTTGAATAGAATAATGTATTAATTTGCGGTTCACAAATACATAAAGTGATGAAGTGGAATAGTAAGAAAATATTGTTAATGATTTGCGTGGGCCTGACAGGTAGCGCTTTGTTTAGTTTTAATAAAGGTGATGACCGTAATTTCCAGATAGCAAAAAACTTGGATATCTTCAATGCGATATTCAAGGAATTGGATATGTTTTATGTTGATACTATTGATCCTGAGAAAGTGATAAAATATGGTATTGATGCTATGTTGGCGCAGACCGACCCTTACACGGAGTATTATCCTGAAGAAGATAATACACTAAAGGAAATGACTAGTGGAAAGTTTGGCGGTATCGGATCGGTAATACGTTATTATACTCCCCGAAAGCGTGTGGCTATTATTGAACCTTCCGAAGGAAGCCCTGCTGCCGAAATAGGACTGAAAGCCGGTGATATCATCATGGAGATCAATGGAAAAGATATGGCCCAGGGAGACAGAATTCCCAATGATCTGACCTCGTATGTCAGTGATAATTTGCGTGGTGAGCCGGGAACAACTTGTGTGTTGAAAGTTGAGAGACCTACTTCTGATAGTACTTATGTGCCAATGGAATTTAAAATAACCCGTTCTACCATCCGTACGAACCCTGTACCTTATTATGGAATCGTAGGCAATAATGTGGGATATATCGTTATCAGTACTTTTGCTATAGAGAACTGTTCAAAAGATATAAAGAAGGCATTGATAGAATTGAAACAGCAAGGTGCTAAATCTATTGTTCTCGATTTGCGTGGCAATGGTGGCGGTTTGTTGGGGGAAGCAGTGAATGTAGTGAATTTCTTTGTGCCGAAAGGGAAAGAGATTGTGGTAACAAAAGGTAAGATTAAACAAGCTGGTACCACTTACAAAACAATGAATGAACCGGTAGATACAGAGATTCCGCTGGCTGTGCTAGTGGACGGTTCTACAGCTTCGGCATCCGAGATTGTTTCAGGTTCCTTGCAGGACCTTGATCGGGCTATTGTGGTAGGAAGCCGTACGTATGGTAAAGGGTTGGTACAGGTACCTCGTGAATTGCCTTATAACAGTAGCATGAAAGTGACTACTGCAAAATATTATATTCCCAGCGGACGATGCATTCAAGCCATTGATTACGCTAAACGTAATGCTGACGGGTCGGTGGCTCGTACTCCGGACAGCCTGACCAATGTATTCCATACAGCAGCCGGACGTGAAGTGCGTGATGGTGGCGGTATTCGTCCGGATGTGGAGGTGAAAGTTGAAAATTTCCCAAACATTATGTTTTATCTGCTTAATGATGATATGATTTTTGATTATGCTACCCAATATTGTATCAAGCATTCTCAGGTAGGGGAAGTGAAAGACTTTACAATAACAGATGCTGACTATGTTGATTTTAAGAAGATGTTACATAAGCGTAAGTTTACTTATGACCGTCAAAGTGAGAAGATGCTGAAGAACTTGAAAGAAATAGCGGAGTTTGAAGGATATATGGATGGGGCAAAAGAGGAGTTTGCCGCTTTGGAAACGAAATTGACGCATAATTTGGATCATGAGCTGGACAGGTTCTCGAAAGAGATAAAAGATGCTATTGCTCAGGAGATTTTGAAACGTTATTATTTCCAACGTGGCGCGATATTGCAACGCTTGAAAGATGATCCTGATTTGAAAAAAGCTATTGAGACATTGAACAATCAGTCTGAATATAGTAAGATACTTTCTGTTATGAAATAATCGAATGAGGGGCGGATGTACGAATCTGCCCCTCATTATTGTATCATGATACCATTGATGATGCTTTATTTGAACCGGGAAGTATCTATTGGTTTATGCTGTTTTTCTTTATACCCTCCGAACTTGTAGGTAAAGGATAAAGTTATGTTGCGTGAATAGTTGTTGGTGTGCATGTCCATGTATTGTCCTTTATTACGTAGTGTCACATCTATGTTGCCTTCCATCGAATTGAACAGATCATTGGCCTTCACTTGGATACTTGCTTTTTGGTTGGCAAAGTTCCAACGTATTCCGGTATGGATGGCCCAGATATGATTTAAATCATAACTTCCCTGGATAGATGGGCTCAAATAAAGTCCGGTCAGTTCCATGCGAATATCCGGTTTGGTAGAAAGTATTATATTATTTTGTAACATGGCGAGTCCGATCCACTTGCTGTGGTTGAAGGAAAGATCGAAGAATTTGTTACATTTTGCTTGACGGTATTCAGCTTGCAGTGTGACGTGACTGTCCAACCAATGTCCGATTTTGAAGGGAATGATAGTCGTGGCTGAGAAACTTTGCTGATAATCCCAGTTTAAGGTTTTGTAAATCAAAGCCAGGCGTTCTGTGCTTTGATAGGCTAGTTGCTGAAATAAATCGGGTTGATAATCATAAGCCAGGCTGAAGATATACTTGTTCTTTAAAATATAATTCAGATTTGCGGAATAATCGGTGGATGGCTTTAACATTGGATTGCCTTGTACTTCTTCATAACCACTTATATAGCCGGTACTTTCGCTCAGATCCCAGTAGCTGGGATAGGTCTTATCTGATGTGAATGAAAGTTGTAGAATATGTGCTGGGGTCATTACGTATGTTAATTCGGTTGTAGGATAAGCCGCCCATGCATGATAACGGGCCGTTTTGTAATATTCTCCGGTTATGGACGCGCTGAAAGACAAATGTTCTCCCATGTTTTTGCTGAATCCGACGTAGAAGTCATATGTATATTCATTATAACGATTGTTTGTATTGAGTTCGCTCATGTCTGTTCCGTTTTGGGTATGATAGAACTGAGTATTATGGTCACTGGCATAAGTTAAAGAGGTGCCATAGTTTAAGGTCCACTCTCGTGGTAGTGTGTGTGACTGGTCTACGTATATTTTCCAGCGGTCTATTGTTTGTCCGCTAGTCGTGTGAAATTCGCTTGTTTGGTTCTTGTTGTCTTTGTTGGTGAATTGCTGATGACTTTCGGAATGGTAGGAGGTATAGTTTATTCCAGCTTTCATACCGAAGCTAGAGAGATAATCTAAAGCGATATTGTGCATTCGAGTCTCCTTTTTTGTCCGGTTGTCTGCGGTTGTGATGTTCCCGTCGGAATATGAATGATTATCGTTGTTAGGGTTGAAGACACCAGTATAGGCTAGATTGATATGAGCATTATCATTGAATTTATATTCAGCGCCTGTTCGTACATAATGTGTTATTCCTTTCCTGTCAATATCATTGTGTTGACAGATATCATATATATTATTTTTTAAGGTGTGATGTGAGTACGTATCTGTTGTTTGTCTGTTTTGTTCATAATGGGTATTATATAGCAAGTCTATATTCCATTTAGGAGTGGTGTAAAGCAGGCTGATTCCTCCTTGTGTGCCACTTCTGTAATTGTATAGATATCCGGCGTTAACTTCTCCTTGCAACCCACTTTCTTCAGGACGGTAACCTTTCAAAAGTAAGTTGATGGCAGCACCTCTTACATGATATTGCGGCGGTGTGCTATACATAATTTCTGCCTTTTCTACACGTGAAGCCGGAGTGTTTTTTAATAAAATGGTCAACTGTTCGTGACTCATTGTTGTGGGCCTTCCGTTTAAAATAATGTTCAGATTGTGTGTGCCTGCTAATGAAAGGTTGCCGTTTATTTCCTGTACACCGGGTAATTGCTGAAGGATTTCATAAGCATTGTTCACGATTCTATGTGTGGTGAGTTGTGACAGATCATACGATAATTTTCCTTCTTCCACTTTTACAAGAGGGCGTTCCCCTTTGACGATAACTTCGTCCAAAGCATAATCTTTACTTTTCAGGGTAATCGTGCCTGCGTCTTCTCCTGTAGTTGTCAATAAGAGGGTTTCGTACATGATGTGTTGGAAAATCAGCCGATAAGATGCTGGTTGCCGGTTGAACCTGAAGTAGCCGGTGGTATCTGTGATTACGGCGTCCACAAAAGTAGAATCAATGGTTTGTAGGATGACGGTTGCACCGTCAATGGCTTGTGCATGGATGTTTGTAACCTTTCCGGTAATGGTTTGTGCAGTGGTTGTTCCTATAACCCAAAATAAAAATAGCGATGTGATGATAAAATTTTGCTTTTTCATATCTATTTGTTTTTAATATTTTCTTTAACTTTGACGAAACAAAAGTAGGGAGACTTTTTTCCTTACGTGGTTAATGGTAGGTTAACACAATGTTAACAAAGTATGGATAGGATATAAGTGTATGACAATCAAACATATTCGTTGGGTAGCTTGTATCGGACTGTTGGCAATCATCTGTTTGCAGTACGTTTGGCTTGTAAATACCTATAAGCTAACTAAGGAAAGTATACAGTTCAGAAGCAATGAAGTATTTAGAGATGCAACGATGCGTGAGGTGTTTTATCGCATGGAAGTATATCAAGATTCTTTGCAAAAGAAGTATAAGGACAAAGATACTTCCATTATGGTTAGAATAAATCTGGATGAAGATTATGATTTTTTTGAGGATGGCAGAGGTGATAAAAATGTGAACCAATGGTTGATGTCCAATATGCAGGTTTCCATGCAAGAGATTGTCAAGAGGGATTATAAATTGTCTGTTTCTTTGTCAAGTTTAGATTCTATTTATCGGACAGGCCTTGCTTTCATCAATTCCTTTCATATGAGCAGCCGTGTAACCTTCATTCTCATCACCGATATAGATCACTCCTACTTTCAGGTCCTCTTTTGCAATCCCTTTACCTTCATCTTCTGCAAATACCGGTGCACTCATGGAAACCGCCATTACTGTTGCAAGTCCAATTGCCAATGCTTTCTTCATTCTTCATTCCTCCATTCTTTCTATTTGTTTTCTGATTCCTGCTACGGAACAAAAGAGGCACAACTTTCTGTGTTATGCCTCCTTGCAAGTATCTTTACTATAACCGTTTATGTCTGAATTGTCAATAAATTCAGCAAAAACGCACTTTCTTTTTGATACTCTTATTTTTTTTGTATATTAACAGACTATTTTCCATCATACAAATGCCTGTATTTTGGCAGGATAATTTCTCTGCTCGGACAGACATTCACATGTCCGTCAGCTATTTGTAATCTGCAGGCAAAGTAAGCAAATGCTAACTTAATATTATTTTATAATGTATCTGATTTTATACTTGTAATTCAGACAAAGATATATTAAAATGTATGCAGAACCCCGAAAGGGGCCTAAAACGTTATTACGATAAGGAGGATTCTAATTATGGCATATGTAATTTCAGACGAATGTGTA